>Ga0102932_1000317_pt1 | contig 23515 bp, 21 predicted proteins | sample SalPonR1_C_D2_MG_FD_78212 | JGI IMG/M metagenome (GOLD analysis project Ga0102932, IMG submission 78212) | Salt pond soil microbial communities from South San Francisco under conditions of wetland restoration - Salt Pond MetaG R1_C_D2_MG | ecosystem: Environmental > Aquatic > Marine > Intertidal...
AGGTTGTCGACCACGAGCTGCTCGTCGATGCGCCGCCGAAAGCGAATGCGCAGCGAAATGTCAAACGGCTCGAGCGCGTGCGCAAGAAACGTCTGCGCAATTTCGTTGACGACCGACGCGTTGGCGCGGCCCGGCGCCACAGCGCCAAAGAGCGCGCGTGCGCCAAAGCGCGCGCTCATGGTGCGATCGATGGCGCGCAGCGCTTCGCGCCGCTCGTCGCCGCCGTACAGCTTGTCGAGCGTGTCGGCGCCGACCGGCGTGCGGCCGGTGTACGAGCACGTCGCGACCGTCAGCAGCGTGTCTTTGCCGGCGTACGCCACCGTGCCCGACGTGCGCGCCTCGCGCGCCCGCTCGGCCATGGCGTCGAGCTGCATCATTTGCGTGCCGCCCGCGCGCTTTGTCGCGCGCGATGGCGCCGCGCGCGCTTTGTCGTCGTCGTCGTTGTCGTCCTCTGGCTCGCTCTTAACTTCACGCTTGACGCGCGGCGCGAGCAGCGAGTCGGCGCGCTGCCGCGCGCGCTCGGGCGCACGCTTGTTGTCGACCAGCCAGCTATAGTCGTTGTGCGGCAGCTTGCTGCGGAAAATGCCGGCGTAGAGCGCGCGCACGCGGTAGCCGTTGGCGCGCGTCGGCGCGCACGCCAAAAACTCGTCGTACAGCGCTTTGACGGCGGCGAGCGCCAGCCGCTGCTTGGCGTCGGACGCGCTCATTTGTGCCGACACGACGCGTGGTGGCTCTGTTTGGGCGAGCGCGCGCGCCCGCCCGCGCCGACTTTGCCGCACGCTCTTGCTATCGACATCACTTGCGACAACAATGAGCGCGCGCACTAGTGGCGGCGCCAGTGTGGTGGAGGCCAAGAAGCGCACCGGTCACCAATTGTTTGCGGCGCTGCTGCGCAAGCCGGCGGCCGGCGGCGGCGGCGGCGACGCCAAGAGCGATGCGGCGAGCAAGAGCAAGACGAGTGGTGCACACGGCGCCAGCAGCGGGCGTACGAAGAGCACCAGCGTACTGGGCAAGCGCCCCAAAGACGTGCACCTGAGCGATACGGCAGCAGCGACGAGCGCGACGCCGAGCACGCGCGAGCCGAGCGACGCGGTGCACAAGGTCGCGACCGAAGACGGCGCGCGCAGCGAGTCGCTCTCCAACACGTTTGGCATCGATACGTACGAGCTGACGCAGCGCTATCTGGTGCAGACGGCGCTGCGCACGGCGCAGGTCGACGCGCAGGGCGCGCCGAACGAGACGGCCGACGAGCGCGACGCGCGCAACGTGCAAGCGGCGTCGGCGCAGGCGCAGCAGCGGCGGCCCGGCGTGCAGGCGGCGGCAACGTGCAACCACATGGTGCGCATCATTCAGAGCGACATGGAGCGCGACGCGCAGGGCCTGGTGGTGCTGCCCAACTCGACGCCGTACGCCGAAGAGGACATGTCGGCGTTTGCGTCGACGTTTATTGCCAACGCAATCGAGCAGGCGCCAACGTTTGCGGCGCACGAGATGCTGCCGTCGGACGAGATGCGCGCGCGCTCGACCGCCATTACGTACGAGTACTTTGTCTCGTTCTGCCGCACCGCGCACCCGAACGAGGCGCGCTGCGCCGCCGGCGACGCGTGCTGGGGCACCAATCTGTACGACGAGCGCGGCGCGCCGCTCGTCAAGACGGTGTGGCGCGTCTTCTGGTTTCCGCACGAGTATCAGCGCGTGCAGCAGAATCCGGCGCACTATGCCAACGAGGCGGCGTTTCGCTACTGCATTGGCTGCAAGTTTGCCAAGGCCAATCAGTGCATTGTGAACGCGACGCTGCGCAACAACCGCATTCGGCCCGAAGTGCTGGTGTGCGACGCGCACGTGCTCGTCGACATCAACGGCGAGTTTCCGGCCGAGGCGACGCGCGGCCGCCTCACCAACGGCTACAACGGCGTGGTGCAAAACATTCCGATTATGTCGCGCGTCGGCTGGTCGGTTACGCCCGACCAGCAGCGCTCGGGCTGCTACCAGTACATGAGCAATATTCCGCGCTACCCGCTCGGCCGCAAGTACTACGAGCGCGACTCGGGCGCGGCGAGCAACGGCGCCGCCGGCGCCGTGGGCGCAAACTCGGGTTTCTGAACGGTGTCGTGCAATGGCCCCTGGTGGGCATTGGCCGCAAAGCGGCCGCGTCGCCCGCTCCGCACACCGACGTGGCGTATCAGCTGTGCTGGTGCGAGCGCATCGCGTGTGCGGAGCGGGCCGATGCGGCGGCCGAACGCGCAACCAATGCCGACGAGGCGCGACACCGAGAACTGGGTCGGGGCGAGAGCGAGATGCGTGAGCAGGTGGACGACGCCGCGGCGCGGCGCCTCGCCACATACGTCAACTGCGCGCTCTTTGACGCGCTGGGCGACGAGAGGCGCGAACGCGCGCTGCCGTACGCGCTGCGCGTCTTTCTGTGCGCGCGGCCGCTCGCCGCCGTGGCGCAAAGCGACGCGCTGCAGCGCGCCGCGCAGCAAGCACTCGGCGACGACGACGACGACGACGACTTTGAGAGCGCGACAGCGTGGCGCCCGACGCGCTTTGACGCGCTGCCCGACGACATTGAGCATTATCGTGTGTACCGCACGCTGGTGTGGCGCGTCGCGCTGCTGCGCCAGCTAATTGACGAGGCGAGCGCCGCCGCCGCCGCCGCCACTGAGCGCGACGAGCGTGCGCGGCGCGAAGCGCTCGAGTACCGTTTGCACGAGTGGCGCGACGCGCACATTTTGCTCGCGCTCGCGTTCGACGAGCTCGGCTACGTGCCGCGCGACGACAGCGCCGCGGCCGCTGCGCTGCTCGAGTGCTACTCGCCCGACGTGCACACCGTTTTTTGCGAAGGCGAGCTGCCCGACATGGCGCGCGAGCTGGGCTACTGCGAGTTTTTGGCGCACCGCGACAGCAACGGCGACGCGCTGCGGCGCGAGTTTCCAATTGTCAATCTCTTTACCAAAGCGCTGCCGCTGCGCGCCGACGTGCGCGACATGGCGCAGAGCGCCGCCGACCTTGCGTCGAGCGACAGCGGCGCGTTTGGCCTCGTCAAACTGCTGCTCGCCGCGTCGTTTCTCGGCGTCTACCGGCGCGCCGAGTACCGGCCGCGCTGGCGCATGCGCTACGCCGTCTACAAGCTCTTTTTCTTTGAGCCCGACGCGCGCGTAACGCGCCACTGCCGCGCAAAGCGCGCGAGCGCGGCAGTGGCGCTCGAGCGCGACTTTAGCTTCAACGAGCTGGTTGGCGCAGTGCAGCGCGCGCACAGCGAGAGCGGCGCGGCGGTTGGCGGCGCGCCGCCGGGTGGCACTGGTGGTCGAAAAGCGCGCGAGCCGGACAGGGCGCGCGAGCGCAGCGCGCGGCTCACGTACGTCGACTTTGAGGCGCTGCTGGAGGCGCGCTTCAAGGCGGCAAAGTCGGAGCTGAGCCGCGGCACGCGCGACACGAGCTTTGCCGCACTGCGGCGCCGTGCGACGCGCGTGCGCGAGCAGCGCAAAGAGCGCGTGGCGCACAGCGACGCCAGTGGCGCGCTGCGCGAAGCGCGCCACGTCGCCAATGCGGTGGCGCGGTGCGCCGTCGAAAAGGCGCGCGGCGAGGCGTACTATCGGCAGCTCGAGGCGCTCGGCGCTCTGCCGCGCAGCGGCGCGCCGGTGGCGCGCAACACACCGCCGCCCGTCGTGCCGCCGCCGGCGCCGCGCGGCACGCACGTCGATTACCGCAGCGCGGTGCTGCGCCGTGCGCCGTGCGATTACGCGCCGACGTCGCGCACGCAGGCGGCGCGCGACGCGCTCGTCTTTGCGTGGCTGACGGCGTCGACGACGCAGCGCACTGGCGCCATTGACGGCGACACGGCGGCGGGCCAGCGCGACTATTTGTTTCAGGACGCGCTCGCGCTCGCGCTGCGCCAATTCGTGCTCTTTGGTTTGCAGCGCTGGCACGAGGCGGTGCGGCACGAGCTCTTTGCGCGCGTCGAGTGGGGCGCGTGGGAGCGGCAAGTGTGGCGCGCGCACGGCAGCACGCTGCGCGCGCTCGACGCCGCGTACGACGCGCGCCCGCCGTGCGCGCTCGGCGCGTTCTTTGCCAACTACGCGCAACATCGCTTGCTGGCGCGCTTTGAGCGCGAGAGCGTGCTGCGCGCGCACATCGAGAGTGGCCGCGAGACGTTTCTCGACGCGCTCCTGCGCCTCATGCAAAACGAAATTACCGAGAACGGCTTTGGCAGCAAGCCGATTGATCACGTGCTGCCGCGCGAGACGCCGCTCTTGCTCAGACACCTGCTCGCCTACTACCGCTACCCGCGCTTTGCGCCGCCGCTGCCGCCCGTGCACGCGGCGCCAGTGCCGGCTGCGCCGGCGGCAGAGGGCGCGGAGCGCGTTTTTGAGCAGTATCACGAGCGCATTGTGCCGGCGCAACTCGAGTACTTGATCGAGCCGGTCGGCGCGCACGCGCTGCCGCTCGGCGAGCGTGTCGACGGCGCGTGGATTGAGCGCGAGCTGGTGGCGCGCGCGCGCTTTCCGCTCGCCATTTTTCACGCGAGCGAGCACGTGCTGCGGCGCTTTGCGCACGTGCGCACGCAGTACCACTTGCTGCCGAGCGACGCCGTGCTGGACGAGTTTGTCGAGTGGCTCGCGCGCCAATCGCCGTACCAGTTCTACTTGCTGCACGCGTACGCGCGCGCCGTGCACCAGCACCTCAACATCTACTCGGTGCCGCTGCCGCGGCACGTGGCCGAGCACCAGCTGCGCTCGCTGCGCAACTACTACTGCGTGCCGCGCGGCAAGCCGGTGCCCGACAAGCTGCTGACGGCGCTCGTGTGCGTCGACTGCCAGCGCTGCGCGCTCACGTTTGTCGAGCCGGGCCAAAAGCACTCGAGCATGGCGACGGGCAACAACAGCGTGCGCTTTGTGCCGCGCACCGACGACGACGACGTGCTCGAGCACTTGCGCGAGCGCCGCTTCCGGCCGCTGCCGCTCGCCGCGCTGCGGCCGGCCAAGTCGTACACGCACGTGCTGCAGCGGCGCATGCGCGCGAGCGCGCGCGCCTACGACCGCTTTGTCGACGAGCCGGCCGACGCGTACCCGTGCCACAACAAGAGCGCCGACGACGCGCCGCGCTCGGCGCCGGCGCAGACGGCCGAGGAGTTTGCGCGCGCCGTCTTTGCCGGCGAGCACGACGACGACGACGGTGGGCGGGCGGCGCAGCAAACCGACCGGCGCGACGCGCTGTACGCCAACGACGCGCCGTTTGCGCGCCGCGAGCTGGGCGAGCTGCGGCTCGTGGCGCGCGGCATGGGCCGCCTCGGCGAGCTAGACTTTGAGTCGGCGATGTGGCGCGAAACCGAGCGCCGCATGCGGCTCTTTGGCGACTATGGCGCGCGCGCGTCGCGCTACGACGCGCCCAATCGGCGCTCGTTTCTGCTGCTGGGCCACTCGGCCGAGAACGCCGACGCGCGCTACGACGTAGTCAAGTGGGTCGACGCGAGCAAGCGGCAAAAGAGCGAGGACAAAAAGTTTAAGCAGCACACGACGCAAGACGTGCGCATTGGGCGCATCTTTGACGACAAGGCGCGCGCGAGCAAGCAAATCAAGCACGACGTGCAGAAGCGCAAAGACGCGTTCAATGTGGTCAAGTTTGCGCAGTGCTCGCGCCAGCAAATGCTGCAGGTCGACTTGTGCGGGCGCGCGCTGCGCGCCGACGCGCTCAGCGTGAGCGGCAAAGAGCGCCGGCTCGCCAACGAGGCGGTGCTGGCGTGCACCGATTGCTTGGCGGCGCTGCGCACGCGCGACGCGCGCCCGATTGCCGACCGCGTGGTGTGCGACACGTGCTACCGCGCGTCGCAGCGCGTCGGCGGCGCGGTCGCGGTGCGGCACATGAGCGGCGCCGGCAAGCCGCGCGTCGCGCGCAACGCGCTCGCCACGCTCTCGGTGGCGCACTCGCGCACCACGCGCTCGACCGAGCGCCAGCTCGCGCTCTCGCCGTCGTTTGCCGCGCTCTGCGGCGACGTGATTGCCGAGGGCACGCGCTGCATTCGCCACCACTGCCTCAAGGTCAAGAGCGGGCCGGGCACCATGGTCGGGCTCGAGGTGCTCAAGGACACCGATGTGGGCAACGAGACGTACGGCTACGTCTATTTTTGCACCAAGCACGCGGCGGCGTACGCGGCGCTCTTTCGCCTGCCCACCGTCATTGCGCTCTCGACGCTCGAAAACTTTCTGCTCGAGCGCAAGCGCAACTTTGACGAGGTGACGGCGTCGGGCACGTCGTTTCTCGACGACGTCATTCGGCGCGCCGCGCACTCGAGCTCGATTGGCTCGGCGGCGCGCGCGCGCGAGGAGCACGAAATCGACGAGCGCAAGGAGGCGCGCGAGCGGCGCAACAAACAGAAGCGCAACGCCGAGCGCCGCATAAAGCGGCGGCGCGCCAACGCGCGCGAGCGCGATCTGCGCGCACCGTAGTAGCGCTGCAGAGTGAAAAAGTACGGAATTAGCACACGCGCAACAATGGCGTCCGAAACAGTGCCAACGCTCGCCAAGCGCGAGGCCTCGTTGCTCATGAAGCACGCAGAAGATGTCTGCTACTTTCGCGTCGGTCTCATGTCGCCGGGCGGCACCGGTTCGCCGGGTTGCTGGGCCGCCTCGGCGTCGCTCGGTGGCGGCGCGATGCTGCGCAAACAGTTTCCCGACGCGCCGGCGTTTGCCGCGCTGAGCGGCACTTGTCGCGCCTCGTCGCCAGACGCCGCCACCCTGGCGGCGCTCCGCGAGGCGCAGGCCACACTGCAGCAGTGGCGCGACGACAAGTGGTGCCAGCTCGTCAACACAATCGATCGACTCGTCGAGCTGTACGAGCTTTTCAACAAGCAGCCGCTCAGCGAGCAGCAGGAGAAAGAGTTTAACGAGTGGTACGGCAAGCTCTTCTGTGCTTCGTAGTGCGCGCGCGCGGCAAAATAAAATAAAAGTCTTTTCGGTGCGTGCGCACGAGAAAAGCAAAGCAAAGAGTGTGTGCGCGCGCAACAATGTCGTCAATCAACACAGGCAGCGGCCGGCTTGTTGTCGAACCGCTCGCCAAATACTTGCCGCTCTCGTGCTCTGGCTGCGGGGCGCAGGAGACAGTACCCGAGCAGAGGTACGCGTGCGGAAACTGCAAGGCTGCTGTCTTTTGCACGCTCGAGTGCGCAAACCGCAACGCAGCGGAGCATCGGACGCATTGCGAAACAATAAAGGAGACCGGCGTTCTGTTCTCGGAAGGCGCGCTGCACGTGGCCGCCGACGCGCTGCGCGCAACAACTCGCGCCGCTGTCCGGGACGTTCGCGCTGTGCTGCTGATACCAGAGGGGTGTGGCGAGCCGTACTCGGTAGCGATGCACGGCGCCGAAAAGCTGAACTCGATATTGAGCGATTTGTGCGAGAGCTATCCAGGCGAGCCAGCTACGCTCTGCTTGGCCGAGCAGATGGAGGTGGTCGGAGACACGCCGAGCGACGTCACATTTGTGCTGGTTGAAATGTTTGCCGACAGCGGTACATTGCGCGTGGCGCCAGCCACGCTCGTCTTCAAAAACGTGTGCAGCCAATGTTACGCGAAGACGAGCGCAGAGCACGAGCAGTGGGAGGTGTGCGAAAGCTGTCGCGCGCAGGCGTACTGCAGCCGCGCGTGCCAGCGCGCCGCGTGGCCCAAGCACAAGAAACTGTGCGCACGCATTGTGCCGCGCGCGCGGCGAGACGTCACGCAACTGATCGCAAAACAAAAGAGCAAGTGAAGGAGAACGATGAGCAAGCCGGCCGAGATTGACGCCGTGCAGATTCGCGCCGAAATGGTCGATGGCCAATTTGAGATCAGCGAACAAGCGACCAAGTTTATGGCGCAAGTGCGCGAGGTGCTGGGCCAGGCCGCCACAGACCTGTCGCACGCGGCGCCGGCGCACACCGACGTCGGTCGCTTCATCGCCGCGCTCGATGCGCTGCAGCACACCAAGAATCTCTTTTGCGACGCCGTGATCATCGGCAACGAGGCGCAGAACCGCAAGAAGCGCAAAGCCGACGCGGCCGAATAAGAATGAAAAAAATATAGTTTTACTTTTCTTATTCTGCGTGCCGCGCGTGCGCGCGCGCGCGCTTGCGAGCGTAAAACTTTGTTACCAAAAGCGCCGCAAACGCAACAATGAGCAAGCGTGCGGCGAGTCTGCGTGCGCGCGAGCGCCTCCAGAAAGCGGCGCAAGACGACTGGTTTGCGTCGTCGTCGTCGTCTGCCGCGAGCAGCGACACGTTTGTCGTGCCCGACAATGTCGTCGAGTACGAGTCGCGCAGCGCAGAGAGCAGTTTGTTGGAGCCGAGCGACGGCGCGACTGGCAGCGGCAGCGAGACGATGTCGGAGAGCGAGAGCGACAATGTGGTCGCAAAGCCGCGTCGCTTGAAGCTCAAGCGCCGCGAAGCGACGCCGGATCCGCCGGCGTTTGAGGAGCGGCGCTTGGTTGTTTTACCGCCAAAGCACACCATGTCGTGCAGCTTTGGCGCGCCGGCCATCTCTGACGTGCGCGTGCCGTGCACACTGCCGCCCATGCGCGTGCTGCTGGCGCGATCGCCGCCGTTGCCGCCGCCGCCGCCGCAGCTGCCGATGTTCGCGGCGCTGCGGGCCAAGCTGCAGCCGCGCATAGGCCCCGCGCTCGCGCCACCGGCGCCGCCGCCTCCGCCGCCGCAGCTGCCGATGTTTGCGGCGCTGCAAGCCAAGCTGCCGCCGCGCGCGGTCAAGCCGTGGCGCAAGCCGCGCAAGCGTGCGGCGGCGTCGTTTACGGCGCAGGAAGCCGAGTCGCGCGAGCGCGAAGAGGCGTGCGCCCGCGCGCGTGCCGAACGCGCGCAAGCGCGCCAGCAAGCGATTGCGGCGCCCGACAACGACCGCGTGCGCAAGCGCACCGAAACGCCCGCTGCGCCGCGCAAGGCGCTGAAGCGGTCGACGCGCTTTGAGGTGCGCATGCTGCACGTCGAGCCGAGCGACGAGAGCGAGACCGCGAGCGAGCAGAGCGAGGCGGCGAGCGAGCAGAGCGAGGCGGCGGACGCGCCCCCGCTGCTCAAGACGACGGCTGATTTGCTCATTTACGACCTGGAGCGCGCTATCGAGACGGGCGACCCGTTCACTCTCTTTCGTCACATCGCAGAGCGCATCGAGCACAAAGCGCTCTCGGTCGTACCAGACGAGCAACGCGCCGTGGTGCTCTGCACGGCGCAACAAATGGCGGCGCACGCGCTACCAAACCCACAGGCGCTCGCCAAGCGCGTATTTGCGCGCTGCTTCATGTGCAAGCGCGCAGTCGAGTGCAGTACATTTCTGTGGCAGCAAGAAGTCAGTCTGCTGTTTTTTGACAAAAACTGCGCAGAGCACTTTGTTGTGCTTGCACGTGCGCAGCGTGCAAAGACGAGCGTTGCGGTCTACTTGCGCAGAAAGCACACTGCTGCGCACGAAGCGACGCTGCGGGTTACTTTTGATTACCTGAAGAAGGCCGGGCTGGTTCCAGACGCAAACCATTCGTTTGATGTGCTCCGCGACAAGTATTGCGTCCATCTGCAAAAGACCCGCACCGGGCTGTTCGACTTTCTGCGCACCTTGTTGCGCTTGGCCGAGCAACTAAACGCCTAATTTGTTTACGCTCAAGCGCGCACTGTTGCAATCTCGGGCGCCACCGTGACGCGGCCCTTGTGCGCTGTGTACACGCTCATGCGCCGCGCGCTCGCCGCTGCGCAGTCGAATGAAACGAGGCAGTTGGTGCCGGCCGCAATGCACTCGACGGCGCTCGAGGCCAAGTCGAGCGCAATGAGCGCGTCGGTGGCAAACGCGTCGTCTATGGCGCGCACGACTGCGCTCGCGCACTCAAAATCGCTGCCCTTGGGCGCTTTGAAAGTCTCCAAGAAGCGCCGGCACACTGCGCCCAGAGCGGCGTGCCGCCAGTTGCCGCCGTTGACAATGCAGCGCCACGCGCTCTCGCACGCCTCCTTCTGACTCAGGCACTTCACAAAGCCGTCGCGCTGCACAAAATCGTAGACGCCGCTCACGCGGCCGTCCTCGTGCACCACCGCACGACTATTGCTGCCAAACTCGAGCTGAACAACGTCTTTCAAAATGCGTACTTTTGGCGCCGTCATCTTTTGCTGCGCGCGCGCCGCTTTCCACTTTTCCAAGAGCTCTTTTTATTTTTGTCTTTCGACTTTGCGTCGCGCGCGCGCGCACGCATCGCCGGCGCGGCCCATTCTGGTTCGCTTTGGTCTCAGCTCGCCTCGTACACGAGTCGCTCAACATCGGGATAGGCCGCCTCTTCGCAAATCACATCGGACTTGAACCCGAGTTGCATGTGTTCGGCGAGATCGAGCGCTACACACCAGCCGTCCTACGACGGCACATCGCGCGCGGCGCCATCGTCGGGATAGACGTGAAGTATGTTGTCCGGCAACTCGACAACTTTGTCGCCGGCGGCGCGCACGTAAATATGGCTTATCGACGCTTTGTCAAAGTCCACCATAGCGTACGCGAGCTGGCGTGTTAAAGCGGGAAACCCCTCCTCTCGGGGTTTCACTACGACGCTGCCGAGCGTCGCGAGCGCTACGAAGAGCTTGCGGCACGCGTCGTCGAGCACCGATCGGTGCAAATGCAGAAACACCGTAAACCTTTTCGGGCTGACCGAGCTGCGGTACTCGAGTTCGCGCGCAATAAGTGCAGCGCCCTGCGGCAGCAGAGCGCGCGCAAGCGCGAATCTCGGCCACTCTACCGGAAACTTGTCGATAAACTTTGTGCTGCCCAGGTAAATCTCTTCCTCGCAGACGCGCACGTCGCCCGACTCGGCGTTGATGTGCACAATGCAATGGTGTGCCTCGAGCGCCGGCGCTTCGCTCGCGTGCACCAAATGGATGCCGAGCAATTTCGCCGAGGCGGTCTTGTACCAGAGCGAGTCAAAGACGTTGGCGGCAGACGCCAGCGCAGGCGGCGCGCCGTCCGTTGCCGAGCCGTGCGTGCAAAACGCCGCGCGCAGCGTGTTGGCTGTGTACGGCATGAGCAGTTTGTCAAAGTGCAGCACGAGGCAAATGTCGAGCGTCTGCGTCATAAAGCGCGCGTCCAGCGCTTTGGCCACCTCGATGGCGCCGTCCAACTTCAGCGCGGCGATGTCATCGTACGGCATGGCGCAATAGTGACGACCGCGCGTGCGCGCGCGCGCGTGCAACCTTTTGCACATTGCTCTTATTTCTATTTTATATTTTGCTAGCGCTTGCGCTTTTTCATTTGCTGCACGCGCTTCCAGCGCGCGTAGAGTGCGCGGTAGCGCGGATTGCGCAGCGCGAGCGCCTCGCGATTCACGTGCGCGCCCTCGGCCGCAAAGTGCTCTGGCCCGCGGCCGCGGCGGCGGCCCTCGGCCGTGTGCTGGTCAAACACGTAGTCGTCAAAGACGCGCTTGGTGTCGTTGCGCGCGTAGATGCGCGCCACCTCGCTCGCCGGCAGCACCGAGCTGGCGGGCGGAAAGATGGCGTAGAGTACGGCGCGAAAGACGTAGAGCGCTGGCCAGAGCACAAAGACGCACCAATCGCGGTGACTCTTCGGTGCGCCGCCCAACTTGAGGCCAAAGTGTTTGTAGCGACGCACGCAGACAGCGACCGCTCGCTGCGTCTCGACGCCGTCGCGCCGCGCCGCCGCGGCGAGAATGTGGAGCGCGAGGCGCATCGGGTTTTTGTTGGCGCGCGCCGCAAATGTGGCGGGCCGCAACGCTGCCTCGCCGCCGCCGAGCGTAAATTGCGCCAGCTGCCCGAGCCAGTAAAAGCCGTCGTCGCACTTGGTGCGCGCCGCAAAGAGCATGCCGGCGGCGGCGCGGCGCACCAGCTCGGGTTCGCTGCGCGCGACGAGCTGCGCCGCGCTCTCGCGGTCCTCTTGCGGCACGCGGCGCCAGTAGGCGGCCGCAAGCGACTCGAGCGACGAGCCGGCGTCGTCCGGATACATTTTGCGCAGCTCGGCGTCGTTTAGCGCCAGCTGCATGGCGCCCGGCGTCAGAAACGCCGCCTTGAGATCGCTAATCAAGCGAATTTTGGGTGCGCGCACGAGCATGGTGACCATGCGCAGCAGCGCTTCGCGCCGCAGCTCGTCGGCGTAGCCGCGCTCGCGGCGCGCCGCCCACTGCTCGTACGCCGCGTCAAACGCGACGGCGAGCCGCGGCGACGCAATGCCGACCTCTTCGCCCGCTATCACCCACAGCCGGTTGACGCTATTGGTCACAAGCGCCTTGGCGGCCGGCAGCATGCTAAACTTGTCGAGCTCGACGGCGGCGTACAGCGCGGCGTCCAGCTCGTTGCGCCGCACATACTTTTGCACCGCGCTCAGCAGCACGTCTTTGGCGTGGCCGTTGGCGCTGCGCGCGGCGCGAAACGAGTACACCATTGCGCCGTGCTCGCTCGGCGGCGCCGCCGCTGCCGGCTCTTCGCGCGACCACAACTCGTGCAGCGCCGTTCTGACGTAGCGCGCGCGCTGGCGCATTGCCACCATCGAGCACTCGGCCGCGCACTCCGACTGGCGCAGCGCGGCGGCGACGCGGCCCCAGCGCGCCTCGACGCGCTCGAGAAACGGCTCGACGTCGGCGCGGCGCGCCAAGCCGCGCTCAATGGCGGCCCACTGCGCGCGACTCCAGCGCTTGCCGCCGCTCAGACACGTCTCGAGACCAGCGCGCTGCTCGAGCGCGCGCTTGTCGGCGCCGCCGGTGCGATTGTCCTCAAAGTCAATGCCGACCACGTACGGCTGCGGCGCGAGCACGAGCAGCAAATTGCGCAGCGCAGCGTCGCCGACAACCGGATCGAGAATGTAGCGCGCCAGAAAGTGCACGGCCGCTTGCGCCTCGAGCGTTGGCGTCAAGCGGCCGGAGCGTATCGCCTCGTTGAGCTCCACAAAGCCCTGGCCGTCTTTGGCGTAGACGCGCACCGGCTCGTCAAACGACAGCACGCTCTGCTCGCTAAAGCTCAGCCGCTCGCGCTGCAAGTGCGCGCCCGCAACGTGCGGCGCGCGCAAATACTCGCCCGCGCCCGAGCGCAGGCGCGTAAACGGGCCGACCACACGCAACTCCCACGCTTCGGCCAGAATGGCGCGCCGCAGCAAGATCAGGCGCACTTTGTCGGCGCGCCGAAACGGGCCTTTCAGCACATCGTATTGCGCAGTGAGCCACGTGCGCGGCTTGTGCGCCGAAGTCAGCTTTTGGCAGAGCCCGAGCACGCGCACGCTCTGCGAGCTCGCATCGTCGTCCTCGCGCACTTCAATCGTCCCACTCATTGGTGCGCCACACTACCTTTGCGTTTGCAAAGCACGCACGCGCCTCTTTTATTTTATTTCATTTCTTTTCACGCGCGCATGCGCAATCTCCATACGCGCGCACAAATGAGCGGCAGCGACTCTCCAGTAGTTATGGTGAGCGGTCAGCAGTGGGTGAGTCGGCGGTTCTTTGAGCAGCACTACACGCACAAGCTGCTGGCGCACGCGGCGCAAAACGCGCGCTTCGTGCTTGGCGCCGCCGACGGCGTCGATACGTACGCGCAGCAGACTTTGGCCGAGCTGTGCGACGCCGGCCTGCTCGATCCGGAGCGTGTGACAATTTTCAACAAAGGCGTCAAGGACGGGCGCGCTCTCAGCACTTTTCGCCTGCGCAACGGCTTTGCGAGCTATCCCGAGCGCGACCGCGCTATGTGCGTCGAGAGCAGTGTGCTAGTGTGCACGCTCGCGCAGTACGGCTGCGGCACGAGTGGCGCAGCGCTCAACGTACTGCGCGCGGCGTTTGGCAACGACGAGGCGCAGGCGCAGATTGCGTTCAAGGCGCTGCGCGCCGCCACCGAGCGCAAGAGCAGCGACGATGCCGAGCTCATTGCAATGCTCGAGGCGCGCGCTGCTGCCGCTGTTGCGCAAAAGCAGTGAATTGACGCTTTTTGCGGGCGAAAAGAGAGAGTTTACGTTCACTTGGGCGTCTTGCCGTACTCCTTGCCGTTGTGCTGCACTTGGTAGTGCAGCTGCACGTAGACCGCACCGCCTTCGGCCGGGCGTGCGCTCGCCTTGGAGCTGCTTGCGTGCACGAGCGAAATGCTGTGCTCCTGTGCCGACGTCGGCTGCGCCTTGGAGATGTTCTCGCGACCAAAGTGGTCAACCAAGTCGCGCAGCTGCTCGGCGTCGACGAGCGCCTTAAAGTTGCCGCGCGCGCCAAACGTGTCTGGCTGCACCTCGAGGCCGGGCAGCATGTCGGCGTAGTGGCCGTCGGCCGGCGGCAGCTCGCCGCCAATCTCTTGCTCGATGCCGGGCACGGCGTTGATCTTGGCCTTGGCGTTGGCGTAGACGAGCAGGCCGAGCGGATTCTTCTCGAGCGGCGCCAGCTTCTCCTCCATGGTGGCGCCGTGCTGCGCAAAGCCCGAGAGATCGAGGTGCACCAAGTGCTTGGTCGGCGCGCCTTGCGAGTCGACGTGGTGCGGATGCGTCTCGGCGTACTTCATGAGATCGGCCGGCGACATGTTGACATTGATCTCGCCCTGCGAATCGAGGTAGTTGCTCGCCAGCTGCAGGCCCTTGCCGTCGTTGAGGTGCGAGTAGTCGACGCGCTCGCCCGGCGAGAGCGTCACAGTCGACCACTTGCCGTCCTGGTGCACATTGGTCTTCACGTGCTTGCCGTTGAGGTGCGCCACTTGCAGCGCAACGGGCGCCGCCGACGAGTTGTGCGCCTTTTGCAGAAAGAGGCTGCGCACGTTGAACTTTTCGGCAGTCGAGAGCGACTGGTGCTTGAGCGCGTTCTCGAGCGGCTTGTGCGTCGCGAGCGCGTCGACGTTGTCGCTCGCGCTCGCGGCCGACTTGACGCCGAGCCGCTTGCGCTGCGGCTTGGCCGACGAGTTGGCAGACCACTCGAACGCGAGTGGCACGCCAAACTCGCGCACGTTGCTCGCGCTCGCAATCGCTTCGTCCAGCGCGCTGTGTGCGCCCGCGCTCGGCGCCGCGGCAGTGCGCGCCGACATCATGTCGTCGTCCATCGAGCCCTGAAAGTCATCGAATGCGCCGAATTGACCACCCATGTCGCCCATGTCGCCCGGCGGCGCGTCCTTGATTTTTGTGCAGTTCGACATACTTGCGCTTGTGCGGTGCTGCTGCTGCTCGTACAAGTAGAGAAGGTCGGCCGCACAACAGAAAAAAGCAAGTTGTGTGCGTGCGCGCTGCTCGTAACACTGCACGTCTTTTGCACGCGTTTGATGGTCAGTTCACGCAGCGCTGTGCAGAGAGAGCGAGCAAGCACAAAGAAACAAAAGCGCAGTGCGCGCGTTCGCGAGCGCCGTCTGCTTTGCTCACCGCTCGCGTTTGTTTGCAGACAGTGGCGTCGTTTGCGCACCATTGTATACGAGCAATGCATCGCAAACCGCCAACCACTTTAATCGTTGGGGTCGTGTGCGTGCAGGCGCGCGCGCGCCTACGTGTTGCCGCTGGTCAGCGAGCCGAGCAGCGTGCCCGGCGTGTACAACAGCGGATCGATTGCGGTGCCCGAGCGGCTTCCGTAGACGCGCGTGCTGTCGTCAGAGCGCGCGCGCGCCGCGTCGCCGACAAAGCCGCTGCCGCCAAAGCGCGCCAGCGGGCGCCTATCGCGCGCGTTTTGCGCGCCCGTGTCGCTGAATGTGCGCGAGCGCGGCTCGTAGTCGATGCGATTGACAAACCACTGCACAATTTGCTCGGCGCCGGCCGTGTAATTGGCCATGTCGTGCGCCAGCTTGGACGAGCGGTTGGCGTTGTGCTTGGCAATATTGTACATGTGCGCGATGAGGCGCGCAAATTGCACGCGCACGCGATGCTGCACGCTTGCGCTATCGCCGCGCCGCACAAAGTCACCCAGCGCCACGTCGGCGAGGTGGTCGGCGCGCGAGACAACGAGCATGTGTGCGCTGTCGCGCGCCGCCGTATACTCGGGCGCCAAAAAAACGACGCCCGTAGCAATGGAGCGCGACGCCCACGGCAGCGCTGCCGCGATCTCGTTGCGCGCAGGCGCCGACGGCGCGCTCTCGGGCACAAAGCCGCGCGCGTAAAACGGCAGTCCGTCGTCGGGCAGCGGCGGCGGCGCGCTGCGCTGCTCGCGCCGAAATTGCGGGAAGCGCGCGCGCGAAAAGATCGAGCGCGCGCCCTCGGTCTGCTCGGCCATGCCGGGCGTCTCGGGAATGGGGTTGAGTGGCGCGAGCGGCGTTGCGGGACCGGATTGCGCCTGCGCGCTCTGCTCATCAACGCTGTCGGTACCGCCCACTTGCGCCGAGCGATCGAGTTCGTCGAGCGCGCGCGCCACATCGTCTTCGCTCGCCGGCGCCGTCGGCGTCGGCGCAGGCTGCGGCGGGGCGCGGCGGCTTGTTGGCGCTTGCGGGCGCTCGCGCGCAGCGTACGGCAGCGGGTAGCCGCCCAAAATGCTCTGGCGCGTCGGCTGTGTGCCGTAGCGCGGCCGAAAGACAACAAACGCCTCGGGCTTGACTTGCACGAGACCGGCGACCATGAGCGCCAGCGTGTACCAGTCGTGGCTGCGATGCTCTAGCTCGCTCATCACTTCGAGCGACTCCCAGGTCATGAGCTGCTGCAGCTGCTTGTCGGCGAGCGGCGCCGCCCACGGCGGCCGGTTGGCGTCTTGGAACTCGCGCGGCGCGTCGTAGCGCAGCGAGTCAAAGCGCTCGCGATCGATCACAACGTTGCGCTCGGCGTCGGGTGGCGCACGCTCGTTGTAGTACGCGATCGGCGCGGCGCCGCTGTGCACTGGCTGCTCGACGCGCAGTGCGTCGAGCGCGGCACGCGCTGTGCTGCGCGCAGCGCCGCGCTCGGCCACCAAACGTGCCGCACTCTTGCGCACCGACGCAGTGGCGCGCGGCTCGCGCACACGCGCACGCTTCTTCGCTGCGCTCCGCGGCGCAGGCGGCCGAAACGTCTGCGCCTCGCTTGCGTCGGTCGTAAACGCGCGCCCGGGCGCCGCCGGCACGCTCAGCGTGCTATTGTCGTCGTCTGACGACAATGTGGCGCTGTGCGGCACCGCCGCTTTCTGCGTCGCGCTGTCGTCGAGCCGGAACGAGTCGCCGTGCACAGATTGGCTGCCCAGTGTGCGCTCGCGGGCGCCGCCCGACGACGACGACGACGACGACGCGCGCGCGTTCCTCGCAGCCATTGTCTGCTGGTGCGCGCGCTTGCGCGTAAACATTTGTCGCTTCTGTGCAATTCTGTTTGATTGCGTGCTCGTATGCAAGCGCACAGCCACACACGCGCGCGCGACGCTATTCGCACTTGTCGGCACCCAATGCGAACAGTGGCGCTTATTCGCCAATGTTGACTGCCGTCGCGTACTGCGCGCTGCTGTGCGCGCTGGCGCTCTCTGTGCGCGCGTCGGCCGCGAGCGCGCACCTCATTGAGAAAGCGCGCAAAGCTGCGCCGCGCGAGAGCGAGCACCAGAGCAATGCGCGCGATGTGCTGCGCGCGGCGCGGCAGGGCGCGAGCGCCGACGTTGTGCGCGCCGCCGTCGCGCAGCACGCCGCGCAGGCGCACGCGCAGCGCAATCACAGCGAAGCGGAATTTGAAGTGCTGCGGCACCGCGTGCCGCAGCTGAGTGCCAGTGCGTGGCTGCGGCTGAGCGGCGCGACTGCGGCGCTGGTGGCGCTCGCGTACGCCACGTACCAGACGGTGGCGGCCGTGCGCCGCTATCGCGGCGCCGCAACGCAGCTGAGCGTGCCCATTGACTACAAGAGCGTCAAGCGCTTGCTAAAGAGTGCGCAGAGCCAAGCGCCGTAAACGAGCGCTTTTTGCGACCACGTGCGCAGATCGTAACGCAGAGCGCGCCAGAGCGCGCGCGTGTGTGTGTTTGTGTGCACTTGACAATAGCGCGAGCAATGATTGGCGCTCTGCTGCTCGTTTGCGTCGCCGGCGCGCTGGCGCTGCCGACGTTTGAGCTGCTGCGCTGCGTCGACAGCAGCGGCGAGCCGTTTGTGCGACTCGACGCGCGCGGCGCGCACGGCACCATGTACACGTGCGACTTTGCGTGGAAAGAGTACGCGCCCGACGACTATGGCGGCGCGTCAATTACGCTGAGCGGTTACGACATTGCGCACATGCAGCTCAGCTACGATCGCAAAACGTTTGCGCAGCTGGCCGCGCCCGACAACGTGCTGCGGCTCGTGCACACGCGCGCGCCGCCGCTCGACGCACAGACGCAGCCGGCGCGCGACGCGCGTGCGCGCACACAATGGTTTTCCGTCAAATTCCGCTACTTTGAGTGCGTCGACGACGGCGCGCCGCTGACGCTCGCCGTGCAATCGCTGCGCAGGCCCGGCGACCGCGCGCTAATCGAGTTTGCGCAGTCGCGCGCCATGTGCGGCGCCGATCTCCAAGACACTAGCGACAGCGCCGCGCTCGTGGACGGCACCGCGGCCGCGTTTGCGATATGGCTTCTCGTCATCTTGCTGTGCGTCTGCATAGGCTGCATTTACATTGAATAGCAGGTTTATGGCGACGCATCGTCTTTGGCATAAGGCTGCTCGCCGCTCTCGTGGCCAGCGCCTTCGACAGCAAAGCCGCCGCGCCGCGCCAATTCGGCGCGTAGCGCCTCGCTCGCGCGCTCGCTTTCTGCTTCGTCGCGCTCGTTGGTGTCCAGCGCAATGTGGCCGCAGCGCTCGAGCTGCGTCAGCAGCGCGCGCGCAGCGCTCGGCTGCTTTTGCTGCCGCGCGCCAGTCTCTTTGTCGCTCATCGCTGCTTGCAACGCACCTCTTGCTCTCGCGCACGCGTTGCGGCAAACAGCTTGGCTGATGGGCGCTCTCTCTCTCTCTCTCTCTCTCTCTCGCTCTCCCTCTCTGCCTCTCTCGCTCTCACTCTCTTTTTTGTCGATTGGTGGAGGGCCTACGCGCAGACGCACCGTGTTTGCAAGCGAGCGCGCACACAGAGCTGCCAAGCGCAGAGGGGCGGGCGGGCGCGCGCGCGCTACTTATCCGAACGTTGGACGGGTACGACGAGACCTTGCGAATGTCGTTTGGTCCCGCCGGGCCCTGCAGCCAGATTGTCTCGACGTTTTGCTTGGTGATGCGCTCGCGCATGCCGGGCACCTTGCACATGAACCAGTAGACGAGCTCGAGAATCTTTTGCGATGCGCGGCGGCCGGTCGAGAAAATGCCGATCTCGAGACCCTCGATGGCAAAGAGCAGCGCGACGACAAACGCGGCCACACTAAACGTTTTGCCAAAGCGGCGCGGCATAATCGCCATGAGCTCCTGGTGCAGCTCGGCAATGTTGAGCTCGGCCAGCAGATCGTCGAGGTTCGAGTCGAGATCGTCCTTGAAAATGAGCTTGGCGCACGCCGCCACCATGCGATTCATGAACTCTTGCTGATCGTCAGAGAACGTGAGGCCGAGCGATGCGAGCGCTTTGCGCAGTAGCGCGAGACGCTCGCGGCCCGTGACGCGCGCCGCCGACGTTGCCTCGGGGTCGAGCGCCTGGTCGAGCAGCGACGGCGGCAGAAACGAGTTGATGACCTTTTGCTGCTGCTGCTGATAGCACATGTGCGCGCGGCGCACCGAGTCCTCGTAGTCGTTGACGAGCTGCGGGCGCCACGCCGTCGTCTGCGCAAAGCCGTTCTCGTCGCTCTGCGCCGCTGCGGGCGCGACGCCAAACTGCACGCTGCCCAGCACCGCAGGCGCGCGGCGACGCACCACTCCCGCCGCAACCATTGTTGGTCGTTGTGCGTCTTTGGTTGGGTTGCGCGCGCTCGCGCGTTTTCTCCCATACGCGCGCAACGAGCAACGATGCACATTGACGGCCGCCGCTCGCTCGCCGCCGTCGTGAGCTGGGACGCGACGCTGAGCGCCGGCATCGTTGTTGTCATTCTGCTGAGCCGCTTCGACGGCTTTGACTTGCTCTTCCTGGCGCTGCACTCGACGCACGTTTTCTCGGTGCTGCTCGGCTGCATTGTGATGAACAACGCGGCGCTCATTTCGTCAACGCTGCGCATACTGGCGTACACGTACGCCACCGCCATTGTCTTTGACATTATTGTTGTGATGGCGCGCTTGGCCATTATCATTGGCCACGACGACGGCGCCGCGCCGCTGCTGCACGAGTGGGTGCGCCTCGCGTTTGCGGCCGCGCTCTTCTTTGTCGACTGCAACGGCATGTTTTTTGCCGATTTGTCGGCGAATAGCGTGTCGGCGCTCTTGGTGTGCACCGACGAACAGGTGCAGATGGTGGCGCGCGAGCGCCACGCGCGCGAGGTGGCGCGCTTGAAGCGCACCGGCGACAACGGCTCGCCCATGAAGGCGTCGCTGCACACAGTGGTGTAAGAGAGCGCGCGCGCACGCACCTTTGCGTGTGTGCGCCAACAACGATGAGCGGCTTTGTCGGCCCTCTGCTCCTTTGCGCGGCGCTGTGCGCGCACACGCGCGCCAGTGCGCCCAGCGTGCTAGACTATCTGGGCGTGCGCGAACAGGCAGCGGCGCGCGAGCGCCACGGCGACGCGCGCCGCTACGTGCATCGGCACGAGCACATTGGCGTCGACGCCGACAGCGCCGACCACATTGGCTGCGCCGAGACGGAAGCAAGGCTGCTCGAGCACATGCTGACGCCGCCGGCGCTCTGGTGCAACACCGCAACGTGTCTGTCCGAGTTTGACGTCGCGTACGCGGTGCACGCCATCGACTGCGACGCGCGTCGCTGCACCGTGCTGCTGCACTGCGGCGCCGGTCTGCGCTACGTCAAGTGGGCGGGCGCCGCGACGCTCGGCGGCGCACTGTGCATGCTTTTGCTGCCGCTGTGCTGCAGTGCGCGCCGCAGGCGGCCGCACAACGCCGCTCACAAGTGTTTGTGATTGTGTGCGCGCGCGCACGCCACCCGCCGCGCCGCGCAGCCAACTATGCTTTCGCAGTCGTTGTGGGCCGCACTCGGCCCGCTCGTTGTGCACGCGCGCCAACAACTGCTGCATGCGCTCGACGCGCACGCGTACGCCACGTTCTTTGACGCCGTCTTTGCGCTTTTCTTTGGCGTGCTCGCCGCCACACTCTGGTGCTGCTGTCTGCGCTCGGCGCAAGACGTTACGCTCGCGCTGCTCAAGATTTTCACGTTTGTGGCGCTCGGCGCCGTTGCGACCAACGTGGCGCTGCACATTGTGAGCATTGCAGCGCACGAGAACGAGCACGTGAGCGCGCTAGTCGGTACCGCGCTCTCTGCTGTGTACAGTCAAGGCGAGGCGCTGCGCGCTGTTTGGCCGCCGCCGCCACCACCGCAAGCGGCACCAGACGCGCGCCCATAAGTGAACAAAATTGTGTGCAATGTGTGCGAACGGTGCGCTGCAGCTTGACTGGCGGCCGTAACGCGCGACTCGCCTCTCTAAGCACGCCTCTGGTCTCTCGCCCGCCCCTCGTGTCTGCCGCAGCGCGCCGCCATGCTCCTCTCGAGCGTCGTGCTCACGCTGGCGCTCTACGGCTTTGTGGGCGCCTACTTTACCGGCTCGCTCGGCTTTTCTTTTGTTGTCATTGGCCTGCTCTGGTTCTTCAACACTGTGGTGGCGGCGTACCGCAGCGCAATCTTTGATCCCAACGTCGATCCGTCGGCGCTCATTGTCGACGTCAATTTTGCGACGCCGATCGCGTTTGTGCTCGGCAGCGCGCTCGGCCTACTCTATCTGTGGGCGCTGCAGCTCGTGCCGCTGCTGCGCTTCGAGCTCTTTGACGTCGGCTGGCCGAGCGACAGCGCGCGCTCGGCCGCGCGCACGCCGCTCTTTGTCTTTGACACGCGCTTTACGTGGTTTGCGCTCGCCGGCGTCGTTGCCGGCACGGCGGGCAACTTTCTGCGCGGCGCCTTCGAGCCCGAGGTCGGCCACACCGTGTCTCTGGTGCTCGGCGTCGCCGCGCTCGTGCTCGCGCTCGGCGCCATGCTCTATCTCCTCTATCTCTGGTTCTCGTCGGCGCAGCCGAGCGAGAATCTCGACGGCGTCTTTGCGCTCGCGCTCGTCTTTCTCGCCGTCACGCCGGCCGTCTACAATTACATGGTGCTCGCGAATCTGCGGCCGTGGTCGCTCGTAGTCTTTCTCCTCGTGCTGCTCGTTGTGGTCGTCGCGTTCTGGCGCTGGCACGTCTACGTGCTGCACAGCGGCAACGACGACGAGCGCGCGCTGCTACTCGCCAACGACGTGCGCGCGCACGAGTCGCAGGCGAGCAAGGGCCGCATCTTTACGCGCTGGGCCACGCTCTACCTCGTGCTGCTGCTGCTCTACTTGGTCGGCGGCATCGTCGACAACGCGACCGCGGTCGTTGTCGGCACCGACACCTACGAGTCGGGCAACGTGCGCACCGTCATTGTCTTTGTCTTTCTCACGGCGCTGACGCTCGCGATCGTCGGCGCATTGCTTGGCTGTCTGCGCTGGCGCAGGGCGCCGTGGTCGCGCTACTGGGTGTGGCGCGCCGAAGAGCGCGCCGGCGCGCCGCTCTTGCCGCAAACGAGCGGCGCCCGCCCAGCAATGCGCACGTCGAGTGCGGCGCCGGCGCGCGTGCCGCGGCCCGCCAGCACGCTGGCGCCGGCGCCGGCGTCGAGCGCGTGGAGCGGCTCGGCGCTCACCGCACTGCAAGTTGCGCACCGCAAGCCGGGACGCACCAAGCGCGTGTGACGCGCGCAGTAAAGTGAAACAAAAGAACAACAAAGGCGCAAGCGGTCAATTATGGACCCGCTCGTTGTGTGGCTCGGCGTCTTTTGGCTCGTGGCGCTGCTCGTCAGCATTGGCTGGCTGCTCTCGTGCTGCTTCTGCGGTCTGTGCTGCCCGCGCAGGTTACAGCGCTGCTTGGGCGTGCTTGCGCTCGTGCTGCTGCTCGCCGCCGCCATTGGCACGGCCATCTTTACGCACCGCATCGACGAGCTGTGGCGCGGCAGCAAAGCGGTGGTGCACGACGGCGTTGTTGCCGCGCGCTTTGCGCAACGAGTGGCTGCGTTTGCCTGAGCGCTGCGCACACTAGCTTGTAAACGTTATGCACACTGCACTTTACTCGTCGTCAAAGCCAAAGTAGTCTGCGGCGGTGAGCTGCGCCACCTCTTGCGCCAGCTCGGCCGCGCCCTTGGCGCTCTTCTGCGCGCGCTGCGCGGTCGTTTGCGCGTCCGCGGCCGCCAGCTGCTCGCGCGTCGCGCTTACGCGCGTCTGCAAGCGCAGCGCGCGGTAGCGGTACAGCGCGTGCACCAGCGCAATTGTGGCGTCGACGTAGCGCTCGTCGCTCTCGGCGTCGTGCGGCTCTGGTGCGGCGCTCAACAAGCGCTCCATTTCGCAGAGGCTGACGGCGAGCGGGTCGCGCGGCTCTGGCGCGCTCAGCTTGTCGTCGACGTCGGCGTCCGAATCGCTCGTCGCGTCTGCGCCGGCGACTAGCGCGTTGGCGGTGTGCGGCGCGCGTTCCGGCAGGCCGACCAGCTCGTCTTCGAACGGCACGCTTTTGCTGATGATGCGCGCCAGCGCGCCGGCGTGCTCGTCGACGTCGGCGCCCGGCGCCGACGTGAGCTGCGTGCGCAGCGCAATGAGCGCGTC
>Ga0102932_1000322_pt1 | contig 23324 bp, 23 predicted proteins | sample SalPonR1_C_D2_MG_FD_78212 | JGI IMG/M metagenome (GOLD analysis project Ga0102932, IMG submission 78212) | Salt pond soil microbial communities from South San Francisco under conditions of wetland restoration - Salt Pond MetaG R1_C_D2_MG | ecosystem: Environmental > Aquatic > Marine > Intertidal...
ACCGTCAGAGGTGGCCGCATAGCCGGTGACTTCGGCATAGATGCGTGCACCGCGCGCCAGCGCGTGATCGAGTTCCTCGAGCACGACGATCCCGCCGCCCCCCGAGATCACGAAGCCGTCGCGCTCGGCGTCAAAGGCGCGCGAGGCGCGGGCGGGCGAGTCGTTGAACTTGCTGCTCATCGCGCCCATCGCATCGAACAGGCACGAGAGCGTCCAGTCGAGTTCCTCGCCGCCGCCCGCGAACATCACGTCCTGCTTGCCCATCATGATCTGTTCGGCCGCATTGCCGATGCAATGCAGCGAGGTCGAGCAGGCCGAGGTGATCGAATAGTTGATGCCCTTGATCTTGTAGGCGGTGCTGAGATTGGCCGAGATGGTCGAGCTCATGCATTTGGGCACGGCGAAGGGGCCGATCCGCTTGGGGCTGCCCTTTTCCAGAACGGTCTGATGCGCGGCCAGCATGGCAGAGGTGGACGGCCCGCCCGACCCGGCCACAAGGCCGGTGCGTGGGTTGACGATGTCGCCCTCCTCAAGACCGGCATCCTGGATCGCCTGACCCATGGCGATATGCGCATAGGCCGCACCCGGCCCCATGAAGCGCAGCGTGCGCTTGTCCACATGTTCGCTGACATCGAGCTTGAGCGTGCCCGCGATCTGCGAGCGAAAGCCATGCTCTTTCATTTCCTCGCTGGCGACGATGCCGGAGGTGCCGGATTTCAACGCGGCAAGCACTTCCTGGGCATTGTTGCCGATGGACGAGACGATTCCGAGACCCGTGACGACGACGCGACGCATGTTGGGCTTCTCCTTAGATTTGCGGTGGGTTCAGCTTTCGCTGAGCGCGACTTTCATGTCCTTCACCTGATATATCACCTCTCCGTCGGCTTCGACACGCCCGTCAGCGACACCCATGGTCAGGCGTCTTGTCTGCACGGCTTTCGTGAAATCCACGTAATAGGTCAGCATCTTGCGGTCGGGGCGGACCATGCCGGTCAGCTTGACCTCGCCCACGCCCAGCGCGTAGCCGCGCCCCTGCCAGCCGCGCCAGCCAAGGTTGAAGCCGGTGAGCTGCCAAAGGCCGTCAAGGCCAAGGCAGCCGGGCATGATCGGATTGCCGGGGAAATGACACTCGAAGAACCAGAGGTCGGGATGGATGTCGAACTCGGCCACCACATGGCCTTTTCCATGCGGGCCGCGGTCGCCGCTGATATCGGTGATGCGGTCCATCATCAGCATCGGCGGTTCGGGAAGCTGCGCATTGCCGGGGCCGAACAGCTCGCCCCGGGCGCATTTCAGCAGGTCGTCCTTGTCGAAGCTGCTTGGGTAGTCGGCCATGCGGACGGGCCCTTTCGTGACTGGTGCGTATCGTTCGGGAAACCCTGTATCACCGCCCGAAAGGGCCTTGCAAGCCTGTCGGCATGATGCGCGCCCGGCGGGCGGTTGCGGAATTTGTTTGAAATCATGGGGGTCGCGGCCCTATATTCTCCAGTGACCCACGCAACAGAGGCGAATATGGACCTGCAAGCAACGACCCGCGGAACAGAGTGGCTGGCCCAGGCGGGCATGCGGCCCACGCGTCAGCGCGTCGCACTGGCGACAATGCTGGTGGGCGATGGGCAACATCGCCATGTCACCGCCGAAAGCCTGTTCGAAGAAGCCCGCAAGCGCGGCGACAGCGTGTCGCTGGCGACCGTCTACAACACGCTGCGCGCCTTTTCGGATGCGGGGCTGATCCAGGAAGTGACGGTGGACGGATCGAAAAGCTATTTCGACACCAACACCCATGACCATCCGCATTTCTACTGGGAGGACGAGGCGCGGCTGTCTGACGCCCCGTCCGAGGAGCTGGAAATCGCGCGCCTGCCCAATGCGCCCGAGGGCGCCGAGATCACCAGCGTGGACGTGGTGATCCGCCTGCGCCGGACCTGACACGGCACAACAGCCGTGGGCGCAAGAGCCCCGGCGAACGATCCACGGAGAAAAGCGATGCGTGCGGCAAGCTATGCGCGGTTCGGCCCCGCCGCCGAAGTTATTGATAACGGCGAGATCGACACCCCGACACCGGGCGCGGGAGAGGTGCTGGTACGGCTGCGCTGGTCGGGGGTGAACCCCTCGGACGCCAAGGCGCGCGCCGGAAGCCGGCCCGGCGTCACCCGCCCCGACCATGACCGAATCATCCCCCATTCAGACGGCGCGGGCGTGATCGAGGCCGTCGGCGAGGGAGTCGACACCGCCCGCATAGGCCAAAGGGTCTGGATCTGGAACGGCCAGTGGAAGCGCGCCTTTGGCACCGCAGCCGAGGCCATCGCCCTGCCCGGGGATCAGGCCGTGCCGCTGCCAGAGGGAGTCGACCTGGACACCGGCGCGACGCTGGGCATTCCGGGGCTGACCGCCTGCCAGACCGTATTCGGCGGCGGGTCGGTCAATGGGCAGACATTGCTGGTTTCGGGAGGCGCGGGCGCCGTCGGGCATAACGCCGTGCAACTTGCGCGCTGGGGCGGCGCGCGGGTGATCGCCACCGCATCGCCCGATGCCGCAGGCCGCGTGCGCGCGGCGGGCGCCGATCACGTTTTCGATTACCGCGACGCTGCGCTTGGCGAAAAGATCATGGAGGCCAGCGGCGGGCGCGGCGTGGACCGCGCCATCGAGGTCGAGTTCGGCCAGAACGTCGCCCTGCTGGCCGAGGTCATGGCCCCGCTGGGCACTATCGCGGCCTATGGCTCGGGCAAGGACATGACGCCTACCCTGCCCTTCGGCCCTTATCTTTTCAAGGCGCTCAAGATCGACATCACGCTGATCTACATCCTGCCCGATGCCGCGCGCCAGGCAGCCATCGCAAAACTGCACGCCGCACTGAGCGAAGGCGCGCTGAAGCCCGCCATTGGCGACCGCTACCCGCTTGCGGATTGCGCCGCCGCACAGGACGCCGTGATGAGCCCGGGACGCGCAGGCGCGGTGCTGCTGGACATCGGCTGAAGGGTGCTTGCCCCGCCCAAAGCAAAACGTCACGTGTCGGAGTCGGCGCCGGAGGGGCCGGGGCGGGTGAGGCGGGCGCGCGAGGCGCTGAGGCCGGGGGCGAAGCCTTCGGCGTCGCCGTAATCGACGAACTGCGCGTAATAGGCATGCATCGCGCCGACGCGGGCGGCGTGTTTGATCGGGCACCAATAGGCCTCGGTGCGCCCGGCGATCTCCTGCACGTAGCCGATCAGCCCGTTGCAATAGCCGCAATAGACGCAGTTCAGTTTCTGAAGCGCGTTGAGATAGGCCAGGTGGTGGCGGTCGACGCGGATGAAATCGGCGCGGCGGACCTTTTCGATTCGATAGATCGGAAAGCAGATCGCCTGATAGAGCGTCGCGAAAAGATCAAGCAGCGCGAAAGGCAGGATCAGCGAATAGATCATCGGAGCGGTGATCACCACCATCGGCCGGGTCTGGCGCAGGAACGTGCCGAGGCCCACGCGCAGCGCGCGGTGGCGGCGACGAATCTCATTCTCGAACACCACGCGGCCATTTTCCAGCTGATAGCTGAATTCGGCGCGGCGCCGGTGGAATTCGGCGTCCAGTTCGCCCTGGAGATCGCGGATCCGGGCGAGCAGCTTTTCGGTGGGCGAGGTCATCGGCGGGCTCCGTCAGTTGCGCCGCCAGCCTAGCGCGGGCACGTGCCGCGACGCCAGTCGATTGCGCCGGGGCGCCAGCCCTGCCCTTTTGGAACGCAAAGGCGCGCGCAGGTCTTCCTGCACGCGCCCTTGTTTCATCTAATGCGATCGCCGAAGCGACTGCCGCCCGGTCAGGAAATATCGACCAGTTCGATGGCGAAGGTCAGATCCTTGCCCGCCAGCGGGTGATTGGCGTCAAGCGTCACCTGTTCGTCGGTCACTTCGACCACGGTGACGGGCATCACCTGCCCCTGGGGTGTCTGCACCTGCAACTGGGTGCCCAGATCGAGCGGGATATCCTCGGGGATATCGGCACGCGGCACCGCCTGCTGGGCGTTGGGGTCGGGCTGGCCATAGGCCTGATCGGCGGGCACTTCGACGGTTTTCTTGTCGCCCACGGTCATGCCGGGCAGCGCCTGATCGAGGCCGGGGATGATCTGACCGGAACCGACCTGGAATTCCAGGGGGTCGCGCCCTTCGCTGCTGTCGAAGGTCTCACCGTCTGTCAGCGTACCGGTATAGTGAATGCGGACGGTATCGCCCTCTTTGACTTGCGTCATGCGTGTTTCCCAATCTGTGGTGGAGTGAATTTGCAAGGCCGCGTCCCGCGCGGGTGCTTGTACGTGTCGCAGAACAATTTAGTGATTCACGCCGGGGATTGCAAACCGACTGCGCTGAAAGCTCTGATAAAGCGGACGCGCGGGTTGCGCGGGCGAATGCCGCGCCATGCGCGCCCCGGTGGGCGGGGCTTTCGGTGCGGTGCGATCCGTGCCAGTGTCATGCGCAACAGACCGGAGGACCCATGCCGATTACAACATGCATATTTGACGCCTATGGCACCCTGTTCGACGTTTCCGCCGCCGCGCGGACCGCAGCCGAGGAGCCGGGGCGCGAAAAATTCGCCAAGCACTGGCCCAGCATCGCCGAGAACTGGCGCCGCAAGCAATTGCAATACACATGGCTGCGTGCCGCGATGGGCACGCATACCGATTTCTGGAATGTCACCCAGGACGGGCTTGACTGGGCGCTGGAGGCCGAGGGGCTGGACGGCGACGACGATCTGCGCGAGCGGCTGTTGATGCTTTACCGCGAGCTCGCGCCCTATCCCGAAGTTCCCCCGATGCTCGAGGCGCTCAAGGCGCAGGGCATGGCCACGGCGATCCTGTCGAACGGCGCGCCGGGGATGCTCTCGGATGCGGTGTCATCGGCGGGGATCGGCGCGCATCTCGACGATGTGCTCTCGGTTGAAAGCGTCGGCGTCTTCAAGCCCGCGCCGCAGGTCTATGACATGGTGGGCGAGCGGTTCTGCTGTGACATCTCGGAGGTTCTGTTCGTGTCCTCGAATGGCTGGGATGCCTGCGCGGCGGCGGCCTATGGCTTCATCGCCGCCTGGGTCAACCGGACGGGCGCACCGATGGAGAGGCTGCCGGGGCGGCCGCATCATGTGCTTGAGGACCTGAGCGCCATCCCTGCCCTGACCGAGGGCTGAACATGGCGCGATTCACCAGTTCGGACGGGCTGAGCCTTTATTACGAGGATGAGGGCGCGGGGCGGGCGGTGCTGTGCCTTGCGGGCCTGACGCGCAATGCGCGCGATTTCGATCCGCTGGCGCCGCATCTGCGCGATCTGCGGATGCTTCGGCTGGATTATCGCGGCCGTGGGCATTCGGATCACGACCCGGATTTCACGAATTACAACATCCTGCGCGAGGCGCAGGATGTGATCGAACTGCTGGATCACCTCGGGCTTGAACGTGTCACGCTGATCGGTACCTCGCGCGGCGGGCTGATCGCCATGGCGCTGGCGGCGGTTCACGCAGCGCGGCTCGAGGCGGTGTTGCTCAATGATATCGGCCCCGAGGTCGCGCCGGGGGGGCTTGAGCGGATCATGGACTATGTCGGCAAGCCGCCGCCCTTCGAGGATCTTGATGCGGCGGCGGCGGCGCTGGAGGCGGCGCATCGCCTCGATTTTCCGGGCGTGGAGCGCGCGCGCTGGCGCGCGCAGGCCGAGGCCATGTTCGCGCCGCGCCCGCATGGCGGACTGGCGCTGCGCTATGATCCGAGGCTGCGCGATGCGCTGGTCGGCCAGGCCGGCGCCGGCGAGGCGGTGGACCTCTGGGCGCTTTTCGATGCGTTGGACGCCACGCCGCTAGCGGTGGTGAGAGGCGCGAACTCGGACCTTCTGAGCGCCGAAACGCTGGCGCGCATGCAGGCCAACCATCCCGCGCTGATCGCCGCGACGGTGCCCGATCGCGGGCATGTGCCTTTTCTTGACGAGCCGCAGGCGCTGGCCGCGCTGCGTGAATTGCTGGAGACCTGCGCGAAATGAGCGATATCGACATGATCCGCGCCGCCGCCGGGCGGCTCGAGGGCCATGCGCGGCGCACGCCGCTGCTGTCCTCGCCCTTCCTTGACGAAATCGCCGGGCGCCGGGTACTGGTCAAGCCCGAGTGCCTGCAACATACCGGCAGCTTCAAGTATCGCGGCGGGCGTGCGGCGGTGTCGGCACTGGAACCGGCGTTGCGCGCCAAGGGCGTGATCGCCTTTTCCAGCGGCAACCACGCGCAGGGCGTGGCGCTGGCCGCGCGCGAATTCGGCGTGCCGGCGGTGATCGTGATGCCTGCCGATGCGCCGCGCCTCAAGCTAGACAACACGCGCGCATTGGGCGCCGAGGTGGTGCTCTATGACCGCGCGGGGGGCGAAAGCCGCGAGGAAATCGGCGCGGCGCTGACCAGGGAACGGGGCCTTACGCTGATCAAGCCCTATGACGAACCCGAGGTGATCGCCGGTCAAGGCACCTGCGGGCTGGAGATCGCCGCGCAGGCGCGCGACGCGGGCGTGGAGCGGGGCGACGTGCTGGTCTGTTGCGGCGGCGGAGGGCTGACATCGGGGATCGCGCTGGCGCTCGAGGCCGAGGCGCCGGGTCTGCGCGCGCGGCCCTGCGAGCCCGAGGGGTTCGACGACACCGCGCGCTCGCTTGCGGCGGGGCGGATCCTGGCGAATGCGCATGGCGCGGGCGGGATCTGCGATGCCATCGTGACACCGCAGCCGGGCGAGATCACCTTCGAGATCATGTCGCGGCTGGCCGGGCCGGGGCTGGTGGTGAGCGAGGACGAGGTGCTTGCGGCGATGGCGCTGGCCTTCCAGCGCCTCAAGCTGGTGGCCGAACCGGGCGGTGCGGTGGCGCTGGCGGCAGCGCTGTTCCATCCCGGCGAGATCACGGGCGATGCGGTGATCTGTACCATATCGGGGGGCAATGTGGACGCCGCGATGTTCATCCGCGCCCTGCAAACCGCCACCGACTGAGCGACGGGGGGCCAGCCCCCCGAACCCCCCGGGATATTTCTCAACAGAAGAAGCCGGGATTCGCCCCACTACCCTCGTTGCCTTCTTCTGTTTGAAAATATCCCGGGGTGAATTGGCCGCAGGCCAAGAGGGGCAGCGCCCCTTTGCGCCAGATCATGGACAGGGTTTCGCTGCTCGGTTTTCCTGTTGCGGAACATGGACGCGACCAGGAGGGACAGATCATGCGCACACAGGTGGCTATCGTGGGGGGCGGTCCGGCCGGGCTTTTGCTGGCGCAGCTTTTGCACGGACAGGGGATCGATACGGTGGTGCTGGAGCGGCGCAGCCGGGCGCATGTGCTGGAACGCGTGCGCGCCGGGGTGCTGGAGACCGGCTTCGTCGGGATGATGCGCGAGGCGGGCGTGGCCACGCGCATGGAGGCAGAGGGCATTGCCCATCACGGCGCGCGCATCGCTTATGGCGAGGAGAGTTTCCGGCTGGATTTCACCGCGCTGACCGGAGAGCAGGTGATGATCTACGGCCAGTCCGAGGTCACGCGGGACCTCTACGATGCGCGCGACGGGGCGGGTCTGGAAACCTTGCATGAATGCGCCGGTGTGCGCCCGCATGACATCGACGGCGCGCAGCCCTTCATCACCTTCCTGCATGGCGGCAAGATGAACCGGCTGGATTGCGACTTCATCATCGGCTGCGACGGGTTTCACGGCCCCTGCCGGGACGCCATCCCGCAAGAAGCGCTGCGGGGCTACGAGAAGACCTATCCGTTCGGCTGGCTGGGGGTGCTGTCAGAAACTCCGCCGGTCGATGACGAGCTGGTCTATTGCAATTCCGAGCGTGGTTTCGCCCTGTGTTCGATGCGCGACGAGGGTCTGAGCCGCTATTACATTCAATGCTCGCTGGCGGACAGCCCGGAGGATTGGAGCGACGAGATGTTCTGGGAGGAGCTGGGGCGGCGCTTGCCGGGGGAGATGCGCGCGCAACTGGTCACCGGCCCGTCGATCTGGAAATCCATCGCACCGCTGCGCTCCTATGTCTGCGAGCCGATGTGCTGGGGCAAGATGTATCTGTGCGGCGATGCGGCCCATATCGTGCCGCCGACCGGCGCCAAGGGGCTCAACACCGCCGCGAGCGACGTGCATTACCTGAGCCAGGCGCTGATCCGGCATTACCGGGAGAGCGACGATCGCGGGCTCGAGGATTACTCGGGCCAGGCGCTGGCGCGGATCTGGAAGAACGAGCGGTTCGGCTGGTGGATGACCAATCTTTTGCACCGTTTTCCCGAGCAGAGCGCGTTCGATCTGCGCATGCAGCAGGCCGAACTGGCCTTTTTGCAGGAGAATGAGGCGGCGCAGCGCGCGCTGGCGCAGAACTATGTCGGCCTGCCCTATTGAGGAACGAGCGCGCGCAGGCGGCTTGCCTGAGGCGCGCCCCTCGCTTAGGTTGTGGGCATTGTGTCCGCGGCGCGCTCTGAAAGGGCGCCGGGAGGAGGACGGGCGCAAGGCGTTTGTCGACGGGAGGAGACCATTACTTTCGCCACGCAGCATATAGACCGGGTGCTTGACACCCTGTCATCGGGTTCGGCGGCGGCGCGTTCGCGTCTGGCGGCGTCGTGGCAGCGCTCGGCGCGCGCCCATGGGCTGGACCCGGCGCGCCCGGAGGGCGGGCAGCGCGTGGAGGCGCGCGAACTCACGCAGCGCCGCGAGGCGCTCGGGGCCTTTCTCGGAGTCGCCGCGCCGCAGCTTGACAGTCTGTTCGGGCTGATCGGGCATTCGGGCTGCGGGGTGTTGTTGACGGATGCCGAAGGTGTCGTGCTGGAGCAGCGCTGTTCGGATGGCGACGCGGAAGTGTTCAAGCACTGGGGGCTTTGGGCCGGGACCGACTGGAGCGAGGCGGCGGAGGGCACCAACGGGATCGGCACCTGTCTGGCCGAAAACCGGCAGGTGACCATTCACCGCGACCAGCATTTCCTTGCCCGCAATATCGGCATGAGCTGCATGGATGCGCCGATCTACGGGCCGGACGGGGCGTTGATCGCAGCGCTGGACGTCTCCTCGGCAAGGGCCGATCAGACCAAGAGTTTCAACAGCCTGATCGCCGCCATGGTCGCGCAGACCGCGCATCAGATCGAGGCAGCGGCGTTTCGCGCGGCCTTTGCCGGGCGACGCATCGTGGTGGCCGATGGCGGTGGCGGAAACGGGCCGGCCGCGCTGCTGGCGGTGGATGGCGACGATATCGTCGTGGGCGCCACACGCGCCGCACGGCGCAGTTTCGGGCTTGCGATCGCGGGCGGGTTCAGCCCGCTGCCCGCCAATGACCTGCTGAACGGCGAGGCGGGCGCGGGCGGCTTCGAGCGCGCAGAGCGCGCCGCGGTGACCCGTGCGCTGGCACGCGCGGGGGGCAATGTGTCGAAGACGGCGCGCGCGCTCGGGATCGGGCGCGCGACGCTCTACCGGCGCATGGGACGGCTCGGGATCGCACCTGACGGGGGCAGACTGTCCCGGAACTGAGACAGTCGCCCGCCCTGCCCTGCAAGGCGGGGCTATCGCGCGGACCATAAGCGCGCATGATCCATTCGCAGCGGCACGACGCCGTGTAAATGGAGGAGATCACATGAACGAGATGACACAGACGGCGGGCAAGCATGCCTCGCCCTTCAAGACCCGTTATGACAATTTCATCTGCGGCAAATTCGTGGCCCCCGTGGAGGGAAAGTATTTCGACAACATCACGCCGATCACCGGCGCCAAGGTCTGTGAGGTCGCGCGCTCGGGTGCGAAAGACGTGGACCTCGCGCTGGATGCGGCGCATGCCGCCAGCACCGCATGGGGCAAGACCGCCCCGGCCGAGCGCGCCAACGTATTGTTGAAAATCGCCGACCGGATGGAGGAGAACCTCGATCTGCTGGCGCAGGCCGAGACCTGGGATAACGGCAAGCCGATCCGCGAGACCACCGCCGCCGATATCCCGCTTTCTGTCGATCATTTCCGCTATTTCGCAGGCGTCCTGCGCGGCCAGGAAGGTACCATGTCGGAGATCGACGCCGATACCGTGGCTTATCATTTCCACGAGCCGCTGGGCGTCGTGGGTCAGATCATCCCGTGGAACTTCTCGATCCTGATGGCAGCTTGGAAACTGGCGCCGGCGCTGGCGGCGGGCAACTGCATCGTGCTCAAACCCGCTGAACAGACACCGGCGGCGATCATGGTGCTGGCCGAACTGGTCGCCGATCTGCTGCCTGCGGGCGTTCTCAACATCGTCAACGGCTATGGCGCCGAAGTCGGCGCGCCGCTGGCAAGCAGCCCGCGCATCGCCAAGATCGCCTTTACCGGTTCGACCGAGACCGGGCGCAAGATCATGCAGGCCGCGACCGAGAATCTGATCCCCGTGACGCTGGAGCTGGGCGGCAAGAGCCCCAACATCTTCTTTTCGGACGTGATGGCGCAGGATGACGCGTTTCTGGACAAGGCGGTCGAGGGCTTCGTGCTGTTTGCCTTCAATCAGGGCGAGGTCTGTACCTGCCCCAGCCGGGCGCTGATCCAGGAGGACATCTACGAAGAGTTCATCGCCCGCTGCATCGAACGTGTTAAGGCGATCAAGCAGGGCGATCCGCGCGAGTTCGAGACGATGGTGGGCGCGCAGGCGAGCCAGGAACAGCAGGACAAGATCATGTCCTACCTGACCATCGGGGTCGAAGAAGGCGCCGAAGTGCTTGTGGGTGGCGATGCCGCGCGGTTCAATGGCGAGCTGTCGGACGGGTTCTACATCCAGCCCACGATCCTGAAGGGCCACAACAAGATGCGGGTCTTCCAGGAAGAGATCTTCGGGCCGGTCGTGTCGGTCACCACCTTCAAGGACGAGGCCGAGGCGCTGGCGATCGCCAATGACACCATGTACGGCCTTGGCGCCGGGGTGTGGTCGCGCGATGCCAATCGCTGCTACCGCTTCGGGCGCGCGATCGAGGCCGGGCGCGTCTGGGTCAACAACTACCACGCCTACCCGGCGCATGCGGCCTTTGGCGGCTACAAGCAGTCGGGCATCGGGCGCGAGACCCACAAGATGATGCTGGACCACTACCAGCAAACCAAGAACATGCTGGTCAGCTACAACCCCAACAAGCTTGGCTTTTTCTAGAGCCCACGAGAGTGGTAGCGAGTAACGGGCGGCCCCCTTGCGGGCCGCCCTTTTTCATGGAGTCACAGGGCGTTCAGCTTGACGCGCGCGCATGATCCCGGCCATCTAGGCCCGGTGACGCAACAGGAAGGACGCGCAGAGATGCAGATGGCCGATCTGGGGGATATTTCCCTGCATTACCGTGAGGATGGCGACCCGCATGGCGCGCCGGTGGTCTTTGCCAATTCGCTGGGCACCGATCTGCGGCTCTGGGACAGGATCCTGCCGCTTTTGCCCGAGGGTCTGCGCATCATCCGCTATGACAAGCGCGGCCACGGCCTGAGCGATTGCCCGCCGGCGCCTTACCGGATGGGCGCGCTGGTGCGCGATGCCGAGCGGCTGCTTGACCGGCTGGAGGTGCGCGATTGCGTTTTCGTGGGGCTGTCCATCGGGGGCATGATCGCACAGGGGCTGGCGGTTAAACGCTTCGATCAGGTGCGCGCGCTGGTGCTCAGCAACACGGCCGCCAAGATCGGCCAGCCCGAGATGTGGCAGGACCGCATCGATGCCGTGCGCGCGGGCGGCACCAAGGCACTCGCCGAATCCGTGATGGAGCGCTGGTTCCCCAAGAGCTTTCGCGAGAGCGCCCCGGATTTCCACGGCTGGCGCAATATGCTCTCGCACACCCCCGCCGAGGGATACATGGGCTGTTCATCCGCCATTGCGGGCACCGATTTCTACACGCCCACCAGCGGGCTGCGCTTGCCGACGCTGGGGATCGCGGGCTCCGAGGATCGCGCGACGCCGCCGGACCTCGTGCGCGAGACGGTCGCGCTGATCCACGGGTCGCGCTTCGAGCTGATCCGGGGCGCGGGCCACCTGCCCTGCGTCGACCACCCCGAGGACTATGCCGCGCTGCTCGGTGACTTCCTGAAAGATATCGGCCATGTCTGAATTTCTGCTGGTGCACGGCTCCTGCCACGGCGCCTGGTGCTGGCGCGACGTGATCCCGACGCTTGAACGGCTGGGCCACGCGGCGCGGGCCATCGACCTGCCGGGGCATGGCGATGCGCCCTGCCCGATCGAGGAAATCACCCTTGAGGCATATGCCGACGCGATCCTGGCGTCGCTCAAATCGCCCGCGATCGTGGTCGGTCATTCGATGGCGGGCTTTGCGATCTCGGCCGCTGCCGAGAAGGCGCCCGAGCGGATTGCCCGGCTGGTCTACGTCTGCGCCTATGCGCCGCGTGACGGCGTCTCGCTGGTCGAGATGCGCCGCGAGGCGCCGCGCCAGCCGCTGCTCGCGGCCATCGAGAAAACCGCCGACGGGCTGGGCTTCACCTTTCGCGACACGCATCTTGGCGACGCGCTTTATCACGACTGTCCCGCGGAATCGGTGGATTATGCCCGCGCGCGACTTTGCGTGCAGGCGATCCGCCCACAGGCCACACCCATTCAGCTTGGGGCAAACTACGGCTCTGTGGCGAAATCCTATATCCGCTGCAGCGAGGATCGCGCGATTCCGCCGGAATACCAGGCCAGCATGACCAAAGGCTGGCCCGCGGGCGATCTTTACGAGATGCCCACCGGCCATTCACCCTTCTTCGCCGATCCCGAAGGGCTGGCGAGGCGGCTCGACGTGATCGCGCGCGGCTAGGTTCCGGCGCGCCGCAATTTTCACGCGCCCCGCGCCAAAACCGGCTTGCACCACCGCGTCAGAGGCGTAACCCTGCGCGCTAATGAAGCGGGCCGGACGAAACCGGCCCAAGCGAACGGGAGAGACCATGCAAACCATCAAGGCGGCGGTGTGCCACGATTTCGGGCAGCCCCTCGTGATCGAGGACGTGCGCCTGCGCGCGCCCGGAATGGGCGAGATCGAAGTGACGCTCGATGCCGTTGCGATCTGCCATTCGGACATCTCCTATGCGGACGGGGCCTGGGGCGGCAGCCTGCCCGCGGTCTACGGCCACGAGGCGGCGGGACGCATCAGCGCCATCGGCCCGGGGGTCGCGGGGCTGGCCACGGGCGATCCGGTGGTGGTCACGCTGATCCGCGCCTGCGGCGCCTGCCCCAGCTGCGGCGCGGGGCGGCCCACGGGCTGCGCGGCCCCACATGACGGGGATCACGGCCCGCTCAGCACGATTGAGGGCGGCACGCTGCATCAGGCCATGGCCTGCGGCGCCTTCGCCGAAAAGATCGTGGTCCATCACAGCCAGGCCGTGAAGATCCCCGGCGACATGGCGATGGATGCGGCCAGCCTGCTGGCCTGCGGGGTGATCACCGGGGTTGGCGCGGTGGTCAACGCGGCCGCGCTGCGCGCCGGGCAGGACGTGGTGGTGATCGGCGCGGGCGGTGTCGGGCTCAACGCGATTCAGGGCGCGCGCATCGCCGGGGCGCGCCGCATCGTCGCCGTCGACATGAACGCCGAAAAACTCAAGGACGCCATCGCTTTCGGCGCCACCGACACGGTGCTCGCCTCGCAGCACGAGCCCTGGCGCGCCGCCATGGATGCCATGGGACGGGGCGCGGATGCGGTACTGGTCACCGTGGGCGCCGCCCCGGTCTATGACCAGGCGCCGAATTACCTCGCGCCCGGCGGCAAGGTGATCATGGTGGGCATGCCCGCGAGCGGTGCCTTTTCCAGCTTCGAGGCGGGCAATTTCGCCGCTGCCGGACAATCCATGATCGGCTCCAAGATGGGCGACGTGGTGATCGCGCGCGACATCCCCTGGATGATCGACCTCTACCGCCAAGGCCGCCTCAAGCTCGACGAGCTGATCTCGAACCGCTGGCGGCTTGACCAGATCAACGAGGCCATCGCCGACACCCGCACGGGCAGTGCGCGGCGCAATGTCATCATGCTGAAATGACCCGCCCCTTCATCTGGCCCCAAATACCTCGGGGGGTGTGGGGGGCAGCGCCCCCCACCCGGTCGGATCGCCACGCGATCCGACCCTCCAAAACCGGAAAGGCCCGTCCATGAAACTCAAAGATCTCGACATCATCGTCACCGCCCCCCCCGCGCCGGGCTGGGGCGGGCGCTACTGGATCCTGGTCAAGCTCACCACCGATAACGGCATCACCGGCTGGGGCGAATGCTACGCGGCTTCGGTCGGCCCCGACGCGATGCGCGCGGTCATCACCGATGTCTTCACCCGCCACATGCAGGGCGAAAACCCCGAGAGCATCGAACTCATGTTCCGGCGCGCCTATTCCTCGGGTTTCACGCAGCGACCGGACCTGACGGTGATGGGTGCGTTTTCGGGACTCGAGATTGCATGCTGGGACATTATCGGCAAGGCGCGCGAACGCCCTGTCTGGGCGCTTCTGGGGGGCAAGATGAACGAGCGTATCCGCGCCTATACCTATCTTTACCCGCTCGAGCGCCACGTCATGCAGGATTTCTGGACCTCGGCCGAGATGGCCGCCGAATCCGCCGCCGATTGCGTCAAGCGTGGCTATACGGCGGTCAAGGTCGATCCCGCCGGCCCCTACACGATGCGCGGCGGGCATATGCCGGCGATGTCGGATATCTCCATGTCCACCGCCTTTTGCCGCGCGATCCGCGAGGCGGTGGGGGATCGCGCCGACATCCTCTTTGGTACGCATGGGCAATTCACCACCGCCGGGGCGATCCGGCTCGGGCGGGCGGTCGCACCCTATGATCCGCTTTGGTACGAAGAACCCGTTCCGCCCGACAATGTCGCCCAGATGGCCGAGGTCGCGCGCGCCACGGGCATTCCGGTCGCCACCGGTGAGCGGCTCTGCACCAAGGCGGAATTCGCACCCGTGCTGCGACAGGGCGCGGCCAGCATCCTGCAACCCGCACTGGGGCGCGCGGGCGGCATCTGGGAGACCAAGAAGATCGCCATCATGGCCGAGGTCTATAACGCGCAGCTGGCACCGCATCTTTATGCCGGGCCGGTGGAATGGGCGGCCAATATCCACCTCGCCGCCTCGATTCCGAACCTGTTGATGATCGAAACCATCGAGACACCGTTCCACGATGCCCTGATAAAAAGCAGTTTGCGGGTCGAAAACGGTTTTGTGACCCCGCCCGACACGCCCGGCCTTGGTATAGACCTTGACGAGGCGCTGGCGCGTGCCCACCCTTACAGGGGCGACGGGCTGCATCTCGAAATGCAGGACGCGCCTTGCGACTATGTCGAGGGCAACGCCTTTCAGGGCGGCGCGCCGCCGCGCGAGCAGTAGGATCGCGCTTTGCGGGCAGGCATGCTAGAAAGTGTGGATCAAGATCAGGACGGGACGCCGCAACAGTGAATATCAAGGACATAATGGACGACGCATCGGTCACGCCCGCCGAGATGCAGGAAAACGCAAAGAGCGCGGCGGCCTTTCTCAAGACGGTGGCGCATGAGGGGCGGCTTATGACGCTGTGCCATCTGGGCTCGGGCGAGAAATCGGTGGGTGAGCTCGAGCAGCTTCTGGAGATGCGCCAGGCGGCGGTCAGCCAAATCCTTGCGCGGCTGCGCGAGGAGGGCCGTGTCAAGACAAGGCGCGACGGCAAGACCGTCTATTACCGGCTGGCCGACGAAAAGACCCGCGAATTGATCGAGCTTCTTTACCGCCAGTTCTGTTCCTGAAGGCGTCGATACTCAGGGCAGGACACCCAGCCACAGCCAGACGCTGAAGATCGACAGCGCGGTCGCGACCAGCACCGTCGTTGCCGCCACCCGGCGCGCGCGGCCATACATGTTGGCGAAGATATAGGCGTTGACCCCCGGCGCCATCGCCGCCGTCAGCACCGCCGAGCGGGTCGCCTCGATGGGCAGCGACAATGCGCGCCCCAGCCCGCTGGTGATCAGCGGATGCGCCACCAGTGCGACGAAACAGGCGTAAAGCACGATGCGCAGATCGCCTTCCGGGCGATAGCGCACCAGCATCCCGCCAAGACCAAAGAGGGCGGCGGGCAGCGCCGCGCGCACCATCAGGTCAAGCCCCTCATCGACCACGGTCGGCATCGCAAGCCCGCTGAGATTCACGGCGAAACCGGCGGCCACCCCCAGAATGAGCGCGTTCGAGAACATCGCCTTGAACACCTGCCGCAGCAGCCCCATCCCCGCGCGTCCGCGTGCCCGCACGATCTCCATCGCTGAAATCCCGACCGCGTAGCAAAACGGCGAATGCATCGCGATGATCGCGTAATTGCCATCGAGCGCCGCCGCGCCATAGGCGCGTTCGGTGATCGGCAGGCCCAGCAGCAGCGAGTTCGAAAAGAGGCAGCAGAACCCGATCGCCGCCGCGTCTTCCCAGTCGCGCCCGAAAACGAAGCGCGCGCCCAGCATTCCCAGAAGGAACCCCGCCATCGCCCCGGCGTAATAGCTGGTCAGCAACCGCCATTCGAAATGCTGGCCAAGGTCCAGCCGGGCGATGGCGGTGAACAGGAGGCAGGGGATCGCGAAATTCTGGGTGAAGCTCATCAGCCCGTCGAGCCCGGAGTCCGAAAACCAGCCGCGCCAGACCGCGACATAGCCGAAGCCGATCACCAGGAAGACCGGCAGGATGATCTCGATCAGGGCCTGCATCGCGTCAGACCGTGTAGGTGATCGTCATCCCGTCATGGGCGGGGGTGATATGCGCGGGCGTCTCGGCGTCGAGCGTGCGATAATCCAGGTCGATATGCATGTTGGTCAGCACCGCGCGGCGCGGCGCGGCGCGCGCGATCCATTCCAGCGATTGCGCGAGATGCGAATGGGTCGGATGAGGATCGCGGCGCAATGCGTCCAATATCCAGCAATCGAGCCCCTCGAGCAGCGGCCAGACATCGTCGGGAATGCGCGCCACATCCGGCAGATAGCACAGATCGCCTATGCGAAAGCCCAGCGAGTCAATCGCGCCGTGATTGACTTCGAGGGGTGTCAGGGTCAGCGGCCCGCCCGCACCGTCGATGGTGACATCCCCGTCGATCGTGTGCATGTCGAGGATCGGCGGATAGGGGCTGCCCTCGGGCTGCATGAAAGCATATCCGAAACGCGCATAAAGCGCGTTCTGGGTGTCGCCATCGGCCCAGACCGGAATGCGTTTCCTCATGTTGTAGACCACCATGCGCAGATCGTCGATGCCATGCACATGGTCGGCGTGGCTGTGGGTATAAAGCACCGCGTCCAACTCGCCGACCCCGGCATCCAGAAGCTGCGCGCGCAGGTCGGGCGAGGTGTCGATCAGCACACGGGTGGTGCCCTCCGCGCCCTCCTGTTCGATCAGAAGCGCGCAGCGCCGGCGCATGTTGCGCGGCTCGCTCGGGTCACAATCCCCCCAATGGCCGCCCAGACGCGGCACGCCGCCCGAGGAGCCGCAGCCCAGGATGACGAAGCGGCGCTCGGCCATCACGCCGCCGCCCGGTAAAGAGCGGCCTTTCTGAACAGGCGGTCGAAATTCTGTTGGGTCTGCGCCGCGAAAGCCGGCCAGTCCATGCCCAGCGCCTGCGCCCCGGCCTGAGCCGTGTGGATGCTGTAGGCGGGCTCGTTGCGTTTGCCGCGATAGGGCGGCGGCGCAAGGTAGGGCGCGTCGGTCTCCACAAGGATGCGGTCGGGCGGCGCGGCGGCGAAGATGTCGCGCAGGGGGGCACTTTTGGGGAAGGCGGCGATGCCCGACATCGAGAGATAGAAACCGAGGTCCAGCGCCACCCGCGCCAGCCCCGCCCCCGACGAAAAGCAATGCATCACGCAATCATAAGCGCCGCGCGCATGTTCCTCGGCCAGGATGCGGGCCATGTCGTCGTCGGCGTCGCGGGCATGGATGATCAGTGGCAGGCCCGTCTCGCGCGCGGCGTCGATATGGATGCGCAGGCTCTCCTGCTGCACCGCCATGCTGTCGGCGGTGTAGTGATAATCAAGCCCGGATTCCCCGATGCCGACGAATTTAGGATGCGCGGCGAGGCGCACCAGTTCATCGACGCTGGCCAGGGGTTCATCGGCGGCGCTCATCGGATGCGTGCCGGCGGCATAGAAAACCGGGTCATATTGCTCGGCCAGGGCGCGCACCTGGGGTTCCAGGCGCAGCTTGGTGCAGATCGTGACCATACGGGTCACGCCCGCCTCGACGGCGCGCGCGATCACCTGGTCGCGGTCCTCGTCGAAGGTATCGAAATCGAGATGGCAGTGGCTGTCAGTGATCTGGATGGTATCGGTCATGTCGCCCCTGATGCGGGCGGATCAACCCGCCGCAGTTTGCTGAATCCTGAACACGGTATCTAGGACCAGCGAGGCAGGGTCAAGGTTGACTGCCCGCCCGTGACGGGCCCGCGCGCCGATCTCCTGCGCGCAATCCGCCCAGGCCCGGCCCTGAAGCGGCCCCGGCGAGAGTCGCGCCAGCAAATCGGCCTCGCCGGGCACGGCTTCAGGGGCGGGCGGGCCAAGTGCTCCAGCGCGCGCAAGCCGCGCCAGAAAGAGGTCCGTCAGGCCCAAAAGCAGGTCGAACCGGTCTTCGGCGCCACGGGTGGCGGCGGCCTCGGCCAGCTTGAGAGCGCGGGCGCGATCCAACCGGGGCATGGTGCCGGCAATGGCGACAAGTTCGCGATACATCTCGACTCCGCCCAGGTTGATGAGCCGCACCGCCTCGCCAACCGAGCCGCCCGAAAGCGCGGCCAGCGTGGCGGCGTCGCCATCCTCTCCGAGGTCGACCCCGGCCTGTGAAAGCGCGCGCGCCATGTCATCGGGCGAGAGCGGCGCGAGGCGCAACATCCGGCAGCGAGAGCGGATCGTGGGCAAGAGCCGCGAGGGCTGATGGGTGACCAGAAGAAGGGTGGTGCGCGCGGGCGGTTCTTCGAGCATCTTCAGAAGCGCGTTGGCGGCCTGTGTGTTCATCTGGTCGGCGGCATCGACGATGACCACCCGGCGGCCGCCATCGGTTGCACTGAGATGAATGAAGCGCGAGAGGCCTCGGATTTCGGGGATGCGGATGTCCTTGGAAAACCGGCCTTCGGCGAAGGCCTTGTCGCGGTCGCTTTCGGTCGAACCGGCGCCGCCGCGCCGCACGAGGTAAAGCCCCGGATCCGAGCCCGCCAGCAAGCGCCGGGAGACCGGGTGATCGGCGGGAATATCAAGGGATTCGGGCGCGGGCGGCGCATCGCCAAAGAGCCCGCCACCGTCGCTACCGGGCGAAGGCGTCGCCAAAAGAAACCGCGCGATGGACCAGGCCAGCGTCGCCTTGCCCACACCGCGCGGACCGGTGATCATCCAGGCGTGATGCAGACGGTCGGTATTGAAGGCGTCAAGAAAATCGCGCTCGGCGGCGCCCTGCCCGATCAGGCGCGGGGTTTCGCGCGGATGGGGGGCGCCCTCGATCCGGTCGGGCTCGATGCGGGGGCTGTCGTCGGTCGCGCTCATGGCAGCCATGACCCAGTGATGTCGCGAATATCGGCGGCGACGGCTTCGATATCGCGGTTGCCATCCACGGTGACGAAGCGTTCGGCGAATTCCTGCGAGAGGTCCAGAAAGCCCTGCCGGACCTTCTGTTGCATGGCGTCGCCGAAGGATTCGAAACGTTCCTCGCCTGCGCCGCGCCCCAGTGCGCGCGCAAGACCGGTTCCGGGGTCCATGTCGATCAGCACCGTCAGGTCGGGCTCGCGCCCGATCATCAAGTCATGAAGCTGGTCCACCAGCGCGCGCAGATCTGCCCGCGCCAGCCCCTGGTAAAGCCGCGTGCTGTCGGCGAAGCGGTCCGAGATCACCACCTGCCCTGCCGCAAGTGCCGGTTCGATGGTGCGCTCCAGATGGTCGCGCCGCGCGGCGGTGAACAACAAGAGTTCGGTTTCGGGCGACCAGCGGTCAGTCGCGCCTTCCAGAACCAGCTTGCGGATTTCTTCGGCGCCGGGGCTGCCGCCGGGTTCGCGCGTCAGCACCACGTCGCGCCCGGTGCCGCGCAGATGCTCGGCCAGGAGCCGCGCCTGCGTGGATTTCCCCGAGCCGTCGATCCCTTCGAAGCTGATGAAATATCCCCGCTTGCGGCTCAAATCGCGTCCTCGGACTCCTGGCGCACGCGCGTGATGAGCAACCCGGAAACGGTGCGGATGCGCGCCATGAAACCGCCGCGCGGCACGTCCTGCGCGGCGACCAGCGGGACGCGTGTTTCAGGCAGCCCCTCGGGGGCGAAGACCAGTTCGGCCAGCTCGTCGCCCGCCTTGATGGGGGCGCGGATCGGGCCCTGGTAGACCACTTCGGCGTTGATGTCGTCGCTGGCCAGCACCGGCATCAGCGTCGATACATCCTCGGCCGGGGTCAGGCCGACGCTGGGTATGTCGCCCATCCAGACATCGGCGCGGGCGACCTCGGTGCCCGCCTTGAGCACGGATTTCTCGACGAACTGGCGAAATGCCCAGTTGACGATCGCCTCGGATTCTTCGGCGCGGGCCTGCTGGCTGTCGATTCCCGAGACCACGAAGACCACGCGCCGATCCCCCTGCTTGGCCGAGCCCACAAGCCCGTAACCCGCCTCGACCGTGTGGCCGGTCTTGAGCCCGTCCGCGCCGATATTGCGCGACAGGAGCGGGTTGCGGTTGCGGGTGTTCTGCGGGGCGCGGCCATCGAATTCATACTTGGTTTCGGCGAACATCGGGTAGAAGCCCGGGAAATCCTCGATGATGCGGCGCGCCAGCAGCGCGAGATCGCGCACGCTCATCCTGTGGCCCGCCGCGGGCCAGCCACTTGCGTTGACGAAGGTCGAATTCGTCATGCCCAGCTTTTGTGCTCGCTGCGTCATGTAACGGGCAAAGCCCGCCTCGGTGCCATCTGGGCTGAGCGCCTCGGCCAGCACCGCGCAGGCATCATTTCCCGAAAGCACGATGATCCCGCGCAACAGGTCCTCGACCCGCACCCGGTCGGTCGTATCGAGAAACATGGTCGAGCCGCCATAGCTCATGGCGTGCTGCGAGACCGGCAGCTTTTCGTCCAGCGACAGGCGCCCCTCGCGGATCGCCTCGAAGGCGACATAGAGCGTCATCAGCTTGGACATGGACGCAGGCGGCAGAGGCTCGTCGGCATTCTTGTCGAGCAGCACGGTGCCTGTCTTCATGTCGAAGACGAAAGCGGCCTTGGCGCGCGTGTCGAAGGCGGCGGCAGGCAAGGCCAGCGCCAGAACAAGTAGAGCCGGAGTCAGCAGGCGGAACAGTCGTGTCATGGGGCCTCTGGTCTAGTTGGTTACCGGATAGGCGTCTTCAAAGCCGACGCTCTTGATCTTCTTGAGAAGAATGCCGCGTTCCGAACTGTTGGCCGCCGGCCCGACAATCACGCGCCAGAAGTCCTTGCCCTGGGTGGTCTGTTTCTTGACGGTGGGCACCATACCGTTCCGGCGCATTGCGGAAGCTGTGTTGCGGGCGTTTTCTTCGACACTGAAAATGCCGATCTGGATGAAGGGCTTGTCGAGCGACGAAGCCGACGCACGCGGTGCCGTTGCGGCGGCGGGCGGCGACACAGGCCTTGGCCTCGACTCAGCAGACATCGAGGCATCCGCGGCGTTGATCGCGGCTTCTGCCCCGGCGACCGGGTCAAGCGATGTGGTCTCGATCTCGGCGGGGTCGTCCACCTGCGCGGCGGGCTCTTCGGCTGCGGGTTGCTCCATGGGCGCTTCCTCGCGGCGCAGCGCCGTCACGTTGAGCTGAGTCGGGGCGCCAGCCAGCATGTCCAGCGCCGCGGCCGCATCCGACGAGACCTGGAAGGCCGGGCCAGGATTCTGGCGTTCACGCCGGAACAGCGCGCCGATCACGAACTTGGAATTGGAGGCATTGCGGATGATGACCCGCTCGGGCTCGTTAACATCGGGATGCGCGACCCAGACACCGCCCAGCGAGGGCCGCCCATCCCAAAGCCCCATATCGGTCTTCTGAAAGACTTCGGGCGCCTCGACATCGCGCTCGACCAGCTTGGTCGAGGAACTGTCGGCTGGGGCTGTCGTGCTGGAATCGCTGGCATCGGGCCTTGATTTGAAGGGGTTGATATTGCCCATTTCCTGACAACCGCCCAACAGCAGCAATGATGCGGTCACCACGACCGCGCCTTTCAGCCCGCGCCCCGCGACGCGCTGCCCTGCTGCAGAATTCAGCTCTGCACCCTTGCCCAGACGCTCCATGTCGAACTGCCTCATCCCGAACCCCTTGCCTGTGATGCGCGCCGGTTCTCCCGGCCTTGTTCCATCGTGACACAGGCGGTCAGCCGCCTGCGCGCGAACAGTCTAGCGCCTTGCCCGCATCAAGAAAAGCGCGCAGGCGTCATTCGGCGGAATTCCCCTGAGATCAGCATCTTCCAGAATCGCTGCGCGCTCTATAGAGAAGTGCGAACCGGAGGAGTGGCAGAGTGGTCGAATGCACCGGTCTTGAAAACCGGCGTGCGTGAAAGCGTACCGTGGGTTCGAATCCCACCTCCTCCGCCACCCACACTCGTCTCCTTTCCCACGTGCGTTTTTCGCTGATTTTCCCGCGTATTTTCAGGCGATTGCAGATGAGGATTCCCGAAAGAGACGCACCGCATCAGCCTGTTTTGCGACTTCGGCCCAGTGGTCTTAGTAAGGTCTTGTCAGACGAACTTGGCTTGAGGCCCCAAGCTGAACCCTAACCTGCCCACAAGAGAAAACGCGATCCGTTCGCGTATTTTAGACCCTGCCGTCAAATCATCCGTCTGTGGGTCACGCTATCCGTCTGTGGGTCACGCTAAATGTCCGGTTGCCGCTTTCACTTCGGAATGTCGAGGACCTGCTTCACGAACGAGGTATCGATTTCAGCCAAGAAACATTGCGGAATTGGTTAAGGGCAGCGCCCCTGCCCTAGCTAGACGCTTTCGAGTTTGTCTGACAGGACCACCGCTCATTGACTTACTACCGCGCCCTGTCTGCAGAAGGGCGGGTTTGCCCTCTCCAGGGCAATCGGGTAACCTGCGCCTCCCGCGATATTCTCGCATGTTCGACAAACTCAGAAGACCATCAAATTGGCTTTTACCATGAATGAAACGCATCCCGACACGGCAGGCACCAATGGGTCGGGAACGGTTGCAAAGGCCTTCCAGATTATCCGATATGTCACGTCTTCGCCACGCCATTCCGTGACCGTGTCGGAAATCGCCGAAGAACTCTCGCTGCCCCGGCCCACCGCCAACCGCCTGATCAGCAACCTGATCAAACTGGGGATGCTCAAGCGCGAGGGCGGTAGCACCCGAATCATCGAGGGCGATGAACTTCTGCTCATCGCGGGCGACGTATTAGAGGGGGCCGCCTCGCGCGGACCCCGGCACGAAATCCTTCGGCA
>Ga0102932_1000329_pt1 | contig 23196 bp, 19 predicted proteins | sample SalPonR1_C_D2_MG_FD_78212 | JGI IMG/M metagenome (GOLD analysis project Ga0102932, IMG submission 78212) | Salt pond soil microbial communities from South San Francisco under conditions of wetland restoration - Salt Pond MetaG R1_C_D2_MG | ecosystem: Environmental > Aquatic > Marine > Intertidal...
CGTCATCCGCGGCAACGAGCGCCTGAGAGCCGGGCAGGAAGTGCGAGTGACGGGCGCCGCTGCCGAAGCCACCGAATCTGCCTGAGCCCCTGGCCCGCGAAGTAAAACGCGCGGCCGGTTCAATCGGTTGTGACGTCGTGTCCGACAGCGTAATTGCGTAGGTAGACAGTAAAGAAAGAAACGGCCCGTCTGGTGCGCCGTTCTGTCCAATTCAAACGTAAAGAGGCTCCGATGAGGTTTCCTTTCGCGCTCTTGTGCGCAATCATTCTGTCCGCATCATCGGCGATCGCGCAGTCGCAGGCGGCGACCAGCGGCAGTTATCCCGACGGCCACGGCGGCGAGGTTCTGTTTCCGATGGGCGACGTCTCGTTCGCCGATGCCGTGGAATCCTACAGCGACGGCGATCCTTCGCCGATCGAGCGGGCCGCCGATCCGCAGTCCGCGCTGGGGGTGCCTGATTTCTCCGGCGACGACAACATCGGGTACGTCACGCTGGGCTGTGCCGGCGAACTGGTGCTGGCGTTCGAGGACAACGCGCTGGTCGATGTCGCCGGCCCGGACCTTTATGTATTCGAGATCGGGCCCGATACCGAGCCGACGGCAATGGCGGTCTCGCCCGACGGCAGTGTCTGGACGCGGGTCGGTCGCATCTCCGGCGGGAAGGCCGAAATCGATCTGGCGCCCTACGTTGCCGCCGATGCCGAGTTCCGCTACGTCAAGCTGGTCGACCTCATGAGCGCATGCGGCAGCGGCGAGACCCCTGGTGCGGATATCGACGCCGTCGGCGCGATCGGATCGGCGCAGCGCATCGCGCTGGACAGCGCCGTGCTGTTCGATACCGGTGAATACACGCTCAAGCCCAAAGCATTCGCCGCCATCGACGAAGTGCTCGGCGCGATCGGCAATCGGGCCGAGACCTCGGTGGTCGTCGCCGGCCACACCGATGCCGTGGGCGCCGAGTCGGACAATGAAATGCTGTCGCGCAACCGCGCCGGGGCCGTGGCCGATTACCTGGTCGAGGATGCCGGATTTTCGCAGGAACGCGTAACGCTGAAGGCGTATGGAGAGTCGCGGCCGGTGGCCGGCAACGATACGGCCCCGGGACGGGCCCGGAACCGACGCGTGGAGCTGACCGTGCGCACGCCGCGAACCGACGCGCCCGGCGAAGGAGCCAGCATCGAGATCCTCGGCGTCTGGGACGCCAAAGACCACGGCATTCTGGAAATGCGCCGTGTCGCCGGCAAGTTCGAAGGTGAATACACCTCCGACGGCGGCCGGCTGCTGGGCGAGTTCGTCAGCGATAGGGTGTTCGAGGGCTGGTGGGTCGAAGACAACTCGAGAAGGTCGTGCGACAGCGAGAAGGCCGGCAGCGACCACTGGGGCCCGCTGCGGATCGAGTTCGAATCGTCGGATCGAGACGCGTTCACTGCGCAATGGCGCTACTGCGGCGAGGACGAATGGCGCGGCACCTGGAAGCGTGCAAAGCGCTTGTTGTAGAAAGATTCCTGCACAACGCGATGCAGCGCGTGGTTTCCTGCCCGGCGCCATGACCGAAAGTCCAGTTGGCGCGATCCGGTGACCGGGGTAATCTTGGCGGTATTGTCGATTTCGAATCGAGGAATGCCGCTATGTCGCTGAAAGGCAGAACCGCCGTCATCACGGGCTCCAACTCCGGCATCGGGCTGGGCGTGGCTGAGGAACTGGCCAAGGCCGGCGCCGATGTGGTGCTGAATTCATTTACCGACACCAAGGAGGACCACGCGCTGGCCGAGCGCATCGCCGGGGAGCAGGGCGTCGGTGCCCGCTACATCCAGGCCGATATGGCCGATCCGGATGCCTGCCGAAATCTGATCGAACAGGCCGGTGTGGTCGATATCCTGGTCAACAACGCCGGCATCCAGCACGTCGCCCCGGTCGACGAATTCCCGCGCGAGAAGTGGGACGCGATCATCGCGATCATGCTGTCTTCGGCGTTCCACACCACGGCCGCGGCACTGCCGGGAATGCGCGAGCGCGGCTGGGGTCGCATCGTCAACATCGCTTCGGCCCACGGGTTGACTGCATCGCCGTTCAAGGCGGCCTACGTCGCGGCCAAGCACGGCCTCGTGGGATTGACCAAGACGGTTGCGCTGGAAACCGCAGAAGAGCCCATCACCGCGAACGCAATTTGCCCGGGCTACGTCCTGACGCCACTGGTCGAGAAGCAGATTCCGGCCACGATGGAAAAATACGGCATGGACCGCGAGCAGGTCATGCGCGAAGTGATGCTGGCGCGCCAGCCTTCGAAACAATTCGCCACGGTCGAGCAACTTGGTGGCACGGCCGTGTTTCTGTGCTCGTCGGCGGCCGACCAGATTACCGGGACGACCATCTCGGTCGATGGTGGTTGGACGGCTTTGTAGTTGTTTTTTTAAAGGCCGTTTCGCCGCCGGCCGGTTCTCGATGCCCGGCATCGGGCGCGCTATTAAATTCAAAGGCTGTTTCGCTGCTCGCTTCGCGAGCTGATGCGACCGACTTTTGTGGCGACAAAAGTAGGCAAAATCGCTCATGCCGCGAAGGCGCCCGGCAAACTGCGCCGGGTGCCCTGCGTTTCTCTCAGCGAACGGCCGGTTCCGAACTCGCTCCCTTCGCTCGCTCAGACATGCGGAACCGGAATGCCCCGTTCGCTGCTGCGATACTCGGCGCCATCGAGGCAGATGGGGTGGGTCCGAACGTTGGGTGCATGTCGGAGCAACTGCCTCCGAACGTTCCGTGCCCGCATCCCGCCGTCGCCCGGCAGCGTTTCTTGGTTACTTCTTGGGGCGCCAAGAAGTCACTCGCTAAAGCCGGCGCAGCCGGCGGCGAAACCGCTTTTGACGTGACTCAAGCGCGAAGCGCAAAGATAACCCCCCTGCTATAGTCGACTCCGTTCAAGATCGAAGGAATCCGAACCATGGTCCGACGCTGGTTCTTCGGCATTTCGGCCGGTTTATTCGCGCTTGTCGCGCTGATCTGGCTGTTCTGGCCACCCATACTCTGGAGCCTGGTGGTGCTGGTGCCATTGTTCGCGCTGGGCCTGCGCGACGCGCTGCAGAATCGGCATACGGTGCTAAGGAATTTCCCGATCATCGGCCACGGCCGCTACATGGTCGAGGGCGTGCGCCCGGAATTGCAGCAGTACCTGATCGAATCCAACCTGGACGCCTATCCGGTCGAGCGCGAATTCCGATCGCTGGTCTACCAGCGCGCCAAGAACGAGCTCGAGACCCGCCCGTTCGGCACCCAGCGAAACGTGTACCGGATCGGCTATGAGTGGGCCAGTCATTCGCTGGCGCCGGTTGAGGAACTGGACGACGAGCCGCGCGTGAAGTTCGGCGGCGACGACTGCGCCCAACCCTACTCGGCCTCGCATTTGAACGTCTCGGCAATGAGTTTCGGCTCGATTTCCAGTAATGCCATCCTGGCCCTGAACGGCGGTGCGAAAAAGGGTGGTTTCGCGCAAAATACCGGTGAGGGCGGGGTTTCGAAATACCACCTCCAGCCCGGCGGCGATCTGATCTGGCAGATCGGCACCGGCTATTTCGGCTGCCGGGCGAAGGACGGCGGGTTCGACCCCGAGCAGTTTCGCGACACGGCCCGCCGCGAATCGATCCGGATGATCGAGCTGAAGTTGTCCCAGGGAGCCAAGCCGGGCCACGGCGGTATCCTGCCGGCGGCCAAGGTGACGCCCGAGATCGCCGAGGCGAGGGGGTTGCCCGAATACGAAGTCGCGCTTTCGCCGCCCTGGCATTCGGCGTTCGCCACGCCGGTGGAAATGATCGAATTCGTCGCGCGTCTTCGAGAGTTGTCCGGCGGCAAGCCGGTGGGCCTCAAGCTGTGCGTCGGGCGGCGTACCGATTTCCTGGCAATGTGCAAAGCGATGATAGAAATTGGCACAGCGCCGGATTTCATCACCGTCGACGGCGGCGAGGGCGGTACAGGCGCCGCGCCGCTGGAGTTCTCGAATTCTCTGGGAATGCCCGGTCGCGACGGGCTGGTTTTCGTCCATAACGCGCTGGTCGGTGCGGGCTTGCGCGACAGAATCCGGGTGGTCTACTCGGGCAAGGTGTTGTCGTCGTTCCACATGATTCGTGCATTTGCATTGGGCGCCGATACCTGCAACTCGGCGCGCGCCATGATGTTCGCGCTGGGCTGCATCCAGGCGCTACGGTGCAACAACAATACCTGCCCGACCGGCATCACCACCCAGAACCCGGCGCTGGTCAAGGGCCTGCACGTGCCGAGCAAGACCGAGCGCGTCTATCAGTTCCATCGGGCGACCATCCACGCCCTGCTGGAGATGCTCGCGGCGATGGGGCTGGAAGCGCCAAGCGACGTCCTGCCCGATCACGTGTTCAGGCGCGTCGACGATTTGAATGTGCGCAGCTTTGCCGAGATCTACGAGTTCCTGGAATCCGACTTGCTGGTATCGAACGAGGCCGAATGTTCGCTGACTCGCGAATGGAAACGGGCGAATGCGGGCAGCTGGAGCCTCCAGCCCGAGCGCGGCAAGGAAATGCCGGTGGACTAGGGGACGGGTCCCCGGCGCTTACCAGCCGATCAGCATGTTCCAGCTCAGCTTGCCGTCGGTGGCACCTTCGTCCGTTTGACGCCAGTCCCATGAGACGTCCATCGCGCTTTCGACACGGGGCCATAACCGGGTCAGCAAGGCCCCGAAATCGAGCGCCAGCGAAAAGCGATCGTGGGCCACTTGTCTGGTCGCGGTGGCAAACCAGATCCGCTCGGCGGCACGAGCCCAACGCGCGGTGAAGGCCATAAGGTTCAACTCGCGCTTGAGCGCAATCCGCGCGCTCCAGTCGGTAGAGTCCGGCTCGGTCGGAGCGTTGAACGCATAGGCGACCCGGTCGGTACGCAGCACCGAGACATCCGCCTGTGCCTGCCAGCCGCCGGGCAGCAGGTGCCTGTGACTGAGCCCCAGTTCGTAGTCCGGCATCAGCGGGGCGGCGGTTGCCCCGGTGGGCACCGCGGATTCGGTTCGAAGCAGGTGGAATACGCTGTTGTGTTGCGCACCCCAGCGCCAGGCGGCGCTCCAGCGTGCCAGCGCAATATCAGCGTTGCCGGGGTCCGATGACGCGCCCCGGCAGCGCTGACCGGAGAACTCGAAAACCGAGCCGGCCGGTGCCGGCAGGAATTCGCCGGGCAGTTGGATTCCGGCCCGCAGATCGCAGCTCACGCCGCCGCTCGACGCGGTGCCGGGATCCGGCCGGGTCCATTCCAGGTGCAGGTCGACAGGTCCCGGTGACCATCGCAGGTCGGCTCGGGTCGCTTGTCTGGAGCTTTCGGTATCGACACCCAATCGGGTGTCCTCGCGCCGGGTCAGTTGCAGCGTCACGGGTGCGCCGGCCGGCAGGCGCAGCGTCGAGCCCAGCGTCTGCTCGATGGTCTGCACCGCAACTTCGCCCTTCGCCTTTTCGAAATCATCCTCTTCGTCTCGAATTGCCCGGAAGAATTTGCCCTGGCGGACCTGATAACGGGCACCGTAATCGAGCAGACCCTTCGGCGTGCCGAGGCTGACGCTGCCGGCCAGCATATCTTCCGAGGCGTCGGACGGGCCAGCCGAAATAGCCGGCAGTGCGTGATCGATCTGCATGTCGGCGCGCAGCGGAACGGCTGCAGCGCGCTGGGCCGACGACGGGCCCGGGGTCTGCACCGACGCGCATCCCGATAGCACCGCAATGGCCGCCGCGAGTGCCGCGACTATCGATTGCTCTGGTCGTCCGGCGGTCGTGTTGCGGGATAATCGGTCGAACATGCCTTTCCGGTTCTTTTTGTGGTCTTTCACCCTTCGGAGTCTAGCCGCCCGGCAGTCGGCGTGGCGGCCGGATTCGCAAGGTAAATTTTCGGGATCGTGATGGGCGACACGAATCGGTTGCGACAGCTTGATCCGCGCAGTCGATTGCACCAGACTGTAGCTGCGTTGCAGCAGCCTTCACCCCAACGGACGCATTATCGATCAATGACTCTGATTACATCTCTTGTCGTTTGTTTCATTCTAATGGCCGCGTTATGGGCATGGCAGCGTAAATCAGGCCGCGCCGACTGGGTGGATTTCGCCTGGTCGGCGCTGATCGGCGTGCTGGCGGCGGGCTATGCGCTGGTCGGCGACGGCAGCATCGAAAAGCGGGTGCTTGTGGCACTGGTGGCGGGTACCTGGTCGTTCCGGCTGGCATTCCATCTATGGCAGCGACTCAGCGGCCACGACGAGGAAGACGGCCGTTACCAGTCCATGCGCGAGCATTGGGGTTCGCGCGCCGATTTTTGGCTGTTCTGGTTCTTCATGGTCCAGGCGCTGGTGGCCTGGGTGTTCGCGCTGCCGGCCTGGGTGGTGGCCAACGATCCGAATGCGGCGCTGGATGTCTGGGTGATCGCGGGGGTCGGCTTCTGGCTGGTGTCGCTGGCCGGCGAATCCATCGCCGACCGCCAGCTCGCGTCATTCAAGAGCAACCCCGACAACAAGGGCAAGGTCTGCAACGTCGGCCTGTGGCGCTATTCCCGCCACCCGAACTACTTCTTCGAATGGCTGCACTGGTTCTCCTACCCGCTGATCGCCGTCGGTGCGCCCAACTGGTGGCTCGCGTGGCTGGGCCCGGTGGTGATGCTGCTGTTCCTGTATCGCGTCAGCGGCATTCCGTATACCGAGAAGCAATCGCTGAAATCGCGCGGCGACGCCTACCGCGAATACCAGCGCACCACTTCGGCCTTCTTTCCGCTGCCGCCGAAAGACAAGTAAGCCATCAATCAGGAAGAGCACGAAGAGAGAATCGGTTACCTGCGAAAACCGCTTCGTTAATTTTGGAAAGGTTCCAGGCGGCGTGGATCAGGTGGTACGGGACCAGAAAAGCGACCAATACTGCGACGATGGTTCCACGGGGGTGCTCCCTCGGATCGCCATTCCGCCGTTGTTGGCCGATTGCGCAAGCGCGGTCAGGCTCGAGGCGCAAAACCCGGAAGCGGTCTCGCGAATGCCGGGCGACACCTGACACGGCGGCAAGTGTACATTCAGCTCAGGCAGCCAGCACCGGGACAGGAATGAACACCGAGCGTCTTCTAGACCGAATCATTGGCATTCCAGAAGAGTTTCACGAAGCCGGAACCCTTTCTCCGGCCGTGCTCAGGAAGCTTTACTCGTTCACCCGTCATGGCGGGATCGAGCGTTCGGTCGAGACTGGCTGCGGTAAATCGACACTTTTGCTTTCGTGGGTCAGCAAGAGACACACGGTCTTCACCCTGGCCGAATATCCCAACGGCGAGCCGAGTTCCGGGTACAAACTGGTTTCGGAAAGCTCGCTGCTGAATTCGGATTCGGTAGATTTCGTCCTCGGGCCGAGCCAGCAGACGTTGCCTCGATGGACGGATCGGCATCCGATACAACTGGCATTTATCGACGGACCTCATGGGTATCCCTTCCCCGAACTCGAGTACTACAATCTTTATCCCAGGCTCGAGACCGATGCACTGCTTGTAATCGACGACATCCAGATCCCGACGATAGGCAATCTTTTCCAATTTCTGTCTGAAGACCGGATGTTTTCTCTTGAGGAAGTGGTAGGCAACACAGCGTTCTTTCGCAGGACTGCCGAGCCGCTGTTCGACCCTCTCGCTGACAACTGGGAAACGCAGGAATACAACCTCCGCCGCAGGCGGCAACCGGGAAACAGGATTACGAACGTGCTGCACAAGCTATCGAAGCCCATTCGTCGATGGCTAAAAGACAATCAAAGCCGTAGTCGAAGCCGATGATGGATTCCGGTGCAATGGGTGATTATCCGTCACGCTCGACCTTGACGGCGCGGGCGATTGATTCGGCAAGAAGAGCGACCTGTCCGGTCAGACGCTGGTTGATCTCCAGCTCGAGCGTGATCAGTTCGTTGTCGTCATAGTCTTTGCGGTGTTGCTGGCCCATGCCGTTGCTGACGCCCTGGTAGGGCTGGTTCATGTGGATGGTGAGATCGGGCAACGCCGCGCGCAGAGCCTTGCCCAGCGTTCGGCAGTATTGCGTCTCGATCGGTCTGGACGGGTCGTAGAGCAAGCCGATGTCTGTGTTTCGGGTCTTGTCGCCCAGGACAGGCGCGAAGCTATGGCAGGCGATGTGGATGATTTGTCCGGGCAGAGTTTCCAGATGGTCGCGATATGAATCCCAGTGAGGCCGCCAGTAGGTTTCGATCAGTTCGCGCTTCTGCGTTTGCGAGAGCCCGCGGCTGAATTCGGAAAAGAGCCTCGGATGACTCTCGGAGCGGTTGAGGTCGACCAGTAGCCGGCTAGCCTGGCCTTCGAGCACGGGTGCGCTCAGCGCCGATGCGAGCGATTCGGCCATTTCGCGACTGCCCGGGTCCCAGGCGCGGTGGCTGTCCAGAACCCTGGACGCCCCGGCAAACAGCGATCGCCAGACCTCTGGCACGTGGTTGCTTGCGTGTTCGGCGCTGATCAGAAACGATTTCATCACCACATCTTCGATGAGCGAGTGATGCCCACCGCCGGATCAAGTCCGGGGCAGGCTCTGGCCCTCGCCGCACGCGGGGAGGGAAGCTTGTCACACGGCGAGCGTCAGCTCCTGGGGAGGAAGCGGCGGTTTTCGGCCAGGCATTCGACCAGTTCGCGGTAGGTTTCGACGATGACTCCCCGGTCGGGATCGTTGCCGGTTCGTCGCTTGATGCGCTCGGCCAGCGTGCCGTGTTCCAGAATCGTCTGCAAATGCCCGCCGGGGTCGTCGCCGAGCCAGCCGCGGTCGAACATCGCGCGCCAGGCCAGGCCGGCGCTGACCGGGGCTTCGATACCGAAGGCGTCGAGCCAGTTGCAGTGCTCGATGCGCGCGGCACTGCCGCGGCGGGCGCACTCGAACAGCAGATCGGCGAGTGCGCCCTGCTCGAGCGCCTGTTGCCGGTCGAAACCGAAAATCTCTCCTTCATACAGCCGCTGGATCAGAGCGACTACCGCGCGAGCAATGGCGAGGTCTGCGGCCGGACATTCCTGCAGGTCGATGATGCGGATCTCGATGGTCTGGCGCTCGAAGCGGGCGATGGCGGCACGTGAATTCAGCCAGTCGTCGGCCAGTATTTCGCCCGGGTCGTGCGGCGCGATCGCCCGGTACATCGGTTGCAGAATCCGCGCATGATAGTCGTCGATGGAGGTCACCGCTTCGGGAATTACACGGCCGGAGATTTCGGGCACTTCGCGCTGGTTGTCGCGATAGTAGCGAAGGCGCGTATCCATCCAGCCGGTCGCCCGGCCCTCCTCGAACGGCGAGGCCGCCGACAGCGCGGGGATGAGCGGGAGCACCGCACGAATCGCTGCATGCAGCCGGGTGAACTCTGCATCGTCGGCGAACGGCAGGTTGATGTGCATCGACTGCAGGTTCGACCAGCCGTGGCCGCGGCAGTCAAAGATGCGGTTGTAGACGGCGTAGATCTCGTTCTGGCCGAACGGCCACAGCCGGGTTTCGGAATCCGGGTCGAACAGCGGGTGCATTGCGGTGGGCATCAGGCAGGCGCCGTGCGGTTCGAGCAACCGGTTGATCTCGACCACATCGGCATGGAAGTTGTCTTCCAGTGCTTTCAGCGACTCGGTCGGGCCATTGGTCTTGAGCTCGACGACGTGGCGAACCAGCTCGTTCGACCAGGCCAGCTCGTCGTGATCGACCTCGTTGGCGATGTTGCCTTCGGCGTCGACCAGCAGGACGTCGGCCATGGGTCGTGCGGCCAGCGTCTCGCGGTCGACGATCATGTATTCCAGTTCGATGCCGTAGCCGGTGAAGGCGGCGATGTGCGGTGGCGGGACGATAGGGTCTAGGGTGGGCATGGAAACCTTGTTGGCTGGTTGGCTGGTTGGCTGGTTAAGACCGGTTCCGGGGGGCCGGGCTCGGGGTTCCGGAAAGACACATCAGACTCGACATCAATTCGCTATGGCGGGTCATCAAAATCGCTCATTGGTGCATCATTTCCCGAAACCGGAAACCGGAAACCGTCACGCCGTATCTCCCCGCTTCCCGGCCTCGACGCGTTTGAGGATTACGCCCATGATCTCGCGATACAGTGCACCCTTGAGCACGTCGTCCTCGATGCCCGCGTCGATGGAGGGATTATCGTTGACTTCGATGACCCGGACCTTGCCGTCGGCTTCCTTGAGGTCGACGCCGTACAGGCCATTGCCGATCAGGCTTGCGGCCTTGACCGCGGTGCGGATCACCGCATCGGGTGCCTCACCGATCGCCAGGGTATCGACATTGCCTTCATCCGCGCCGCGGGTGTTGCTGTGATTGATGATCTGCCAGTGGCCCCGAGCCATGTGGTAACGGCATACGTAAAGCGGCCGTCCGTCCAGCACGCCGACGCGCCAGTCGAACGCGGTCGGCAGGTATTCCTGGGCCACGACCAGCTCCGACGACTTGAGCAGTTTTCGCACGACAGGCTTGAGTTCGGCAGCGTCCAGCACCTTGACCACGCCGACCGAGAACGCGCTGTCGGGCTGCTTGAGCACGACCGGGAGGCCGAGCTGCTTTTCGATCTCATCGATGTTGTCGCGGTGCACCAGCACGGTCTTGGGCGCCGGCACATTGTGACGCGCCAGGAGCTCGGCCAGATAAACCTTGTTGGTGCACTTGAGGATGGAAGCCGGGTCGTCGATTACCACCAGCCCCTCGGCGGCGGCCTTGCGCGCGAAGCGAAACGTATGGTGATTGACCGCGGTGGTCTCGCGGATGAACAGGGCGTCGAATTCGGCCAGCCGCCCGATGTCGTCGGAGCCGATGCGCTCGACGTAGAAGCCCAGTTCGGCGCCGGCGCGCTCGAAGCGTTTCAGGGCCTGTTCGTCGGATGGCGGGTGCGCCTCGGCAGGATTGACCAACATGGCCAGGTCGAAGCGCGTCTTTTTCGCCTGCACGGCCCGCGGCCGCTCGCCGGCGAAGTAGCGCCGCGCCGAAGCATGCATGAATTCCCGATGCGATTCCGGTACATCGGCAAAACCAATTGGCGCCAGCCGCTTGAGCATCCATTCGTCTTCGACCCAGGCGAACTCGGCGCGCAACAGCGGCGCCGGGAACAGCTTGAACAGTGCACGGCTGAGCGTTTCATGGCGCTCGGCCATGTTGCGGCCGAAGTAGATGCTGAGCACGAAATGATCGCCCCGGATGGGTTTCAGACTGCGGCTGATCTGACCCTGCAAATCGCCGGAAAGCAGGCGCACCACATGCGGGCTTTTGAGGTCCAGCATCGTTGCGACCGACGGCAGCGGCCGGTGGCCGCGAGCGGCGGCGAGCAGCGAGACGTAATAACCGGTGGCTTGGTAGCGATAGCTGGCGCAAAGGTTGTAGACGCGCGCACCACGCAGCCCCGGAAAGTGCGCGTTGGACAGGTAGTCGCGGGCCGCGACGATTTCCACGTCCGGCGGCGCATCGGGCAGCGCGGCCGGCGAATCGACGACGACGAGATGGCGCATGGTCAGGTCTCTTGGCGAGGTGGCTTGAGGACCACCAGGTTGGCGTCATAGGTCATGGCGCCGAGCAGGATGGCGCCGATCAGCCGGTCGATGTGGACGCGATAATTCTGGCTGCCTGCGTCCCCCGGCGTGCAGTTGCCGACCTGGCTGCCAAGCGGGTTTTCCTGCATCGGGTCGGCGATTTCGACCTCGCGCGATTTCCGGTGGTAGCCGGTCAGCAGTACGAAATGTCCCACCGGCAAGCCGCGGATGTCGTCGTCATCGTCGTCCGGCCCCCACTCGCGCATGGAGCGATAAAGGTAGGTGGCGCTAAGTCCGGTGAGCACGGGATTGCCCGAGCGCAACAGCCGGCGGATCAGGGTTCGGGTCAGATCGGCAAACCGGATTCGCCCGCCCAGTTCGAGGTATTCGAGATAGCCCCGGCTGGCGATGGCCAGCTGCTCATCGTCGGGCTTGGCAGCCATTTGTTCGGCGAGCTTGGCGGCCAGCCGGGTCTTGCCGGAGAACCAGCTGGGATCGAACACCTGCAGGTTGTAAGTGTAGATTTCGGCGCCGTAGCCGCGCGCCAGCGCATGGTTGGCCAAAAAGACATCCAGCGTGCCGCCGTGGTCCAGCCGGTGGATGGTGTCGATGACTTCGTGTAGATCGACGTTGTCGCCGAAGTGCCGGTAAAGCGCGTGCAGGCAGGTCGGCCCACAGGTTGTCGTGTCCGGTTGCGGTTCGATATTCGGCAGGGCGTCCAATTATATTTTCACACCGCCACTTCGATGGCTTGATCCAGATCGGCGATCAGGTCTTCGACAAGCTCGATGCCGACCGAAAGCCGCATCAGCCGGTCATCGATGCCAAGGGTCTCGCGCGCTTCATCGGTCAGCTTGGCATGGCTGGTGCGCGACGGCTGGCAGATGGTCGATTCGACGCCGGCCAGGCTGACGGCGGGGGTGATCAGCTGCAGCATCTGCAGGAATCGGTCCGGGCTGATGGCGTCGGCCAGGCGGAACCCAAGCATGCCGCCGAAGGCGCGCATCTGGCGCGCCGCGATGGCATGACCGGCATCGGCTTCCAGACCGGGATAGAACACTTGAGCAACGTTTTCACGGGATTCCAGCCACTCGGCGACAGCGGCGGCATTTTCGGCCTGGCGTTCGATCCTGAGCGCAAGCGTCTTGATCGAGCGCTCCAGCAGGTAGAGGTCCTGGCCGTTGAGACTCGAGCCCAGCCGCACTGCCTGCGGCCGGATCCGCGCGATCAATTCATCCGCACCGGCAACGGCGCCGCTCAGCAGATCCGAGTGGCCGCCGAAATACTTGGTGGCGGAATGCATCACCAGGTCGAAGCCCAGCTTGATCGGTTGCTGCAGGATGGGCGTGGCGAAGGTGTTGTCGATGACCGACACGATATTGCGTTCGCGCAGGATAGTTGCGGTGGCTTCCAGGTCGATGACCCGAAGCAGCGGGTTGGTCGGGGACTCCACCCATGCCAGCCTGGTGTTGTCTCGAACCATCGAGGGCAGCGAGACTGGACTGCCGTCCCAGGTCGAGAACTCGAATCCGTAGGGTTCAAGCAGGCCCTCGACGAGGTCCGTGGTGCCGCCGTAAAGCCCGTCGAGCAAGATCGCATGATCGCCCGGCTTCATCAGGCCGAGGAATACCGCGCTGACCGCGCCCATCCCCGAGGCGGTCACGAACGCGGCCTCGGCCCCTTCCAGCGCGGCGATGCGATTGGCCACCACCCGGTGGTTGAGCGTGTTCATGTAGCGCGGGTAGCGCACCTGGTTGTCGCGCGAGTAGTCGAACGCCGTGGAGGTGACGATGGGGGTGTTCAGTCCCTGCTCGGCGGTTCCGCGCTCGTATCCGGCGTGCACGCAGGCGGTCTCCGCGTTCCAGATCTTGTGGTAGTTGTCGGTCACGGCTTGTCCCGGGGTCGCGGCAGTGACGCCATTCTACTGGACGCAACGCGCGGGCGATTCCAGTGGCGGAAAAGATTGCGGAAAAGCGTGAACCACGAAGGACACGAAGTGGAAAGAAGCGGAACGAAGCAGAGGCTTGATTTTGCGAAATATGCGAGATCCCGCAGCGTCGATCCGGCCCTGATCCGAGACCCAAAGGCAACAATCAGGACCGAAAAGTCCACAGGCCCCAGGTCAGGCCAGGCCTGCGCCAGAGAACTGAAGCTGGGTTACGCAGGTTTTGGTTATACCTTCGTGTTCTTCGTGCCCTTCGTGGTTAAAAGGCGTTTGGCCTTTTCCCCGGGTTTGGCATGAAACGTCAATTTGCTTCGGCGTAAGCTTCCACCTCGCGCCAGACCCGCATGACGTTCTCGCCCAGGATTTTTCGGATGTCGGCTTCGGAATGGCCGCGCCGGAGCAGTTCGGCAATCAGGTTGGGATAGGTCGAGGCGTCCTTGAGGCCCTCGGGCAGTGAGTCGCCGACGCCGTCGTAGTCCGAGCCCAGGCCCACGTGGTCGATGCCGGCAATTTCGATTACACGCTCGATATGATCGGCGACGATGCCGACGTTGGCGTACGGATAAGGGTTCTGCTCGCGGTAGGCCGCGCTGAAAGCCGCCACCCGCGGATCGTCGCGACCGGTATCGCCGAGTTGGGTGATCAGGCTTTCACGCGCGGCCGAGAACTTCGCCTGCCACTGGTTGGCGGCCTCGGTGAGGAAGGATGAACCGAAGTTGATCATCACCACGCCGCCGTTGTTTCCTATCGCCTCGATAAGCTCGTCGGAAACGTTGCGCTCGAAACCGGGCGTGAAGTGCCGGGCCGACGAGTGAGTGGCCACCACAGGCGCTTTGGTGATTTCGATGACGTCGCGGAAGGCCTGGTCGCTGATGTGCGAAACGTCGACCATGATGCCGAGCTTGTTCATCTCGGCAACCAGTTCTTCGCCGAACGGGCTGAGGCCCTGCCACAGCGCAACCGGGTCGTAGGACGAATCCGAAATGTGGTTGGACTTGCTGTGGGCCAGCGTGATGTACCGGATGCCGCGGGCGTGGAAGTGTCTGAGGTTGTCCAGGTCACCGGCAATGGCCGCACCGTTTTCCATGCCCAGCGGTAGCGCGATCCGACCTTCGGCCACAAGCCGCTCGACCTCATCCGTCGACTTTGCGATGCCGAACGTTTCCGGCGCGCGTGCCACCTGGGCTTCGACCAGGTCGATCAGCCGGTTGGCGATCGCGGTGGCTTCGCCGGTGATTTCCGTCTCGGCCGGCAGGTAGATTGACATGAACGGCGCATTCAGGCCGCCTGAGCGGGCGCGCGGCGCGTCGAAATCGTTGCCCGGCACTTTACCCGATACGTCGGCCCATTCGTCGTAGACCCGATACGGCATGTCGACGTGGCCGTCTACGATCAGCGCATCCTGGGCAAGCCTTTCGGCGCGCTGCTGCAGGTCGTCCTGCGCGACGGCGGTCGTTGCCAGGCCGATTGCGGTCAGCGCCAGCGCGGTAGATGCCAGTTTCGGAATTCTCATGTGCTCTCCTCGAGTTCGGGAATCTCACGGTAGTTCTCAGGCCTGAACCGCGGTGTGCATACGGCCAGGAAGATCAGATCGGTGTCGCCCGTGTTCGTGATGCGCTGCGGCAGGCCGGGCGCAATGATGACGACGTCGCCGGCCTGCACGTCGCGTGCCTCGCGGTCGACCTCGGCGCGACCGCGGCCGGCCAGCACCACGTAGCGCTCGGTAATGGCGTCCAGCCGGTGCCAGCGCGTGGTCCCGCCGGGTTCGACCCGAGCGCGGGCGACCGAAACGTCGGGATCGGCATCGCTGTTGGACCACTCGGTAATGAAGCAGCCTTCACGAAACCAGTATTCATCGCGCTCATGTCCGGGGCTCACTAGCATGGCGCCGATTGTAGGGGCTGCGCGGCAACGAAGCAGCGCTCCGGCAGCCATGACTTCTGGCTCATGCCGCCTTCATCGGCGCTGCGCTAACGTGCATGGCTTCCTGTCCACTGGAGTTCGCCTTGCGCTACGCACTCATTTTTCTGTGCGCGCTGCTGATCGGCCCGCTGAATGCGGCCGAGCTTCGGCAGCCGCTACCCGGCGTATACGCCATCGTCGGCGTCCGGGTCGTCACGGCCCCCGGCGAGGTGCTGGAATCGGCCACTGTCGTCATCCGCGACGGTGTGATCGAAGCGGTCGGCGATGATATCCAGCCGCCGGCCGACGCTGCCCTTGTCACTTTCGAGCGTGATGACGAACAGCCGCCTATCACCGTTTATGCCGGTCTGATCGACCCATACCTGACGATCGCTCCGGCCGATGAATCCGAAAGCGATGATGAAGACGAGGCCGAAAGCGTTGCCGGCCGCCACCCGTTGATTCGGCCGGATTTCGAGCTGGACGCTGCCGCCTGGCCGTCCGACAAGGTCGAGGCCCACCGCCGCGCCGGTTTCACTACGGCCCTGATGGCACCGGCTGAGGGGTTGCTGCGCGGCAACTCGGTGCTGGCGAACCTGGGCGACGGCGGCATGAGCGAAAACCTGCTGCGCCGCAGTGTGGCCCAGCACGCGCATCTTCAGGAACGCTCGCCGGACGGAAAATACCCGCAGTCGCTGATGGGGTCGGTGGCGCTTTTCCGTCAGACCCTGCTGGATGCAGCCTGGCAGCAAAGCGCGCGCGCCGCATGGACGGCCAACCCGGCCCAGGCGAGGCCGCAGTGGTTGCACGGCATGGATGCGCTGGCTCCGGTGATTGCCGGCGACCAGCCGCTGGTGTTCGAAGCCGAGGACACGCTGGACAGCCTGCGCATTCTCGACCTGGTCGACCCCGACTTCAACCTGGTGCTGGTCGGGCACGGCGGAGAGTACAAGCGCCTGGCCGATTTCGGCCGCAAGGTGCCGCATATTCTGCCGCTCGATTTTCCGAGTGCACCGGATGTAGAGAGCGAAGACAATGGCGAAGGCGATAACGCAGACAATCGCGACGTATCACTGGAAGAATTACGGCACTGGAAATATGCCCCGGACAATCCCGCTCGCATGATCGCGGCCGGTTTCCCGGTGCTGTTCACGGCGCACGGCCAGTCGAACCCGGCCGACCTGTTCGCACAGGTCGCCAAGGCCGTGGAACGCGGCGTGGATCGGGATGCCGCGCTGGCCGCGCTGACAACCGGCCCGGCCGAATGGCTCGGCATTGAAGACCGCGCCGGGCGCGTGGCCGAAGGCTACATGGCCAACCTGGTGGTCGTCGAAGGCGAACTGTTCGCCGAAAAGCCCGCGATCAGCGAAGTCTGGGTCGACGGCCATCGCTTCGAACTGGCCAAACTTACGCCGCCGGAAGTCGACCCGGCCGGCACCTGGAATCTGACACTGAGCCTGGCAGGCATGGGCGATGTGGATGCGACGCTGACCCTGTTCGGCGAACCGGCGAGCATGGACGGTGCGCTGCTCGTCATGGGCAATGAAACCCCGCTGACCCAGGCGCGGGTTTCGGGCAAGCAGCTGCAGATCCGAATCGATGCAACCCGCTTCGGTGCAACCGGCACGATCTCGATCAACATGGATATCGAAGGCGATCGTGCGCGCGGCAATGGCAGCGGCCCGTTCGGTGAATTCACGGTCAGAGGCACGAAATCCAGCGGCCCCGGCGACGAGGAGACCCGCATATGAATCGCTTCACAATAATCCTGGCCAGCCTGCTGACTTCGGCAGTACTGGCCGACTACACGCCGGGCGTCGAGGCCTGGAATATCGAGTCCGCCCCAGCGCAGCAGAGCGTGGTGGTGCGAAATGCAACCGTCTGGACCGCCGGCGAGCAAGGCATTCTGGAGCAGGCCGACGTGCTGGTGCGCGACGGCCGGATCCGCGCCGTGGGCGTCGACCTGGACGCACCGGGCAACGCGCTGGAAATCGATGGTACCGGTATGCACGTCACGCCCGGCATCATCGACGCGCACTCGCACGCGGCGATCATCGGCGGTGTCAACGAGGCCACCGACATTTCCACCGCGCAGGTGCGGATCCAGGACGTGATCGATTCTGAATCGATCAACATCTATCGGCAGCTGGCAGGCGGCGTGACCGCCATCAACCTGCTGCACGGCTCGGCCAATGCCATCGGCGGCCAGATGGCGGTGATCAAGATGCGCTGGGGCGCGTCGCCCGAAGCACTGATCTTCGAAGCGGCCACACCCGGCATCAAGTTCGCGCTCGGCGAGAATCCGAAGCAGAGCAACTGGAACAACGACGATCCGCGCTACCCGCAGTCGCGTCCCGGCGTGGCCCAGATCATCGACGAAAAATTCCAGCAGGCGGCCGAGTACAAGCGCCAGCTCGAACAGATGCCCGAAGGCAGACGCGCCCGGAACGTAGTGCCGCCGCGCCCGGATCTGGAAATGGACGCCATCGTCGAAATCCTCGAAGGCGTTCGAAAGATCCACTCGCACGCCTACCGGGCCGATGAAATGGTCATGCTGATCAACATCGCCGAATCGTTCGGCGTCACCATCGGCACCTTCCAGCACGTGCTGGAGGGCTACAAGCTGGCCCGCCGGATGGCCGAGCACGGCGCGGGCGGCTCGGGCTTCATCGACTGGTGGAACTTCAAGCACGAGGCCCACGATGCGATTCCCTATAACCCGGCGCTGATGGCCATGGGCGGCGTTACCGTCGGCCTGCATTCCGACAACCCGGAGCTGGCCCGGCGCATGAACCTGGAAGCGGCCAAGGCCGTGCGTTACGGCGGCGTGGATCCCCACGACGCATTGATCATGATCACCGCCAACCCGGCCCGACAGCTGGGCGTGGGCGAGCGGACCGGGCGGCTGGAAGAAGGCCTGGACGCCGACTTCGTGCTCTGGAACGGCCATCCGCTGTCGGTTTATTCGCGTGTCGATCAGACCTGGGTGGATGGCCGGCGTTACTTCGACCGGGAAGAGGACAGGGCCCAGCGCGAGGCGCTGGAAGCCGAGCGCCGCGAGCTGATGGCCATGGTGCTCGACGAGGACGGCGGCGACGAAGAGGCCGAAGAGTCTCCGGCCGAGGACGAGTCACCCGGCTGGCTGATCGGCTACCGCGCGTCGGAGCTGGCGCACGACGAGTTCTGCCACGCGCAGGATTTTGGTCACGTCCACGCGATTGATTTCAGGAGCGGCGAATGAGCATCAGAATTGCAACTTCATTGACGCTGGGTCTGGCGCTTCTCGCCGGCATGCTGGCGGCATCGCCGGCAGCGGCCCAGCAGGTTACGGCGCTGACCGGCGCCACGGTGCACACGGTCGAAGGCGATTCGATCGAGAACGGTACTGTCCTGATCCAGGGTCGCGACATTGCTGCGGTCGGCGCCGGTATCGAGATTCCGGACGGTGCCGAGGTGATCGATCTTGCCGGCAGCCACGTTTATCCCGGTTTCGTCCACCCGCTGTCGGCGCTCGGTCTGACCGAGATCAGCAGCGTCGCCGGCACCGTGGACACCACCGAGATGGGCGCGATCAACGCCGCGCTGCGGGTCGAGGTGGCGTTCAACCACGACTCGGCGCTGCTGCCGGTGAACGTTGCCGGCGGCATCCTGACGACCCATACGGTGCCGTCGGGCGGGCTGATCCGCGGCACGTCGGCGGTGATGAACATGGAAGGGTGGTCGTGGGAAGACATGACCATCAAGGCACCGGCGGGCATGCACATCAATTTCCCGGCGGGTGCGGCCGACGACAGCGACAACGACGATCTGAAGAAGATCGAGTCGGCGCTCGACGCTGCCCGCGACTGGCACAAGGCCATGCAGGCGTTCGAAGCCGGCAACGCGCCGCGCCCGGCCCGCAATGCTCAGCTCGAGGCCCTGGTGCCGCTGCTGGAAGGCGAAATGCCGCTGTTCCTTTACGCCGGCAAGGAAAAGGACGTCAACGCTGCGCTTGACTGGGCCGAAGATCAGGAATTCGAGCGCGTCATCCTGGTCGGTGGCCCGGACCTGCAGTACGTCGCCGAGCGTCTCGCGACCGACGGGATACCGGTCATCCTCAACGGCGTCTACACCATGCCGACCCGGCGCTGGGAGGCCTACGACATGGCCTACCAGGCGGCCGGCAAGCTGTTCGAGGCCGGCGTCAAGTTCGCGATAGGCGACGGCGGTGGCGGGTTCGGTGCCACCAATGCGCGCAACTTGCCTTTCCACGCCGGTAGCGCGGCCGCCTTCGGCCTGCCGAAGGACGCGGCGCTGAAGTCGGTCACGCTGTGGCCGGCCGAGATTCTTGGTGTCGAAGACCAGCTCGGCTCGCTGGCGGCCGGCAAGCGCGCCTCGCTGCTGGTCACGAGCGGCGATCCGCTGGAGCCGATGACCCAGATTCAGCGTGTCTGGATCGACGGCGAAGAATACGACCTCGGCCGCAGCAAGCATCGCCAGCTTTTCGAGCGCTACAAGGGGCGGATCCACGCTGAGGTCGAATAAGCAGATTCGGGGCGAAGTCCAACTTACCCCATCCTGACCTTCCCCCGCGAGCGGGGGAAGGAAGTTCTGTGTCCCAATCCTGTTCTTTCCCCATAAGGGGAGGGAAGTTCTGTGCCCCAATCCTGTTCTTTCCCCATAAGGGGGAAGGAAGTTCTGTGCCCCAATCCTGATTTTTCCCCGCAAGCAGGGCTCGGTCATGCCCGGATGTGCGTCAGCATCGCAACTCAGTGCTTGTCTCCCTCCCCCGCCTGCGGGGGAGGGCCGGGGTGGGGGCCGAGTGCCTCTGCAATCACCCCGAGACAAACTTCCGTTTGCTTCAGAACATGGTTATTCCAGAACCGCAGCACTCTGAACCCGCGGTTTTCCAGAAACCGCGTTCGCGTCTCATCCGCCGCGCGCTGCTCGTTGTGCTGACCGCCGTCGACCTCGACGATCAAACCTTCATCGATGCAGGCGAAATCGGCGATGAATGGCCCGACCGGATATTGCCTGCGGAATCTGTATCCGTTCAACTGTCGCTTCCGCAAGTGGTACCAAAGGCGATGCTCCGCGTCGGTCATCTGCTTTCGCAGAGAAGCGGCGTTGGCCTGGGTGCGTCGGTCCCGCATGCCCCCATCCTAACCTTCCCCCGCAAGCAGGGGAAGGAATTGAAATGCGCCGAGAGATCATATTTCTTTCTCTCCCGCGAGCTGGAAGGCGACTATCGTGCTCAGGGAGCTCGTATTTCTCCCTCCCCCTGCTTGCGGGGGAGGACTGGGGTGGGGGCAAAATGCTTCGGCAATCCCACTAGTGCCCGCAGCGTCAGGCGTCGCGGGATTGCCCCATCGCCTCGTGGAACCGCGTGTCTTCATCGAGCAGCGAGTTGCGCCAATCCGGCTCCATCTGCAAGGCGGTCCAGCGTTCGACATTCGGTGCCCGGGGCGTGTTGCCGGAAAGCCAGTCCGCCAGTCGATTCACCAGTGCGTCGCGATCGCCGGCCGGATAGCGATACTCGGGCGGGTAGATATCCGGATAGCACAGTGCATCCGGCACCAGCGGCACGCAGCCGGCGCTGGCCGCTTCGAGCATCCCCAAGCCCTGGAATTCGTGGGTGGCGGTACTGACGGCTATGCCGGCCCGGCCGAGGACGGCGCGATACTTGTCTTTCGGCAGGCGGGCGTCGGCGACGATTCGGTCGGGCAGCGCTTCGCGAAGCCTTGCCAGCGCTTGGGGCGTGTTGCGGTGGCGTTGCCCGAGTAGCGCAAGCCGAAAGTCAACGTCTTGCCCGGCCAGCGCGATCATCGCGTCGGCGAACAGGTCGGGGTTCTTGTCGTACTCCCAGCGGTGGTTCCAGACGATCAGCTTCGGGTCTTGCGCTTCGGCAGACCGAATCGGATCGATAGGCACCGGCAGGATTTCGGACTTGCCGGTGAGCCGTCGGCCCACGCCTGACGGGACATGATCCGGCATCCTTTCGAGCAGAGCGTCTACGCCGCCCATGAAAGTCTCCCGGTTGTACTCGGAATTGAACAGCACCCGGTCGGCGGCCAGCGCGCTGTATAGCTGCACCATCTGCGCCTCTATCGAAGTCGTCTGTGCATCGCTTCTCGGGTAGGCGAACTGATTTTCGTGGAAGTAGACAACGCAGCGCACACCGGCAAGGCGCGGATGAAGACCCTTGAGCGTGGCCAGGTCCACCATCGAAGTGGCCACGATCAGCGCCGGCGTTTGCCCCGGCAAGTCATCCAGCCAGCTCAGCGGGTTGCCGCGGATGCGCCAGGAAAAATGGCGGCCGGGCAGTTCCAGCCGCTGCCACTCGAACTCGCCGAAAGTCGAAACCAGCCAGTCGGCCCACCGGGCATGGCTTTCGGCCCGATAGGCCGACAATAACCAGGCGTTCATGCGGTCGCCGTTCGAGGCGTTAGGCAGAGTTTTGTTAATCGTCTTGACTCGCGGTCGGTCGCGCGCGGTCGAATGGGGCGTCGAGCCCGTGCGCGCGGCTGATGCGCCGGATCTCTTCGCGATCGACGTCGCCGTGGTCCCAGACCACCAGTGTTTCGAGCGTACCGTCGCGTGAATATCTGATTTCCTTTACATGGGGCTCGCCGTCGGGACATGAGATCGGATTCGAAGGAAAAAGATTGGCGAATGACTTCTGAACTTCGCGCGGATCCGGCTCGCTGCCGTTTGCCGTCGAAGCCACTAAAGCGGCTGCCAGGACGATCACGTTGCGCATGTTTTCTCCTTGCCATTGAATGCCCCAGGCCGAAGATTACTCCGGACCGGCGCCGGAAAGCAATCGGCCAGACCAGAAGACAGTCTCGATGGAAGTGCCGGAGGTTCCTGCCTATCAGCCACCAGTTGACCGGCCGGGCGGCAATGTCACGCGCCTGAGCGCGGGCGACAGGCCTGATCGGGCGGGTAGAGGGGACGCTCGGGGAAGTCAGGAAGCCACGTGCGCCAGTTTCGGCGACCGGCTCGGGCTTCCGAGGAACCAGCTTGCAGCCGGGTCGTCGATCCTGGCCCATGGATAGCCGATCCGGGACAACAGGCGATCGAAGTCTTGCTGTTCACTCTCGGGCACCAGGAAACCGGCCAGTACCCGGCCATAGTCGGCACCGTGATTGCGGTAGTGAAACAGACTGATCGAGAAGCGTCCGGCCAGGCACGCCAGGAATTGCTTGAGCGCGCCGGGGCGTTCGGGGAAGCGGAACTGGTAGAGCACTTCGCGTGCGGGCACGGGACAATGGCCACCGACCATGTGACGAAGATGATCTCGTGCCAGGGCGTTTTCCGTGAGGTCCTCGATCGGGTATCCGGTCTGGCGCAGTCGGTCGAACAGGGCTGCTCGACCGCTGCTGCCGTCGGCAGGACGCAGGCCGACGAATATGTGTGCCTTGCGGGTCGACGAGCAGCGGTAATTGAATTCCGATACCGCTGTATTGCCGAGAGCGCGGCAAAATTCCAGAAAACTGCCGGGGCGCTCGGGGATAGTGGCGGCAAACAGCACTTCGTGACCGGCGCCGATCTCGGCCCGCTCGACAACGTGCGCCATGCGCTCGAAACTGATGTTGGCGCCGGAATTGATCGCCACCAGCTGGCGGCCGGCGCCGCCGTGTTTGACATACTCGCGCATTCCGGCCACGGCCAGTGCGCCGGCCGGCTCGGTGACGATGCGGGTATCGAGGAATACCTCGCCGACCGCGGCGCAGATCTGGTCGGTGCCGACGGTTACGATCTCGTCGACAAGATCGTGCGCCACGCGGAAAGGATGTGCCCCGACCTTGCGCACCGCCACGCCGTCTGCGAACAGGCTGACCGGGCCGATGTCGACCGGCCGACCGGCTTCCAGCGCC
>Ga0102932_1000333_pt1 | contig 23133 bp, 20 predicted proteins | sample SalPonR1_C_D2_MG_FD_78212 | JGI IMG/M metagenome (GOLD analysis project Ga0102932, IMG submission 78212) | Salt pond soil microbial communities from South San Francisco under conditions of wetland restoration - Salt Pond MetaG R1_C_D2_MG | ecosystem: Environmental > Aquatic > Marine > Intertidal...
CGTTGGCGCGGTGTAGAACTGGTTGACCTTGTGCTTTTCGCACACCGCCCAGAACCGTCCGGCATCGGGGTAGGTGGGCACACCTTCGAACATCAGCGTGGTCGCGCCATTGGCCAAGGGGCCATAGACGATATAGCTGTGCCCGGTGACCCAACCGACATCCGCCGTGCACCAGAAGATATCGCCATCGTGGTAGTCAAAGCTGATTTCGTGCGTCATCGACGCCCACACAAGATAACCACCGCTACAATGCACAACGCCCTTGGGTTGTCCGGTTGAGCCGGAGGTGTAGAGAACAAACAGCGGGTCTTCGGCGTTCATTTCCTCGGGTGGGCAGTCGGCGTCGACCTTCTCCAGCTCTTCATGCAGCCAGTAATCGCCCTCCGAGCGCCACGCGATCTGATCGCCAGTGCGTTTGACGACAAGGCATTTCACATCGTCAACGTCATGCAACAGCGCCTGATTCACGTTGTCTTTCAGCTTGGTTTTGCGCCCGCCGCGCGGGGCGGTGTCGGCGGTGATCACCAGCTTGGCGTCGCAGCCATTGATCCGCGCGCCAAGGGCATCCGGGGAAAAGCCTGCGAAAACAATCGAGTGGATCGCGCCGATCCGCGCACAGGCCAGCATGGCATAGGCCGCTTCGGGGACCATCGGCAGGTAGATCACAACCCGATCACCTTTGCCGACGCCAAGGTTCTTGAACACATTGGACATCTTGCAGACGTTTTCGTGCAACTGTCGGTAGGTGATATGCTGGGCCGCGTCGCCCGGATCGTCGGGTTCCCAGATGATGGCGGTTTGGTCGCCGCGGGTTTCAAGGTGACGGTCGATGCAGTTTGCCGCGACGTTCAGGGTGCCGTCCTCGAACCACTTGATCGCGATATTGCCCGGCTCGAAGCTGACGTTCTTCACCTTGCTGAAGGGCTTCATCCAATCGACGCGCTTGCCGTGTTCTGCCCAAAACCCGTCAGGATCGCTGATCGACGCCTGATACATTTCGTTGTAGCGGTCTGCGTCGACATGGGCATTGGCTGCGAAATCAGCGGTGGGGGGATAGGTTTTTTCGGACATATCTGACCTTTGCGTTCTTGAATTTAATACATGCTATGCGGGTGGCGGCGCCTGTTCAAGCGGCCGCCACCTTTGGGTTGGCGACTTAAATCGCCAGATATTCGGAGCGGAGTTCTTCGTTTTCAAGAACCTCTGCAGCAGAGCCGTCAAACACGATCGAGCCTGTATCCAGGATCACAGCCCGGTCTGCCAGTTCAAGGGCACGCACGGCATTCTGTTCGACCAAAATCGTTGTCATGCCCTGTTCTTTAATGACGCGCAGGGTTTTCTCGATCTCATCGACGATCACCGGGGCAAGGCCCTCATAGGGTTCGTCCAGCAAAAGCACCTTGATGTCGCGCGCAAGGGCGCGGGCTACGGCCAGCATTTGCTGTTCGCCGCCAGACAGGGTGGTGCCTTCTTGTTTGCGGCGTTCAGCCAAGCGCGGGAACAGATCATACAGGCGCTCAAGCGACCAGCCGATGGGCGGGGCGATTTGCGCCAGTTGCAGGTTTTCCTCAACCGTGAGGCCGGGAATGATGCAACGATCTTCGGGCACAAGGCCGATGCCGACCGAGGCGGCCTCGTGGCTTTTCATCCTGTGCAGCGGCTGGTGATCCAGCCAGATCTCGCCATGCGTGACCTGCGGGCTGTCCATCCGCGCGATGGATCGCAACGTGGTGGTTTTGCCGGCGCCGTTGCGGCCCAAAAGGGCCAGAATTTCGCCCTCGTGCACGTTGAAGCTGATGTTCTGCACGATATAGCTTTCGCCGTAATAGGATTGCATATCCCAGATCGAAAGAAATGCCGGGGCGGTCTCGGCGTAGTTCTTGCCCTTCGAGAAGTCGGGTTTGACGTTCATCTCGTATTCTCCTTGTTACGCGGATTCGCCAAGATAGGCTTCGCGCACCTTGGGGTGGCCCTTGATCTTGTCGGGCGTGTCTTCGACCAGCGGAGTCCCTTGTGCCAAAACGGTGATCCGTTCGGCCAGACTAAAGACAACATGCATGTCGTGTTCGATGATGGCGATGGTTATGTCGCGCTCGTCCTTGATCTGTTTCAGCAGGTCGATGGTGTTGTTGGTGTCGGCCCGGGCCATACCGGCGGTGGGCTCGTCCAACAGCAAAAGGCGTGGATTTTGCGCAAGGCACATGCCGATTTCAAGACGCCGCTTGTCACCCCGGCTCATCGAGGCGGAATGCATGTGGCGCTTGTCGGCCATGTTCAGGCTTTCCAGCACGTGTTCGGCCTGCTCCATAATCTCTTTCTCGTTGCTGGTCGCTTCGACCGCATGCATACGAAACGCCCCGTCGCGCTGGGCAAAGATCGGAATCATCATGTTTTCCAGCACGCTTAGATCGCCGAAAATTTCGGGCGTCTGGAACACGCGGGAAATGCCCATCTGATTGATCTCGTAGGGTTTGCGCCCCAACACCGACTGACCGTCAAACATGACGCTGCCGGTATCCGGGATCAGCTTGCCCACAAGACAGTTGAGCAATGTCGACTTGCCAGCGCCATTCGGGCCGATGATGGCGTGACAGCTGTTTTCTTCGACGCTGAGGTTCACGTCGCCCAAGGCTTGCAGACCACCGAAGCGCTTGTTTACGTCCTTGACTTCAAGAATGCCCATTTGTGGCTCTCCTTATTCAGCAGGTTCGGTGGAAGTGGATTTTTTCGAAGTGTCATCCGTCTTTTTGCGCTTGAAGATCCGCGCAATTCGCTGACCGGCTTCGACCAAGCCACCGGGAAGGAAAATCACCACAGCCATGAACATCAGGCCAAGTGTCAGATGCCAGCCCTTGCCGATGAAGGGGTAAACCATGCTGACAACGAAATCTTCAAGGCCATCAGGCAAGAATGCAAACCAGGTGTGCAGGATGTCTGAGTTGATCTTGGACAGGATGTTTTCCATGTATTTGATCAGACCGGCGCCCAGAACAGGGCCGATCAACGTGCCGACACCGCCCAGAATGGTCATCAGGACAACCTCGCCCGAGGCGGTCCAGAACATCCGCTCTGCCCCGGCCAGCGGGTCCATCGCCGCCATCAGGCCACCGGCCAGACCGGCATACATGCCCGAGATCACGAAGGCCGCCAGCGTGTAGGGGCGGGCGTTCAACCCGGTGTAGTTCAGGCGCTGCTGGTTCGATTTGATCGCCCGCAGCATCATCCCAAAGGGCGACCGGAAAATGCGGATCGACAGGTAGAAGGCCAGCAACATGATGATGCCGCTGAAATAATACCCGGCTGACATGTTGAACACCCAATCGCCCATCTCAAGCTGAGCGTTCGAGCGCATTTCCAACCCGAAAATTCCGGGCACTGGGATGTTGCTACCAGCACTGGCGCCATCCAGAACGCGCGGATCATCCAGCGCCAGTTGCAGGCCGGTTTCGCCCCCGGTGATCGGGGTCAGAACCGAATAGGCCAAGGCATAGGTCATCTGCGCAAACGCCAGCGTGAGGATCGAGAAGTAGATCCCAGAGCGCCGCAACGAGATATAGCCGATCAGCAAGGCAAACAGGCCCGAGGTGATCACGGCCAGCGCGATGGCAGGCAGAACATTCATGCTGAGCAGCTTGAACATCCAAACGGCCGAGTAACTGCCGATCCCCAGAAAGGCCGCGTGGCCAAAGCTGAGGTATCCGGTCAGGCCGAACAGGATGTTGAATCCGATGGCGAAAATCCCGAAGATCACAAATCGCTGCATCAGGTCAGGATAGCCCGCGTTGAATTGCGCCATGCCGCTGCCGGCGGGAAACGGATTGAGGATGAACGGGGCGAACAGTGTGAGCACCGCCACGATCAGCAGAATCCGGATGTCTTTCTTTTCCAGTCCCAACATGGGCTTAGTCCTCCATCACGCCCTTGCGGCCCATCAGGCCACGGGGACGTGTCAGCAAAATTATGATGGCCACCAGATAGATGATGATCTGGTTGATGCCGGGAAGAAGATCGATCACGGCTGACATGGATGCAAAGCTTTCCAGCACGCCCAGCAGGAACCCCGCCAAAACAGCACCGGGCAAGCTACCCATGCCGCCAACCACAACCACCACGAAGCTAAGCACAAGGAAATCCATGCCCATGTGATAGTTTGGAGAGTTGATCGGCGCATACATCACCCCGGCCACACCGGCCACGGCAGCGGCGATGCCGAACATGATGGTAAAGCGCTTGTCGATGTTGATGCCCAACAGCCCCACGGTTTCGCGATCGGCCATCCCGGCGCGGACGACCATGCCGAATGTGGTGAACTGCAAAAAGGCAAAGACCGCACCGATAATCACCGCCGCAAACCCGAAATAGACAAGCCGCCAGTAGGGATAGATGATCTGGTTGGCCTCAAACCCGACCATGGCGCCGAAATCAAACGAGCCGGTAAAGACTTCGGGCGCGGGGGTGGGGATGGGGTTGGCCCCGTAGAAATACTTGATGATTTCCTGCAAGACGATGGCAAGACCAAAGGTGACCAGAATCTGGTCGGCATGCGGACGCTTGTAGAAGTGTTTGATCAGACCACGTTCCATCGCATAGCCGATGAACAACATGATCGGGATCGAAAACAGGATCGACAGCGGCACAGCCCAGTCGATTATGGCCTCACCTGTGGATTGGCCGAACAGGCCGTAGACATACGGCACGTCGACCTTCAAGGGGTTCCCAAGAAAGTCGGTTTTGGTCTCGTCGATGATGGTGTGGCTCCAAGTCAGGATGCGGCTGAGGGTAACAGCGCAGAAAGCCCCGATCATGAAAAGTGCCCCGTGGGCAAAGTTGACCACGCCAAGCGTGCCGAAGATCAGCGTCAGGCCCAAAGCGATCAAGGCATATGCCGATCCCTTGTCCAGGCCGTTCAGGATTTGAAGAATAATTGCGTCCATGGGTCCGGTCCCACCTTTGCGGATTTTTTATGGTGGAGAAGCCACAGGCGTGATGCCGCCGTGACAAAGTGGCGGGATGGGCGCATGGCCCATCCCGCACTGCTACATTGGCTTATGCGCCGTTGTTGCAGCTGCCCAAGGCACCGCCCGCGAACTGCGGATGGTCGGGCGCGTAGGTGACCTGCTCGGCCGGCGTGACTTCGACGATTTCCAGAAGGTCGAACTCCGAGGTGGGGTTCTCTTTTCCTTTCACGACAAGCACATCCTTGAAGCACTGGTGATCTTCGGCGCGATACAGTGTCGGGCCGTTGCCCAGACCGTCGAACTCGAAACCTTCCAGCGCCTCGACAACCGCACAAGGTGCGAACGAGCCCGCCCGCTGAACCGCGTCGGCATACAGCAACGTCTGCACATAGCAGGTGTGCGCGGCCTGGCTCGGCGGGAAGCCGTATTTGGTGCCGAAGGATTTGACGAACGCTTTGGAGCCTTCATCGGTCAGCGACCAGTGCCAGTTCGTCGAGCCAAAGATGCCCTTGACGTTTGCACCGGCACCTTTCGCCATCAGGCGCGAATACAGCGGAACGACGATCTCGAAGTTCTTGCCGTTCACTTCCTTGTCACGCAGGCCGAACTGAACCGCGTTGGTCAGCGAGTTGACCATGTTGCCGCCATAGTGGTTCAGAACCAGAACGTCGGCACCGGATTGCAGAACCGGCGCGATATACGAGCTGAAGTCGGTCTGCGTCAGCGGGGTTTTGACCGTGTTCACGGTTTCCCAGCCCATCGCTTCGGTCGAGGATTTGATCGCCTCTTCGGTGGTGTAGCCCCAGTTGTAATCGGCGGTCAGGTGATAGGCCTTGCGGTCTGCGCCATACATCTTTTCAAGCACCGGCGCCAAAGCAGCGCCCGACATGTACGAGTTGAAGAAGTGGCGGAAACCGTTCGCGCGCTTGTCTTTACCCGTTGTGTCATTCGAGTGGGTCAAGCCCGACATGAAGATGATGCCAGCCTCTTGGCACAGCGCCTGAACAGCCACGGCCACACCCGAGGACGAGCCGCCTGTGATCATCACGGCGCCGTCTTTTTCGATCATCGATTTGGCCGATGCGCGGGCGGCGTCGGATTTGGTTTGCGTATCGCCTGTGACGAATTCGACTTTCTTGCCGAGAATGCCGGTCCCTTGCAGCGCTTTCGACGAGAACGTGCCCATCATGCCACCATCGCCGCCACCGTTCAGGTGTTCGACAGCCAGTTCATAAGCGCGCAGTTCGTCGGCACCTTCATCGGCATAGGGGCCGGATTGCGGCACGTTGAAGCCCAGTGTGACCGTCGACCCGGTGGGTTCGTTGGTAAAGGCGGCCGCTGACGAGGCGGTAAAGATCGTCGGTAGCGCGACGCCGGCACCAGCGACTGCGCTGGTTTTCAGCAGACCACGACGAGTCAGGTTGCTCTTGGACATTGATATCCTCCCGTTTGATTGGTTTGGGGACGCGCCTCCTCTGCGCCTCCCCAGACGGCACATTTGTGCAAAGACATTATCGCAGGCGGTAAGAAAATTTCGCAACAACTCCTTTTTGCAAAACATTTTTTTTGTAAAAAACTAGACAGCTCCCTGTTAAGGTTTGTAAAAAAGTTGATAGAACACTACGGAAGTCACGCGAAATGCAGGGAAAATCGGCATGTCTGAAAGCTTGATGATAGGCACGCGTATCCGCGAGCGACGGGTAATCAACGGCCTGAAACAATCGGACCTTGCAAGGCAGGTCGGAATTTCGCCGTCATATTTGAACCTGATCGAGCATAATCGGCGCAGAATCGGGGGGAAAACCCTGATTAAGCTCGCGGACGCCTTGAGCGTTGAGCCGACGCTGTTGTCCGAGGGGGCCGAAGCGACTTTGATTTCAGCCTTGCGCGAAGCTGCCGGACGGGCCGACGGCCACACGGCAGAATTGGACCGGACAGAAGAATTCGCAGGCCGCTTTCCCGGCTGGGCGCATCTGTTGTCGTCCTTGAATGCCCGCGTCACCGATCTGGAAAGGACGGTAGAAACACTGACCGACCGTTTGGCCCATGATCCGCATCTGGCTGCGTCCCTGCACGAGGTGATCTCGACGGTGACGGCCATTCGCTCAACCTCGTCCATCCTGGTGGAAACCGAATCCTTGGAGCCTGAATGGCAAAATCGCTTTCATCGCAACATCAATGAGGAAAGCAGCCGACTGGCCCAAGGGGCCGAAGCGCTGGTGCGCTATCTTGAAGGCGCGGCTAACAGTGAGGCCGAAATCAGATCGCCCCAAGACGAGATGGTTGCCTTTCTTGGTCATCATGGTTTCCACTTTCCACAACTGGAAGGCACCAAGGATGTTACCGCGATCGAGGCTGTTCTGGATCAAGACACCATCATGAACTCTGATGTGGCCCGCCGTTTGACGCGCGATGCGCTGGTGCAATATCAGGCGGATGCGTGGCGTTTGCCGTTATCCGAGATGCTGGCCAAAGTCGCCGAGTGCGGCCCGGACCCCGAAAAAATTTCGATGGCGTTTGACTGCGATCTGCCAACGGTGTTCCGGCGTTTGGCCGCCTTGCCCGCCGATGCGATTGGCGCGGTGGGCCTTTTGACCTGCGATGCCGCGGGCACGTTGCTGTTTCGCAAGCCATTGCATGGGTTTGCCATGCCGCGCGATGCCGGGGCCTGTGCGCTGTGGCCGATGTTTCAGGTGCTGGGGCAGCCGCAGGTGCCGGTGCGCGTGCGCTTGCGTCAATCAGGCCGGGGCCAGAATGTCGTTCTGGCACTTGCCGTGGCCGAGCAGGTGGCCCCGGCCACTTTCGCGCGCCCGGCCCTGATGCGGGGCCATATGTTGCTTTTGCCGGATGCCGATGACGACAGCGAGATCCCTTTGCGCGATGTCGGCGCAAGCTGTCGCATTTGCCCGTTGCGCAATTGCCCGGCGCGGCGTGAGCCGTCCATCATCATGGATGGATTTTGATCTTTTGACACACCCCCACAGTTTGACGATAAATACAGGGCGACAACGGTCGTGTGTCACTCGGAGGGGAGGCCGGTTGATTGAATAAGAAAGTGCTTCTGATTGAAGACGAGCCCAATATCATCGAGGCGGTCAGCTTTATCCTGTCGCGCGATGGCTGGGATGTGAAAACGCATTCCAATGGGCATGATGCCGTCGACGCCGTGCGCAACCGCACCCCTGATTTGATCATTCTGGATGTGATGTTGCCCGGCAAAAGCGGGTTCGACATCCTGAAGGAAATCCGATCCGAGCAACAGTTTGCGCTGACGCCCGTTTTGATGTTGACGGCGCGCGGTCAGGTCAAGGACCGCGAAATGGCCGAAAAAGCCGGGGCAAGCCGTTACATGACCAAACCGTTTTCCAATGCCGAAGTTCTGGACGCGGTCAGAAGTATGGTCGCGCAATGAAATCCAAGGCCGGACCGCTGTTCTTGGAGCAGCGCACCTATCGGCGCCGACGCATGGCCGACGCGGCCCGGTTCCTGCCCTTTCTGGGGGCTATTTTGTTTAGTGTTCCCTTGTTGTGGGGCCAAGCCGGGACAGATGCGTCGTCAACCACCGCTGTGATGTTGTATCTGTTTTTGGTCTGGGGAATATTGGTCGCGGTTTCGGCGGGTATCTCGCGGAAGCTGCGCGAGGATGAAACACACGGCGCAGATGACAAAACCCCGAGCAAGAGCGGTGTTTGAATGGCACCACTGAACGTCCTTGTTCTGGTCTGTCTGACCTATGTGGCGTTTTTGTTTGCGGTCGCTTTTGCCGCCGATCATGCGGCACGGCGCGGGCGCGGCACGTGGCTGAGATCGCCAATCATCTACACCCTGTCGCTTTCGATCTACTGCACCGCTTGGACGTTTTACGGGGCGGTCGGTTTTGCCGCTCGGTCAGGGCTTGAGTTTGTGACCATCTACCTTGGGCCGACTCTTGTCATGATCGGCTGGTGGTGGACGTTGCGAAAGATGGTTCGCGTTGGCCGTAGCCAGCGGGTCACGTCGATTGCCGACCTGATCTCGTCGCGCTACGGCAAGTCCAACACGCTTGCGGTCTGCGTGACCTTGCTGGCGGTGATCGGCACCACGCCTTATATCGCGCTGCAACTTCAATCTGTCACCTTGTCGTTCGCCACCTTTGCCGCGAGCGATCCCACCTCGGCGGATTTGCCCGACCAGCAATCAACCGCGCTGTGGGTCGCGCTTGGGCTGACGCTTTTCACGATCTTGTTCGGCACCCGCAATCTGGACGCGAACGAACGTCACCATGGCGTGGTGATCGCGATTGCGCTTGAAGCCGTGGTCAAGCTGTTCGCGCTTCTGGCCGTTGGCGTGTTTGTAGTCTGGGGGCTGGCCGGCGGGATTTCTGAAACCATTGCCCGCATTGATGCCTCGCCGATCATGCATTGGGAGGTGTCGGGCGGGCGATGGATCGGGTTGACGATGCTGTCGGCGGCCGCCTTTTTATGCCTGCCGCGCATGTTTCAGGTGATGGTCGTCGAGAACGAAAACGAAGACGACCTGCGCACAGCCGCTTGGGCGTTTCCCGGCTATCTGATGCTGATGAGCCTGTTCGTCGTTCCAATCGCGGCCATTGGCTTGCAAACCATGCCTGCGGGCGTGAACCCTGACCTTTTCGTGCTCACGCTGCCTTTGCAAGAGGGGCGTGACGGCTTGGCGATCTTGTCCTTTATCGGCGGGTTTTCATCGGCCACATCGATGGTGATCGTCGCGGCGATTGCCCTGTCGACAATGGTGTCGAACCATGTGGTGATGCCGGTATGGCTGTGGTCCAAGGGCGGCACGGCGGCGATGTCGGGGGACGTGCGTCATGTGGCGCTGTTGGCCCGGCGCCTGTCGATCGGCGGCATTGTGTTGCTGGGCTACCTGTATTTCCGCTTGTCGGGCGGCGGCGAGTCGCTGGCGGCCATCGGTCTGGTGTCATTCGCCGGGGTCGCGCAGTTCCTGCCGGCGCTGATGGGTGGGTTGTTCTGGCGCGCGGCCAACCGAACTGGTGCGATTTCCGGGCTTGGCGTGGGATTTGTGGTGTGGATGTATTGCATGTTCCTGCCCAGTTTCGGCACCTCGTCTATATTACCGCAACACATCTTTGATCATGGTCTTTTTGGCCTAAGCTGGTTGCGCCCGCATGCTCTGTTCGGGGCGGACGGCATGGACCCGCTTGTGCATGCGGTAATGTGGAGCATGCTGTTGAACACAGCTGTGTTCATCGGTGTGTCCCTTCTGACCTTCCCGCGCCCGGTCGAACGTTTGCAGGGCGCGCAGTTCGTCAATGTCTTTCGCCATTCCAGCACCGCGACGGGCTGGTCAGGGGATTTGGCGCGCAGCGAAGACCTGATGATCATGTCGCAGCGCATCATCGGTTCGCGGCAGGCGCAGGCGCTGTTTTCCGGGGCGGCCCGGCGGCAAGGATTGGCGGGCTACCTGCCCGAGCCGACCCCCGATTTCCTGCTTGAACTGGAACGTGAATTGTCAGGCTCGGTCGGCACCGCCACGGCGCATGCGATGATTTCGCAGATCGTGGGGGGCGCGACCGTGTCGGTCGAGGATTTGCTGGCGGTGGCGGATGAGACGGCACAGATCATGGAGTATTCCAGCAGGCTGGAAGCCAAGACACAGGAACAGGCCCGCACCGCGCGCCAATTGCGGGCCGCCAACCAGAAGCTGACCCAGTTGTCGGTGCAAAAGGATTCGTTCCTCAGCCAGATCAGCCACGAATTGCGCACTCCGATGACCTCGATCCGCGCGTTTTCCGAGATTTTGCGCGACACCGGCGGGCTGAGCCCCGAAGAGCAGGCCAAATATTCCACGATCATTCATGACGAGGCGGTGCGTCTGACACGCCTTTTGGATGATTTGCTGGATCTCAGCGTGTTGGAAAATGGTCAGGTTGTCCTGAACACGCAAACTGGCCGCTTGTCCGATCTTTTGGATCGCACGATTGCCGCCGCTGCGGGGGGCGAAGTGGACAGCCTTGAAATCAGGCGGAACCGCGACAAGGAAGATGTGGTTTTAACAACCGATCTGGACAGGTTGGCGCAGGTGTTTATCAACCTCATCGCCAATGCGCGGAAATATTGCGATGCGGAAAAGCCCAGCTTGTCCATTTCCTCAAAACAGGACGGGTCTGAACTGAAGATAGATTTTGTCGATAATGGCTCGGGCATCGCGACCGACCAGCAGGCAGTGATTTTTGAAAAATTTGCCCGCATCGGGGATACAAAGGCGGGTGGTGCCGGGCTTGGGCTGGCGATCTGCCGGGAAATCATGGCGCGGCTTGGTGGTGATGTCACCTATCTCCCCGGCCAATCGGGGGGCGCATTCCGCGTCACCTTGCCTGTATCGGTGGTCTCCAGCCCTCTGGGCGAAACCCTGTAAAGCTATTGGTAACCTTCTGGGCTGTAGGGTGTGATCACTTGGGTATAGAAGGCAATGGCGATACTCTGATGGCCCACGATAACGGCAATTCAGTTCTACACCGCAAGACGCAGGTCGCGCGCGAAGATTTCGATGCCCGGGGGATGTCGCCGTCGAAGGCGCTGCGCCTTGCATTGTCTAAAGCCGCGGATGGGCTTTTGGGGCTGGCGGTGACGGTTTCGACCGTAGAGCAGGTCAAACTGCCGCATACCTCCATTGAAAGCGATATTGGCAATACCGGGCTTTTGATGTTGCTTGACGGCACGCAAGGCCGCCGAGGCGCAATGATGATGGATCAGTCATTTTTGTCCGCACTGATCGAGGTGCAGACCATGGGCTATGTCCGCAAGACCGAGGTGCAAGACCGGCCTTTGACGCGGACGGATGCGGCAATCGCCGCCCCGCTGATCGATGAAATGCTGCGGCTTTTCGATGTCCACATGGAGGACGCCGTGACGGGCCATATCCCCGCTGAATTCCGCTTTGGGGACATGATCGAAGACACGCGCACCTTGGCGCTTGCCATGGAGCAGCCGGACTATGACCGGTTCCGCATCACCGCCGATTTGGGGCAGGGGGCAAAAACCGGGGTTCTGGATATTTTACTGCCCAAGGCTCCACCCCCTGCACCGGATGCTGTGCAAGGACCGGACCGAGCGGAAAACACGGACACGTTGCAAGGCAGCGCCATGAATGCCCCGGTGGTATTGAATGCCGTGATGGCGCGGGTGTCGATGCCACTGGACCAGATTTGCAACCTGAAAAAAGGCCAAGTGATGACCATCGCGCGCGAGGCTATTTCTGAACTGCAGCTGCTTGGCGCGGACAACCATTTGGTGGCGTCGGTCAAGCTTGGGCATGTGAACGGCTGGCGCGCGGTGCGGTTGCTGGCGCCTGATGCACATTTGGACGAGGCTGAGCCGAGTATGGGGCCAACCGTAGTAGCGCACAGGGAGGTGGAGGCCGCTGTGGCAGCTGGATTTGAAGACGCGGCAGAGGGTTCGGCCCTTGACGCCAACATGCCAAAGGCTTTGTCCGGCCCGGATGAGGAGGCCAAACCGAACAGCCAACCCCAGCCTGCAGAGGGATAACACGACCAAAGGTTGCGTGTTGCGACCGCTGCAAGTGGCGCCGCTACGGATGCGGTGTTTGCGCGAGACACGCATCAAACTATGGGCCGCCGCGACGCGACGGCGCAGCATTGGGCTGGCGTGTTGGGCGACGGTCTGTGTTCCTTGATGCCGCGTGGTTCAGGCGGCTGCATCTGTTGACTTGGGTCAAAGCGCGGCCCCGGTCTTTGTGCCATTGTGAAGATCCTATAGGAGGGGTCCAAAATGCCATCATATACTGAATATCGCGTCGCGCTGATGTCCCGCTTGGCCGAGTTGGACAGCCGGTTGCACAACATCGAAGCCGAGCTTGACGCGGAGCATTCCAAAGATTGGGAAGAGGCCGCTGTCGAACACGAAAGCGACGAAGTTCTGGAGCAGCTTGGAAAATCCGGGCAGCAGGAAATTGCGCGTATTCGGGCCGCTTTGCAGCGTATGCGCGATGGCACTTATGGTGAATGTGTGCGCTGTGGTGCTCAAATTTCAAGCGAACGTCTGGCGACGCTGCCTGAAACGCCATTGTGTAAGGAATGTGCCGCAGCAATTTGATATGCTGAATGTGCCTTTTGGAGACCTTTGGCACATTTGGTTTGGGAGGAGACATAATGGCCGATTTAAAACAGCAGCTTGCGCAGCTCAAAGCTGAGATACTGAATGACGAATCAGGTATGCGCCACGCCCATGCGCCTGCGCTGGCGAAGTTGATTGACCAACTTGAAGAGCAGGGCAAGCCGGTTCCGGCGGATATCCGCAGTTTGCATGACGAACTGGTGAACGAGACCATCGAGGCGCAGTTCGACAATATGCCTGTTTGATCTCGGATATTGAGTGCCGCGGAAACCCGCGCTTGCGTCCGCGCTATTTCTTCGTACTAATCGGTAAATAGGATTTGGGTTGAACACGAGCGGGGACCAATTTGGCACCAGAAGTCCACCATGCACTTCATGATGGTGTGGCCGTTGTCACCTTGGACCGTCCGGTTGCGAACGCCCTTGCACCGTCTCTTCGCCATGCCTTACAGGACGCGATCGAAAAAACTATCGAAGATCCCGCAGTCGAGGCCATTGTTTTGCACGGGGCCGGTGCGGGGTTTTCGTCAGGCGTTGATATTTCCGAATATGACGGCCCCCTGTCCGATCCGTGGGTGTCAGACCTTTGCACCTTGATCGAGACCGCCCCCAAGCCGGTCGTGGCCTGCCTTCATGGTGCGACGCTTGGGGCGGGATTTGAACTGGCGCTTGCGGCCCATGCCCGCGTTGCCGGTGAAAATACGCGAGTGGCTTTGCCAGAAGTGACGCTTGGCCTGATCCCCGGCGGTGGTGCCACGCAGCGTTTGCCGCGTATCACAGGTGCGCAGGCGGCACTGGAATTCATGTTGTCGGGGCAGATTGTAAACGTGACCGATCCGCGTATCGCGCGGGTCTGCGACCGTTTGGTCGAGGGCGACCCCTTGCCCGTCGCACTTGATCTGGCCCGCGACTTGGCCAAGCGCGGCACATGGCGTCGGACCCGCGATTTTGAACGCGGGTTCTCTGATCCAGATGCGTATCAAAAGACAATCCGCACCGTCCAAACCCAATTGCCCAAGGGCGAGGGGCCAGAGATGGACCTGGTGCGATGCGTCGAAGCCGCGCCGCTGTTGCCTTTTGAACGGGGGCTGGAATTTGAGCAAGCCTTGTTTCAAGACCGCTTGAAAGCCCCGTCCGCCCGTGCACGCCGCCACCTCTATACCGCAGAAAAGCGGGCAGGCATTTGGCCTGAACTGGGGCAATCGCCCGCGCCGCGCATGTTGACCAAGGTTGCAATTCTTGGCGCGGGGCCGCTGGTGTCCGAGGTGATCGTGGCCTTGCTTGATGGCGGCAAGGAGGTGCTGCTTGCAGCCCCGACACCGCAAGCCGCCGAGAAAGTTCTGACACAAGTCGTGCGCATTTATCATGGCGCAGTGGCCCGCAAACGATTGCAGGTTACGCAACGCGATGAACGCCTGATGCGCTTGCGCCGATCCGAGCCGGGTCAGGCCATTGCCGAGGCTGATCTGGTGCTTGATACGGGCTTGGATATCGCGCCACAGGATTTGGGGCAGCGCGCCTCGGGGTCGGTCTGGGCGGTGATGGGCGATGGTCCGGGTGTCTCTGCGGCTTTGGCCAAAGGATCGCATGTGCCTGGCGTTTTGGCGGTGCGCTTTTGCCGGCCTGCGCACAGTATGCGCGCGGTCGAAGTGATCGTGCCGACCCCGTCTGATCCTGCGGCCGTCGCCAGTGTTGTGAAATTGACAAAGGATCTCGGGCGCATTGCTATCCGAACGACGGACGTGCCGGTTGGTGTGGGCGATGCATTGCGCGCTGTGTTTTATCACGCTGGACTGGCCTTGGCCTCGGCGGGGGTGTCGCCTTATGAAATTGATGACGCCGCCCGCGATCTTGGCTTTTTGCGGGGCCCATTTGAAATGATGGATGCCGAAGGCTTGGGCCGCGTCGCCGGGAAACTGGCCGAGATAGGCAAAGTCAACGCCATGCCAGACATGCCCCAGCACAGCTTATTGCAGACGCGCATCAAGGCAGGTGCGACTGGGCAAAATGCCGGGCAGGGCATCTATCTGTATCAGGCTGATGCCGCGCCCACGCCTATCCCGGAGGTGTTGTCGTGGTGCGAAGAGCAGGGTGATGAAAGCGGCTGGCCGGTATCGGATGTCGCGCCCGGCGCGGCGATCTTATCGGCGCTTACAAATATTGCTGCCGGTTTGATGGCTGCAAATGTTGTGCAGCGGCCCTCGGATATTGACGTGGTTGCCGTCAACGGGTTGGGCTTTGATCGACGCAAAGGCGGGCCTTTGCTACAAGCGGACCTGCAAGGAATGTTGCAGGTTCTCAAGGGGTTGCGCCGCTTAGAGGCTTTGCGCCCTGATATTTGGGCGCCACATCCCTTGATCGCGGATATGGTCAAGAACGGTCAGGGTTTCTTTGGACGGGCGGTATAGGTGTAACGGCCGTCGCGTTTTCTGGCGCAGGTCACGTCAACAGAATGCCGACAACCACCAGCATCAACCCAATGACCGACAGAAACAGCGCGCCGGTATTCAGCGGAACGACCTTGCGGATTTCTGCACGCAAAGTGTCGTCATCCAGTTCGGCCTTGCGCGCGCGCCAGACTTTGATGATGCACCAAACAAGGCCCGCAAGCCCAATCAGTGAAACAAGCGCCCCCAGCCAGATCAGCCATTCCATGTTCTGTCCCTTTCGCATTGCCCGACACCATGCTGCGCGTAGCCGAGGCGGCGATGAACTGCAACCTTGATGCTGGGTCCAGTTGCGCCTTGCAGGTGCCCCGCCGCGCGGGTAGGAGAAAACTCTCTAGCGATCGGAGGACGAAATGGACGAGTCAAACCCACAGTCGAGCTACCGTGTGACAGCGGATGAACTGCGCCAGTTCATCGAGCGGTTCGAGCGGCTGGAAGCCGAGAAAAAAGACATCGCCGATCAGCAAAAAGAGGTCATGGCCGAGGCCAAGGCGCGGGGCTACGATACCAAGGTCATGCGCAAGGTCATCGCCCTGCGGAAACGCGACCGCGACGATATCGCCGAAGAAGAGGCCGTGCTGGAAATGTACAAAGAAGCCCTTGGCATGAGCTGACCGGGAGAGCCGGTCAACATAGCGCGGTTACCTTAGGGTGTGATCAGGTTGACGAGTGGGATGTGCTGAATTTCGGCCAGATCATCATCGTAGACCGTGCTGAGATACTCTATAAATTCGTCTGTCCAGCCGGGCACGTCCAATTCTTCTTCGATGGCGCCCTCATCCGCGAACTTGTCCAAAAACGCCGCGATGACCCGGCGTTTTTGTGTTTCGTTCATGCCTGGATGGCTTTCCAGATAGGTTTGAAAACGCTTCATCCCGGTGTCGGTCATGATTTCGGACAATAGGCTGAACTCACCCTCGAACTGCGTGGTCGGGTCCAGCGCTGCAAGCTCGCGTATCACCTCGGCCCAGATCAGCGGCGTGTCTTCGTTGCACCAGACGGTGATTGGCAACTCCGGGCAGGATGTGCGGATGCGTCCGATCAATTCAGACCACCGAAATGCTGTTGGGTCGCTGCCGCGCAGAAACTCCGCAAAGGTTTTGAACGGCGTGTCCCGATAGATCGCCGGTAGAAATGTTGCTGGATTGCGGATGGCGATGAAGAGTTCCAGCTGATCTTGATGAAAGATTTGCCCAAGGGTTTTCAGCCGAAGGTTGGCCGCGCCATAAAACACGCCCGAAGACGCCGCCATTTTAGGGGTGCCGAACAGTCCGGGATTCGACAAGATGACCCTCTCAGTTGTGTCGTCTTCGAGGATCGAATCCAGCAACACATCGCGCGCGTCGGGCGACAGGCCACCATGCTGGGCTTCTTGCAACGTATCGCGGATCAGTTTGCGATAGGTCGAGGGATGCGGCACGGCAGTTCCAAGATCTGAAAGCATCGCGCTGTTGTCGCCAAGGCATTTGACCAGCCCATCATCGTCGGTCATGTGCGCGCCTGCGTGAAGAACGACTTGCATGCCTGTTGAGTTCCTTTGATTGGGTCGCGCTTAATATAAGCGTTTCGTCAGGTAGTTAAACCGCTTTTGGCGCGGCGCGGCAACAGCCCCCTGAAAGCCGCATCGTGCCACACAACCCTGCGTTACCAAGCACGAGCTGTGCCGATTGCGGGCCTTTGTGTGACATGATCGCAAGAGCATTTGAATGGTGCCCCCAGAGAGACTCGAACTCCCGACCTACTGATTACAAATCAGTTGCTCTACCAGCTGAGCTATAGGGGCCAATCTTTGCGGCGAACAGTCGCCAAGCGAAGATCTTGGTGCGGCTGCTTACTGGCACAGGCGCGCGGTGGTGTCGATAGTTTTTTTACACAAGATGGTGCGCGTGTGTTTCGTCTTGAATTCGCGGTCGAGTCGCGCTGTGCGTGGCTGACATGCCAGCCGGTGCACCTGTGGGCCTAAAAATAATTTGAAGTTTCGAAGTTCTTTCAACGTATTGTTTTTGTTTTTAAAAAATCAAGTTGGGAATATGGAATGTGATGATCTCTCGATAATTGGAAAAAACACTTTACCAATTCACAAAGTGTTTATTATTGTCGGCACTGTTCTAGGAGGATGGTTTGGTGCCGTTACGTGCCTGACCCAAGGGAGGAAAATATGACCAACAAACCTATTTCACGCCGCGCGGCGCTCAGCGGGCTGGCCACGGCAGGCGCTGCCAGCCTTGCCGCGCCGTCTCTGGCCACGGCCCAAGGGCAAACCACCACATGGAAGGTGCAAACCTCGTGGCCGGGCGGCATTGGCCTGCAGATTTTCAAGGATTGGGCGGACTCCATCGTTGAGAAAACCGGCGGCGAGCTGGCCTTTGAATCGTTTGGCGCCAATGACGTTGTCGGCGACTTTCAGCTATACGATGCCGTCAAGAACGGTGTTCTGGATGCCGTGAACCCGTTCACCATCTATGCGCAGGGCATCATTCCTGCGGCGATGTTCCTGACCAGCTATCCGCTGGGTCTGCGCAACCCGCACGAGTTTGACACCTTCTATTATGGTCTTGGCGGTCTGGAACTGGCACGCGAATTGTATGCCAAGCAGAACATGCATTTCGTCGGCCCCATTCACCACGGTCCGAACATCATTCACTCGAAGGTGCCGATCCGGTCGGTTGACGACTTTGCTGGCCGCAAGATGCGCGCCCCCGGCGGCATGGTCGCTGAACTGTTCTCGGCACTTGGCGCGAAAACCACGCTTCTGCCCGGCTCGGAAATCTTCCCGGCGCTGGAAAAGGGCACCATTGACGTGGCCGACTATGTTGGCCCTGCGGTGAACTACGCCCTCGGGTTCAGCCAGGTGACTGATTATATCTCAATGGGCCCTCCGGGCTTCATGTCGGTCTATCAGCCGGTTGATATCATGGACTTGACCGTTGGCATGGACAGCTGGAATGCGCTCAGCGATCAGATGAAGCAGTTTGTCGAAATGGAAGTGCATTCCTATTCCGACATGCATCACGCGGCGATTCAGAAGGCCGATCAGGAATCGTGGGCCAAGTTCGAGGCAGACGGCACCGAGGTGACGCGCCTGAGCCAAACCGACGTCGAAATCATGACCGAGGTGGCTGTGCCGATCTGGTTCAAATACGCCAACCGCGACAAAGACGCGGCGCGGGTCTTTAAAATCCACTTGGATTACATGATGTCGGGTTCGCTTGGTTACGTGACCCCGGAGATGATCGAGGGGCAAGAATTGGATCTTTGATCTGACCCTCTGACTGAACATCACAGGCGCCCCCGGTAACCCCGGGGGCGTGCCATGTCATCCGACACTTTGCACGGAACATTCAACATGCCCAGCATCGACTTCATACTGCCGCATTGGCTGTATTGGGGCACGCTGATCGTCTTTCCTCTGTTTGCCATGGTCATGGCGCGGCGGACCCAGACCAGCGGGTATTCGGCCCCGATTGCCTATCTGATCTTGTTAACCGGGGGGCTTTTGGGCCTGCACCGGTTGTATCTTCGCAACATGTGGGGGCTGATCTTTATCCCGCTGTTTTTCTTGATCCTGTTTGCCAACGCGCAGGGCCGTGAAGCGCGCGAGGTTGAGTCCGAGGCAGCGAACGTGGTCACCAGTGCCCAGCGGGTGATCACCCGGCTGGAACCCAAGGTGAGCGGGGCGGATGAAAAACTGGCCCAGTTGCGCGCCGATCTGGCCGAGGCCGAAGAGGGCAGTTTTGCGCAAATGCGCGCCGAAAGATCATTGGAAAAAGCGCAGGAAACGCTGGAGGCGGACACCCAACGTCTGGAGCGGTCACGCGCCGATCTTGAGGCCGCGCGCCCTGCTTTGACTGAGGCCAGCAACACCCGGACGATGTGGTCGAACGTGGCCTACTATACATTCCTGGTGATTTGCGCCCTTATTGCAATCGACGCGCTGTTGCTGCCGGGCATGGTACGCAGCGCCCGTGAGCGTCTGGCGCGCGAAGAGGCCGAACAGGCCGCTGATGCGCCCGGTAGCCTTGCCGAAATCGAGCACGAGGCCGCCCACAGGTTGGAGCAGGTCGAGGAAGAGCAAGTCAAACGTGACGAAGATCATATTCGGCCCGGCCTGATCGGAGTGATTGACCGCATGGCGTTCTACGCGGGTGAGTTCGTCGCCTATTGGGCGGTGATCGCCGTGTTCGCCTATTATTTCGAGGTTGTGGCACGCTATGTGTTCAACTCGCCGTCGATCTGGGCGCATGAAGGCATGTACCTGATGTTCGGCATGCAATACCTGATCGCTGGCGCCTATGCGGCGTTGACCGACGCGCATGTCAAGGTTGACGTGTTCTATGCGGCTTGGTCGCCCTTGCGCAAAGCGCTGGTTGATCTGTTTACATCAATCTTTTTCTTCATCTTCGCGGGCACGCTGCTGGCGACCGGATGGATTTTCGCCATGGATGCGACCGTGGTGAACGAAGTGTCCTTCTCGGAGTGGCAAATCGCTTACTGGCCCTTCAAATGGGCTATCGTCGTGGGCGCTGTGCTGCTGGTGCTGCAAGGAATCGCGAAATTGGCACAGGACATAATGACCGTCCGCAACAGTCTGCAAGGAGCCTGACCGATGGGACTTGAAATGGAAATCGGCTGGCTGACGCTGCTGATGTTTGGCAGCCTGATGGTGCTGCTGATGGCGGGGCTTCCGCTGGCCTTTGTGACGGGCGGTCTGGCTTGTGTCTTCCTGTTCATTCTGGGAGATTCACGGACATTGAACATCGTGCCGTCGCGGATTTTTCCGCTGATGACGAACTATCAATTATCAGCCATCCCGCTGTTCATCTTTTTGGCTGCGATGCTGGAAAGGGCAGGGATCATCAACGAGATGTTCGATGTGATCTACAAGCTGCTTGGCGGGCTCAAAGGGGGCCTTGCAGCAGCCACGATCATTGCCTCGACAATCCTTGCGGCCATGGTCGGCGTGATCGGCGCCGCCGTGGTGACGATGGGCATCATCGCGCTGCCGGCCATGCTCAAGCGCAACTATGATCCCAAGATCGCCATGGGCTCGATCATGGCGGGGGGCACGTTGGGAATTCTGATTCCGCCGTCCATCCTTGCCATCATCTACGCCGTGGTGGCCGAGCAATCGGTGGGCGAATTGTTCATCGGTGCGGTTCTACCGGGCATGATGTTGTCGGGAATGTATATCTTCTACGTCTCCGCGATGTGCTATATTGATCCCGCCAAAGGCCCGCCGATCCCAGAAGAAGAGCGCGTCAGCACGGCTGAAAAGCTGCGGCTGTTGGGGAATATGGCGGCCCCTTTGACATTGATCGCCGTGGTGCTTGGCGTGATCTTTGCCGGGATCGCCACGCCGGTCGAGGCCGCCGGCATCGGCACCTTTGGCGCGTTCATTGTCGCGGCGATCCACCGCAAACTGACATGGGCCACGGTGCGCGAGGCGTGCATGACCACGCTCAAGGCCAGCGCGATGGTGATCTGGATCATGTTCGGCGCGACCATCTTTGTAGGGCTTTATGTTCTGGAAGGCGGGCAGGAGTTCGTTGAAAGCACGATGACCGGCCTTGGTCTGGGCCCGTGGGGGATCTTGATTCTGATGCAGATCATCCTTGTCGCTTTGGGCATGTTCCTTGACTGGGTGGGCATCTTGTTGCTGGCGGTTCCGATCTTTGTGCCGATCGTCAAAGCGCTTGGCGCTCAGGCATTCGGGCTGGGCTCGGAAGGTGATCTGGTGCTGTGGTTTGGGGTGCTTTATCTGGTGAATATGCAGATGAGCTTTCTGTCGCCGCCGTTTGGCTATGCCCTGTTCTACCTGCGCGGGGTCGCGCCACCGGAAATCCCGATGAGCGACATCTTCAAATCGGCCTTGCCGTTCCTGTTCTTGCAGATCGTGGGGTTGGTCGCATGTATGATGTTCCCGCAAATCATCACGTGGCTACCAAGGCTGGTCTACGGAGGTTAGCGGGACCAACTTGAAGCAACAAAGCCGGGCGTTGATTGCGCCCGGCTTTTTTGTGCCGCTATGGCCCCTTCACCGGCGACTCAGTGGGGGCTTGCGTGGGTGAAAAACCCCGGAAAACAGACCAGACCGCGCCGCGCGCCGATCCCGGCAAGTGGCGGCTTTCCGCCTGTAAACCCCGACAAAAATCGGCCTTCCCCCTTATTTTAAGGGCGGCTTACGCCACCGGCATTCAGGTGTGTGGTTTAAACGTCACATACTGGACAACAACGCCTTGGGGCTTGGCCGGTTCGTTGACACCAAAGGGGTGTTTGGCGCATTCACCTTTCAAGCCGTGTCCTTTCTGGGCGGCGGTGGAACATGAAACTTCCTGCTTGATGGAGGAATACCTTGAAAAAGCAACTTCTTTGCACCAGCGCGATCGCCCTTGGCGTTGCCGCTGCACCCGCAATGGCCCAGGAATGGAACCTGGACTGGGGCGGTTTCTATAACGCAGACGTCCTGTACAACAGCACCAGCGGCAACAACATTCCCGCCGCTCAGGACCTGGACGGCATCAATATCAACAACAATGCTGAAATCGTCTTCACCCCGTCGGTGACGCTCGACAACGGCATGACATTCGGTGTCAACATTCAGCTGGAAGGCCAGACTGCTGGCGACCAGATGGACGAAACCTACATGTATGTCGAAAGCGACACCATGGGTCGCATCGAAGTGGGTAACACCAACTCGGCCGGTTACAAATTGTCGGTTGGCGCACCTTCGGTTGGCTTCGGCATCAACTCGCCTTCGCCGTCGGCTTTCCACCCCACCGCGTTTTCGCCGGTTGCGACTGGGTTCGGCCTGACCGCATTCGGTTCGTCGGCCACAGAAGTTGGCGTTAACAACGACATTCCGCGTATCAGCTACTTCTCGCCCAGCTTCAACGGTCTGACTTTGGGCGTATCGTACGCTCCGGGCCAGGCGCAGGACACCAATGGCCTTGTTAACCACAACGCTGGTCTGAACGACGTGTTCGACATCGGCGTGAACTACAGCCAGACTTTTGGCAATGTTGATGTTGAAGTTGGTGCCCGCTGGGGCACAGGCGACGCAGGCACGACCCTTAACTTCGTCGCGAACCCGGGTGGTCTGCCGTCGACTGCCGTCCTTCAGCCTGCGATCACTCAGCCCGGCGATCCGGAAACGTGGGCCGTTGGTGGACGCCTCGGCGTTGCTGGTTTCACTTTCGGCGGTTCGTACGCTGAAAACACAACTGGCGCAGCGTTCGGCATCGGTGACAACGAAGGCTGGAGCCTTGGTGTAACCTACGATCTGGCCGGTCCATGGACTGTTGGCTTCGATACCTACCAGGGTGAAGCAACGGTCTCGACCATTGCCTCGGCTGGCGTAAACGTCAAAGACGAGTACCAAGCTTACCAGATTGGCGCAGAGCGTGAATTGGGTACAGGCGTCGCATGGCGTATCTACGCGATCCAGTCGGAAACTTCGCGTACCAGCAGCGCGCTGAACGCATACGCTCCTGGGGTGTCGAAATTGACTGCTGAATCGACAGCTGTCGGTACAGGTATCCGCCTGAACTTCTAATTTGAAGTTTAGATGGACTGATAGGGAAGAGCGGGCCTTGTGCCCGCTCTTTCTTGTTTCAGATCA
>Ga0102932_1000336_pt1 | contig 23074 bp, 13 predicted proteins | sample SalPonR1_C_D2_MG_FD_78212 | JGI IMG/M metagenome (GOLD analysis project Ga0102932, IMG submission 78212) | Salt pond soil microbial communities from South San Francisco under conditions of wetland restoration - Salt Pond MetaG R1_C_D2_MG | ecosystem: Environmental > Aquatic > Marine > Intertidal...
CATCAACAAGGCGTGGTGCATCGCGATGTCAAGCCGAGCAACATTCTGTTGGAAGGGGGCGTCGAACGAGCCTACGTGACCGACTTTGGCCTGGCCCAAACGGTTGACGATGCCAGTTTGACGCAAACGGGGATCATTACCGGCACTCCCAACTACATGTCGCCTGAGCAAGCCACCGGCAAGCCAGTGGATGCACGGTCGGATCTGTTCAGCCTGGGGTCGGTGCTGTACTTCATGGCCACCGGCAGGCCTCCGTTTCGAGCCGATAAGGCAATGGGAGTGCTGAATCGAATCTGCCACGATACGCAACGAACCGTGTGGCAAGTACAGCCAGAGATTCCCGACGCGCTGTCCGATTTGATCGATCGCTTGCTTAAGAAACAACCCTCGCGACGGTTCGCATCGGCGGGCCAAGTGCACCAAGAATTGCAGAACTTGCTGTTCAGATTGCACGCACATCGATACGGCTACGGCGTTTCCTTCAAGCGAACGCTGCGACGACGAAAGCGGGCGGTGCGAAACTTGGCCATTTTCGCGGCTGTTGGCGTGTGTGTCTTGTTGGGTGGCGTTGCCCTGCAACGCTTCGGAGATGGGGAAATGCCGCCGGCAAAGTCGCCAACGGCTGACCCTCAGTATTCTTCGGCCATCATTTATCAAGCTTCACCTCAGGAAGCGGACGCGTGGGGTAACTCGATCGGTCAGCTCCAAACCGAGCTTGACAAGCTGCAGCAATCCGCAGCCTCGAGGTCAGGTGAACAGGTCACCGAACCGGACGTCTGGTGGAGAGGCCAGATCGATCACCTCGAAGCGAAGTTGAAGCACTACGAATCCCCGTTGATCTCTCAGTAACCTCTGTTTTTAAAAGAGAAATGCGATGAAAGTCAAATTGTTGGTTGGTTTGTTGGTCGTCACCGCGCTGGCTCACACGGTGATGCTGGTTGCCCAAGAGCCTGCGTCGGGCGGTGAGAGTGATCGGGATCGCTGGTACCAGCCCAACCCAGGTTCGAACCGGCCAGCAATACCGCTCCCTCCGCAGACGAGCAGAGATCATCGGGGTGTCAACGATCCGCGTCCGTTCCGCCTGGGGAATGGAGGGTTCCCTCAAACAACACCGAATCCGACCGTACAGGCGCAGGTGGCGTTCGCTGCGGCAACGACCGAAGAGGAGCGGATCGCGGCCAAGGAGAAACTAGAGGAAGCGTTATCGAAAGAATTCGACGTAGACATTGCGAGGCGAGAAGCGGAACTAGAGAAGATTCGCAATCAGTTGGCCAAGCTGGCAGAATCGTTGCAGAAGCGAATCGATGCAAAGTCCAAAATCGTCGCCCTACGCGCCCAAGTGCTGACGGCGGAGAGCGAGGGACTTGAGTGGCGGTCGTCATCTCCAGTTCGAGAAGGGGACAGCCGATTAGTTTACCCGGGCACTGCCAGCCCAGCTCAGGCCGATCCTTTCTTTGATGCCCAGCCAGCAGGCCCCAACCCGTATGGCATTGTGCCACCAGCCGTAGACAGCCCTGCCGCTTACGGGCCAGTGCCACAGGGGCAGGTGTTTCAGTTCGAAAACCCGGCCCTTCCCAGGGAGAAGGAATGAGCCACACTCGGGCCGCGGTCAACGTCGACCACCAGGACCGCTAATGACGATGCTGGTTCTCTTTTGGTTACTCTTCGCTCATGTCCTGAAGTATCGGTTGAGTGTTCTGGATCGAAATGCAGGTACCAATTGTGTCGCCAATCATGCGACTGGCTTCCGATCCGCGGTTCAATCCGTAGATGGCCAGCAGGGAGCGAGCACGAGTCATTGCCACGTACAAGCTGTTCTCCAAAACCTTGCCTTCGGGTGCGACATAGTTGTCCACGCACGGGATCACAACAACTTCCGATTCGTAACCTTTGAACGAGTGCGGGGTGGTGGCAACGAGTGTGTTGGGCTGTCTCTCGAACGAGCGGTTTTTCTGAAACGAAAGCTCAACACCAACTTCCGCAAGTGCCGGTGCAAGGCTGGATTGCAAAGCATCCTGAACCCGACCGTTGTAAATGATGCAAATATCGGTCGGCGAAATCCCATCTTTCCGAATCAAGTGTTTCAGGTGAACTGCAATCGAAGCCATTTCCTGGCTTCGGTCGCCAAAGCTATGGTAGATCGGTCTCGGTCCATCGATTTGGTTGTACCGTACTCGCAACCAATCTTCGCCGTTTCTATCGATCTTTTCTAGCAACCCAAGCTGGAGCAATTCCTGCTGGTCTTGTCGCTTGCTTGATTCCGATAGCCGGCTCAGCACGTTGACGGCAAGTTCGGTGATCGGGGTTGTTGAGCGAAAACTCTCACGCATAATCGTCGAGCGACCACGCATGTCGAGACCAAAGTCAGACCATTTCGGAGTCTTCGTATCGTAAACGTTTTGAGCGTTGTCGTAGAAAACATGCGCCGCACGACTGTTAGCATCTTCGCTGTCCGCCTGTTCAACGATGGACAACAGCAGCCGCAATGTTGCCGGTCCCATGTCTTGAGCTTCATCAATGAACAAAGCCGAACAGCGGGGAAGAAGATCATCCATATCTTGGCGATTGAGGAATTCTTCGGCGGCACGGTCGTAGTCAAAACCGATGGATTCGTTTAACATCTGAACACTAGGTAGCATCCCTGCCAAAACGTCTTTGACATGAAAGAGCGACACTTTGTCCCAAGGGAAATCGGATTTATCGAGAAGGTCTCCTTCGTTGAGACTGGTCCATGCCGATTCAATCGATTCCTGAAGCAGCTTATGCAGACTTCGATTGGCATAGACCGCCCAGATCTGGGCATCCTTCTGATCGTGCAGACGCTTCGCGGTCTTGGCGAGCCAATTACAAAGAACGATCGACTTTCCGCTGCCCGCTACCCCACGAACCAACCGGGGTTTTCCATCGAGTTCGAGATCGGTCAGCCGTTGCTGTTCCTGGGAAAGGATTGGCTTCATTCCCTTTCGAGCATCGAATTGATCGCCCATGCGACAAGATGTTTTTTGCTTGTAGCTTGCTATTCGCTCCGCCGCAATCGATGCCTCGAACCCTTCCGTTTGGCCTGGCTCTCGTTGGCCTGGCTCTCGCCAAACAAAACGCTTGTCGTCTTTCAGAAGGAAGCCTGCGGTCATGTCCTTTTTCAACGGACGAAGATACGGTTCCTCCATCTCGCTACGACTTGCAAGAATAATCACCGCTTCCCTTGCCCGACTAAGTGCAACGTTGACAAGCCTTTTCCATTCGGGAATCTGCCACGTTCCACTTCCAGCATTAACGGTATCAAAAATGACGATGTCCGCTTCCGAGCCTTGTTGACTATGGACCGTTGAGGCTTCCCAATTCGACATTCCCCAACCAGCCAGAAGCTTCCCAACCTCCTGAGCCTGGGCCTTGAATGGTGAGATAAACAAACCGTTCGCGGATCGAACATCCGAATCTGCAAACAGTTTTCGCAGTACCGACTGCGTCACTCCACGAACCCAGCTTCGGTTGCCTGGACCGCGCGCGGCACGAATGGAAGCGAGGCTGGCATCCTCTTCATCGAGCATGTACCAGATCGTTCTCGATCGACCGGCAATGAAAGGCGAAAGCGTGGACTCCATCTCGGCTCGGTCTGGAGCGGTCGTCAATACGCCATCGTATTGGTAGCTCGACACGACCTTACACACGTCAGGGTGCATTCGCCGCTGTTCGGAAAGTAGGCAGACCGCCGCAGGAATGTTTTCCGTATCATCGAGATGGCTCAGCCCGCTGCTCGCCAACCATGTTTGCTGACGGGTTGGTAGAATCCGTGAGATGCGACTGATCGGAGCCAATTGTTTTGAATCCCCAACCAAGACGACTCGCCTGGCAGCCAACAGGGATAGCGCAGCAACCGCCGCCCTTGAGATCAACCCCGCTTCGTCAATGAAAATTGTGGTAAAAGGTGCTTCGCCACCCTCGACCATTTTGCGGATCGACTGATCCTTCAAAAAGCTCATCGCTTTGAAAGCGGTGGCGACGACCACTCGTCGTTGAGCATCCACAAAGATGCGGTTGCTTTGGTCGTTGCCGGACGTTCGCAGTTCGCCAATCCGTTTTCTCGTGAGGGCTTTGTCTTCGGCCGATTCAAACAGTTGGAGTTGCTGTGCCAGCCCGTCGATCTGCGACAGGACTTCCGACTCGGTTCCCCGCAGCATCGGATCGAGCTCTTCACCAACGAACGTTTGGTACGACGCACCCTTCCCTATTCTCAGCAGCGCATCAGCATCGAGTTCACCGGGGCAGTATTCCTTTGCCGCTTCGCCGACAGAAATTGCGACAGCATCGGTTGCTCGGTTGGTCGTCGATACCACTAGAACTCGCTCACTCGCTTCCTGCATGACATTGGCGATCTGCTGTCCAGTCGTCCACGTTTTGCCGGTGCCGGGCGGGCCCCAAAGAACGCTCCATGAGTGCTGCCACCAACCACGCAAGTGCGGCAAGCCAGACTCACACGGCTGAGCCACTACCGGATGCACATCGCCCTCACTGGCGTTCAATCTCGCTGGAATATGCCACCGAACCTCTTCAAACTCATCTCCGTTATAAATGGCTTCCAAGACCGACATGAACTCAAACGGTCGAACAAAAAACAGTCCTGCCTTCGGCGTCATCTCAGGATCATCGAGACTGATGAACAGGCAACCATTCCGCTCGTCCACCTCGACGATCTCACCCGACCAAATAATTTCGTCTTCGTAGTTGGCTTCTTCATAGAACCTGTCCGGGTAACGTTCGTCGTCGTCAAGCGACTTCGGGCGAAACGCTTTCGCTCCTTCCCAAGTCCAATCGAACTCAACAGACGAGCCGACATGAACGACGAAAACGGTCCCACGATCTTTCTCAGCAAAGATGCTAACTCGGTGACAGTTCAAGCGTTTCCACCGTGAACCGTCTCGATACTCTTGGCGAACCGCAACAGCCGCATCTTTGAGTTGCTGATCGTCACCTTCCGACAAACCAAGCCGTGACTCAAAGCGAGCAGGCTGAAACTCAGCGATGGGCAGCGAGTCGTCTTTATGGACCACATCGCCAAATTCGTCGTCCATGATTCGTGTTACCTCTTAGCGCCGAATTGCTGAAGTAGCCGATCCATTTGCTTGTCGCTTAAGCTGGCGACCAATCGAAACACTTCTGGTCGTTCGCACACTCGCTTACGAATCGGTTCAGGCACTTTTTCGGCGAGCAGGAGAAGCTCGTCCTCGTTGGCATCGAGTTCAACGGCTAGTTTGCGGATCAACTTCCCCGAAGGTCCGTGACCTTCTTTGAGTTTATGGTTTTCGATTTTCGAGATGTAGGTAAAGCCAACGCCGACATGATCTGCTAAGTCACGAAGCGTTAGCCGTTTCGCATGACGTAGCTGCCGGATCGTTTCGCCAAAGGTCACGACGTTGTCTCCATGCCCTCGTGCTTGCCGCATGTTTCTTTAAAAGCTTAGACTCATTGCACTTTCAAGTCAACACAGTGACACACGTCCGCCCACTCGGAACGACAGCGGAACGTAGGCAACCAGACGCAATGGCGAACGAATCATTAAGATCCTCTGCGAGGGCTCGGATGAGACGGACGCGTGCTCAGGCTTTGGATGGTTGACCCTCGATGGAGTCAATTCCGGATGGCACCGCTTCCGCACTCGCATCATCTCCATGCACCGGAGCCGATGGAGGATCATCGGAAGATTTGCCGAGCGATGCCAAGGGATTGTGCGAACTTTAACACGCAAGTCGATTCCCCGGCCGGTCACGTTCACTTCAGGAGACGCCTGACGCGACTGCGTGTCACAATCCGTCGACGCTCAATTGGCGACGATAGACCGTCGTACCGTTGGTGACATACAGGTAGGCGTGGCCAGGGCCGGCGAGCGCGCAACTAGTCAGCGGCTTTGTAGGATCGGGCGGAGGCAGCACCCCACACTGGCGTCCCGTCGGGTCAAACACTTGCACTCCCACAGCGCTGGTGACGTAATAGCGTCCCGATTTATCAACCGCCGATCCGTCGCCACGCGAGGCGACTCGATAGGGTGGAGGCTGGTTGAAAGAGAACTCCCCTTGCGGGTCGATCGGCAATCGCAGCGTCATGGTCGGCATCTTCGCATCGAGCACTCCACGGGCGTTGACTCGGAATGTCCACACATGTTGGCCACCCGCATCCGAAACGGCCAACGTCCCACCGTCATTGGACAACACGATTCCATTGGGGCGGGTAATGCCCGTGTCGACAACGGTAACGTCACCACTGTCGATATCGATTCGCGTCACGCGTTGATCGCGGGTTTCGGTAATCAAGATCGCCCCGTCGGCGGTGACCGCCAAATCGTTCGGAGTCACCTGCTCGGCAACCACTTCGACCGCGCCTGTTTTCACATCGATCGAGATGACTCGCTTCTTGGCTCCCTGGCATCCATATAGCAAGCCACTGGGGCCAAACATCAAACCACTGACAGCTTCTTTAACCACCTCGGCACGAGTTCCGTCGGTGGCGCTGATGCGATAAACGGCGGGTGCTTTCATGTCCGAGAAATAGAAGTTGCCATCCGCATCGGCACAAGGCGCGTCGGCAAAGCCCAGCCCTTCAGCGACGACTTCCCAGGATTGTCCAGGGATCAACAACTTCAAGAGTGTCATGTCGCCACGAAGATCTCCCGAGGTGTCCAGCACAGGCTGGTAGGCTTCGCTCCGCCACAGCCACTTCATGGCTTCGGGAAACTGCTTGCCACCGAAATCGGGGTTGTGCCCATAGCCTTCCGCCCAATCAAAACGCAAGTCGTAGCCCATGTACTGCAGCGCCGAGGCCATCAATTGATTCGACCAAGGCCAACTGCCAAACGCATTGTCGATATCACCACTGGTGTCTGCCATGTAGATACGCATCGGTTTCGGCTCCGTCTTCCGCACTAGCGACGGATAGGCATTGCCACCGCGCAGATGGGTAAAGCTACCGACGTTTGAATAAACCTTACGGAATGCTTCGGGTCGCTCCCAAGCAACCGTAAAAGCACAGATCGCTCCCGAACTGGAACCGCCGATGGCGCGCATCGATGGATCGGATGACAGGTTGTAATTTCGTTCGACTTCGGGCACGATTTCTTCCAGCACAAGTCGTGCGTAACGGTCGCCGAGACTGTCGTATTCCAAACTGCGGTTAGAGGCTTTGCCGCGCCGATGAGCCGGCCTGGACTGGTCGTGACCGGGATTGATAAAGACCGCGATCGTCGGCGGCATCTCCCCGCGAGCGATCAAGTTGTCGAACACGACGGGCACGCGCCAACGCCCTTTGACATCCGCAAATCGCTTGCCATCTTGAAAGACCATCAAAGCCGCCGGTTGATTGGGCTGGTACTGAGCCGGTACGTAGACCCACCAATCGCGCACCGTGTTTTCAAACACTTTTGATTCCCAAGGCGGCATTTGCTCGACCGTGCCATGTGGGACATCGTCGCTTGGCACCGCATCGGGATGCGGCTCCCAAGGAGGAGACGTCTGCGTGGCGGGAGCCATCGAACTTTTCGCGGCTTCATCCCACAGCCAACGCAGCGCGGCAGGCAATTCCTCTCCGCCCCACCGACCACTGTGGCCTCCTTCGGTCATAACGAACTTATAGGGATACCCCGCGAACTGCAGTGCTGCGGCAAGGTCCTGATTGGCTAGCGGCCAATTTCCAAACAGATTGTTTAGATCGTCTTGACCTTCTTGCAGGTAAACCTTCAGCGGTTTCGGGTTGCCTTTGGTTTGGCGAATGAGACCGGGATAAGCCCAACCGCCGCGGATGTTTGTAAAGCTGCCGATATGACTGAGGACTTTGCCGAACTGGTCGGGCCTTTCCCAAGCTGCGGTGAAGGCACAGATGCCGCCCGATGAAATACCACACAGTGCCCGCTGCTGTGGATCCGAAGTGACTTCCAGCCCCTCCAGTGCAACGGGCAGCAACTCCTCAACGAGAAACCTCGCGTACCGGTCTCCCAAGGAATCGTATTCAAACGATCGATTGCTGCGGTCTTTTGCACCCGGCTGCGTGGCGGGAATAGTGCCTGGATTGACGAACACCGCGATCGCCACCGGCATTGCCTGCTGATGGATCAAATTGTCTAGCACCACGGGGACTCGAAACGCACCGTCGATTTTTGCGTAGTTTTTCCCATCCATAAAAACCATCAAGCTGGCTGGTTGGTTTGGGTCGTACTGCGCGGGCACATAAACGCTGTACTCACGGCGTGTGCCGGGAAAGACCTGGCTGTCGCTAAAAACTCCCGTAGTGATTTTTCCCTGCGGGACGCCTGGTTGGATTTCGCGATCGGGCGAAGCTGCGGACAGATTGTCAGCGGCAGGTAAAGCAACCAGCATCCACAGCGATGTAAGCACTAGGCAAACGGTGTTTTTCATGGCGTACAAACGGGGAAAGCCCGCTTTGAAACCGAGTCCGTGCCGACTCCTAGGGAAGGAGCCGAATCGGACGGAAACGTTTCAAAGAGGAAATTAAGGAGGGACGAGATAAGTTGCCGATCATCGTTCGTTTGCCAAGCGGAAGCAAGTGCTGCCGCGAACGGACGGGTCACCGACTTCGGCATTTTAGTTGCAGTAGCAGGTTCGCCACGATAAAGAATTCGCTTCACTAGGCAATGAGCGATAAATAAGTGTCGCACGATCCTAAGCAGGATCGAATCAAGCTTTGACCTTCGTGGATTCGCTTGCCCCCCGCTTCCCGACGCCCCAAGTGCAAGGTCCGTTGATGGCTCGACAGATCGCCTACCCACTGTACGTAAACCTCAGTGCCTCGCAGGTCCGCAAGCGACTGAAGGGTTACGGTTTCGGCGTCCGCCGTGTGGAAGCGGCCGACCGAAATCAAGCGGTAATCATTCACACAGCCACCGGGACGCATCTGCGTGACCTGGAATCCTTATTTGCCGACGTGATTTCGGCAAGCTCCAAAGAAGACATCGGAACGCCGATCGAAAACCTTCGTAACCTGGGACCAAAGAGTGCAGGTTGGCTGAGAGAGATCGACGTACATTGCAAAGCGGACCTGGAAGAACTCGGACCGGTGATGGCATACCGGTTGGTGAAACGCCAACACTCCAAAGTGAGTTGGAATCTGTTGTGGGCGATGGCCGCGGCGCTGCGAGACGAAACCCTCGACGCGTTGTCAGCGGAAGAAAAAGCGAAACTGCGCAGCGAAGCCGAAGCTTAACCGGACCTCCGAGATGCCGGCATGAACGTGCTCCAACTGGGTTACCTAATCGACGCCTGCGTGTCCTTTCCGCTGGCCTGGGCGATGCTGACGAACAGTAACCGCCTGCTTAGCGTCATCTTTGATCAACCGCTTTCCACGAATCCTTGTTGCCGCGAACTGCTGGGCGCCCTCTGGATGGCGATCGCTGTCGGCGCCATCGCGGGACTTTTCTTTCCGCTCGTCTGTGCGCCGATATTGATGCTGCAATGGGTTTACAAGTGTTTATGGCTGCTGCTGTTCGCGGTGCCCCGCTGGCTGAGTGGCCACACCGCGGAAGTGCCTAACCGAATAGCGGGAATCTTTGTGGCGTTTGTCTTGCTTTACCCGTGGATCCTTCCATGGCGAGAACTGGCGGGCTGGTGACGACAGGGCAGCGACCGCGTGGAGCCTGTACAATGCGGCTCTCCAAATATTCACTTTACGGGCGACATCACCGACGAATTCGCAACCACGATTCGGCGCGTCATCGTTCCCTTCCCGCAGCGCGTCCTCTCAACGCGGTCCGAATGTCTATCGTTTCCAAGGAGTTCTACCATGCATTCCCCTGCGCTATTATGCCGCCCGATGGGTCGATCGATTGCGGGCTTGTTGGCTGGAGGATGGCTCGTGATCGCGTCCGTTGGGTCGACCATGTTGGCAGCCGATATCGTTGCTCCGGTTGGGACCAAGCCATTGGAATGGACAGAAGATCCTGCGGCGAAAATGATCGATGGGATCAATCGGTTTTTACTCCATAAAACCACACAAGCCGCTCTGACACGCGAAGTGTACTGGCTTGCCGACGGCACCGATGGAGCGACCGCAGAGGCGATGCTCGACGCCCGCCGCAACCGGTTACGCGACATTCTGGGTTTGGCCGATCAAGCCCCATCGGCGGAGTCGATGATCGGCATGTCGGTGCTCGGTACCGATAGCCTGGTGGCGGAATCGGAGTCGGTGGTTGTCTATCGCATTCGTTGGCCAGCCCTGTCCGATCCGGCGCCCACGACACAGGCATTAACGTCGGTGTGGGCGGAAGGGCTGTTGCTAGTTCCCAAAGGCCAAATGGTGGCCGACGTGATTGCGGTTCCCGATGCGGATCAAAGTCCTGAAGCGCTGTGTGGGCTGGAGGCGGGCACCACAGACGTGACCCCGTTGGCGTTGCGATTGGCACGTGCAGGCTGCCGCGTCGTCGTGCCGATGGTGACCAGCCGCCAGCAGGAAAAGAGGGGCGGTCGAGCCGTACTAACGGACCGCGAATACATTCATCGCTCCGCCTTCGTACTCGGTCGCACGCTGGTCGGTTATGAAGTCCAAAAAGTCCTAGCGGCAATCGATTGGTTACAAGCTTCAGGCAACGGCCGGCCGATCGGTGGCATCGGGTACGGCGAAGGAGGTCAACTGATTACCTTGGCCGCCGCCATCGACACGCGGCTGGATGTCACCGCGGTCAGTGGTTTTTTTGCGACGCGAGTTGGCATGTGGCAAGAACCTCTGGACCGTAATTTGAACGGGTTCTTACGAGAGTTTGACGCCGCGCACCTAGGCCTGCTGATCGCGCCGCGGGGACTGGTCATTGAAGCCAGCGGTGGCCCTGAGGTGAAAGTCGCCGGAAATGCGGCAGCTCCCGGTAAACTGCTGCTGATTGAGCCCAGCGAAACGCAGCGTGCCGTCGACGAACTGCGAACACGGTTGGCAGCGCTGCGACTGAAAAGCAGCCAAGCCACTGCGGTTGAGTTGGTGATACCACCCCACCCTGCGACCGACTTTGGAACCGGGCCGTTTCTCACTCGATTCTTCGATTTATTGTGCCAGCCCGCAGTTTCTGTCGAGTTCGCAAAGTTACCTGCGCACCGATGGCGAACACGGGAGCCCGACGAAGCGCGGCGGCAACGTCAAGCACGGCGGCGCAAGATTCAACTGGCTGAACTGGACCGGCACAATCAGCGACTATGGCGCGAGAGTGCCTTTGTCCGAGCCGACTACTTTGCCAAGCTTGATCGATCAGATCTCGATACGTTTGCCCGCACCATCGAGCCGTACCGCGATCGGTTTCGCGATGACGTGATTGGTCATTTTGACGAACCGCTGTTGCCATTCAACGCAAGATCACGAGAGAGCTGGAAAAACCGTACGTGGACTGGCTATGAAGTCGCTCTGGACGTGTTTCCCGATGTCGTGGCGTATGGCGTGTTGTTGTTGCCCAACGACCTCCAACCCGGCGAGCAACGTCCAGTGGTGGTTTGCCAACATGGCTTAGAAGGACGCCCGACCGACACGTTTCAAGATAACCACCGCGCTTATCAAGACTACGCGGCAAAACTTTGCGAACAGGGCTACGTCGTCTTCGCCCCCCAAAACCCTTACCTGTTTGAAGATCGCTTTCGAACGCTGCAACGCAAAGCTCAGCCGCTTGGTTGCAGCCTGTTTTCGGTTATCGTCCCGCAGCACCAACAGATCGTGAACTGGCTGAAATCACAGCCTTTTGTCGACGGCGATCGGATTGCGTTCTATGGGCTGAGCTATGGAGGCAAGTCGGCGATGCGGATTCCCGCGTTAGTCACCGATTATTGCCTCTCGATTTGCTCGGCGGACTTCAATGAATGGGTCCTGAAAAATGCCAGTACCCGTGACCGTTTCAGTTATGTTTGGACCGGTGAGTACGAAATCTTTGAGTGGAATCTGGGCAGTACATTCAACTATTCTGAAATGGCGTCGCTGATCTGTCCTCGCCCGTTCATGGTCGAGCGTGGGCACTTCGACGGCGTGGGCCTAGACGAATGGGTCGCCTTTGAGTTCGCAAAAGTTCGGCATCTCTACGCAGCTCGCTTGGGCATTCCTGATCGGACCGCAATCGAGTGGTTTGCCGGCCCACACACGATCCACGGCAAAGGCACCTTCGAATTCTTGAGTCGTCATTTGCAGTGGCCCGAGCGGACCGCGTCAGACGAGCCTTAAGTAATGAGCGATAAATAAGTGTCGGGTACCTTTTGTGCGAAGCACCCGAAGGGCGAGTTCCTCGCAAAAGGTACCCGACACTTTTTGTCGCACAATCCTAAGCATTCTGCAAACGTGATGCGAAAGCCGTCGATGCAACGGATCGGCGTCAATCTTTCACTGGTGAGCGGTCGCCCGCCGCAGCCGAAGCTTGAGTGTTTTTCTCCTCCCACCGCTGCAGAGCGAGAAAGTAGCGGTGTCCAAGTTCACGAGCTGACGCGGCATTGAAGTGGACCTGATCGGCTTTCGGCATCAATCCTTTTGAAGAGACGAATTCGACTTGAGGCACCTCGCGCGCGATGCGTTGCTGGGCGGCATCGACTTCGATGCGGTAGGTACTCCATGGCCGCTGCGGAAAGTTGCCCAATTGCCCGATGAAGAACGGCACATCGGGTGCGGACAGCTCACGCCGCGAACGTTCGATCAAACCCTTTAGCTTGTCCGCATACAGCGGTGCATTTCTCGCATTGCAATCGGATTCGCCCTGATGCCATAGGATGCCTTTGAGCGTCCCCGCAGCGAGTGCGATCCGCGCACGCGAGATCGCATCGTCGTAGGGATGGCTTTGCGTCTGAGAGTGGTAGCCTCCCGGCGTCCAACTATCAATCGAAGAACCGCCCGCGGCGCACGGCACCAAACCGACGGTGACTTCGGGATGCGTCTGAGCGTACTCGATTGCAAACGTCTTGCCAGGGCCGACTCCAACGGCGCGCGGTTTATCGAAATGCAACGGATCGCTTGCCGGCTGCCACTCGCCTGCTTGATCCAGCATCTTTACCCGCGGGTGAGGCGTTTTGTCTGCCGGCTCCACCTTGCCGCGTCCCGCCATGTTGGATTGTCCCCACAACAAAAAGATGTGGAACCGTTCCGCGGTTGCAGGAGTTGCGGTTTCCTGCCCCCAGGCAAGCGGTCCGCACAGGTACAGAAACAGCCAAACACCGATGGTCAGACGATAATGGGTCACGGTTCATTTCTCCTCAAGACAAATCCAATTATGGCCAATACTGAGCGATCTTTTGTCGCAGGAAATCGGCACTACGGCGCAGTTGTTCGATACCGTCGACCCCATCTTCGATGCTGATCCAACTATCAAACCCTTTGCTTTTCAGTTCCGCAAAGATTGCATCGTAATCGTTCAAGCCTTTGCCAATTTCGCCATGACGAAGCCGTTTGGCGTAACCGACCGCACCGCCCTCTTCGGCTCGCAAATCTGCCAACGTGCCTTCCAACAGATAGCGGTCGCTGGCATGCATCGTCACAACGCGATCCGAAACGCGTTTGAGTAACTCGAGAGGATCGTCTCCAGCCAGAAAAGCGTTACTCGGATCATAGTTGACGCCGAAACAGGGATGTTCGATGGCGGCGACTAAATCACAGAAGACGTCCATCGCCTGAGCGAACTCGGGGTACTCCCAGAAATCGTCTTTGTAGTGATTCTCTAGGATCAACGTCACGCCATGTTGCTGCGCGTAGGGTAGGCACACTTGAATGCTGTCGGCGGCTAGGCGAACGCCTTGGGGGACTGTCAGTTCAGGCCGGCGCTGGCCACTGAGGACTCGGCAATAGCCACCGCCGAGCGCATGGGTCATCTCGATCCAGCGTTTCTGTTTTTCGATTTCCGCTTCCCGAAAGCGGGCATCGGGGTGCGTGAAATCGGGTGAGCAACAAAGCATTGGAATGACCATCCCCAGGTCTTCGACTTGCTGACGCAACCGCGGCCAATTAGCAGGCTCGGCCAGTTCCAAAAAACCGGCGTAGAACTCCAAACCGTCGACGTCCAGCGTCGTGGCGAGCTGGAACCATTCGGCAAGACTCATCGTGCCATCTTTGCAGAGGGCCTGCATGTACGCTTTGGGAAAGGCGGCCAATTTCGGCATGGAATCGTCTCTTCGTCACGTTAGAAAAAAGGGGCGGGCGGGGATCGGCTAAGCAGGCAGGAGTCATCCGGTTAAATGAGCCGCCTTGGCGATAGCCGCGGTTCCTGGATTTAACCGTGGCTATCGCCAAAACGGCTAAGTAGAGTTCTGTGGAATCATTCCTGCAAACCTGCTTAGGGACCGGAGCAGAGTGGAGGACAACGTCAACCTCCAGGGTCACGTCGAGTCGATTATGTTAAGGCATGGTTCGACATTCGAACACTTCTTGTCCTTTCCGGCGGGAGGTTCGGGTATGCTAGGCAACTGAGGCGTTGCTCACCACTGGGGAATCATCATGATGCGACTGCGGAACCTGATTGCCGGCCTAGGGTGTTTGGCGGCTTGCTGCGCAGGGTTGGCTGCCGAACCACCAGCGCACACGATCGACTACACGGCAGCGATTGAAAAATTGACGGCGGCTGTTCGTCATGAAGTGGCGGCTAAACAGTTGCCCGCTTTTTCGATCGCGTTAGTCGATGACCAGCGAGTTCTCTGGGCCGACGGGTTTGGGTATCAGGATGCGGAGGAAAAGCAACCTGCGACGGCCGACACGGTCTATCGCGTGGGATCGATCTCCAAATTGTTCACCGACATTGCGGTGTTGCAACTAGTCGAAGCAGGCAAATTGGACTTGGATGCACCGATCACCAAATACCTACCCGACTTTCATCCTCAGAATCCTTACGGCGTCAACCTGACGCTGCGTCAGATGATGTCGCATCGCTCGGGACTGGTCCGCGAGTCGCCTGTGGGAAATTACTTTGACCCCGACGAACCGACGCTCGCGGCCACGGTCGCGAGCTTGAACGATACGCGACTCGTTTACCGTCCCGAAACGAAGACCAAGTATTCCAATGCTGCGTTGGCGGTTGTCGGGGCGGTTCTGGAGCAGCAGTTAGAAGTCTCGCATCCAGAGCGTGTCAGGCAAACGATTCTTGCTCCGCTGGAGATGCGTCATAGCAGCTTTGTCGTCACGCCCAGAATCGAACCGCACTTGGCAACCGGGTGGATGCGAACTTATGACGACCGCCGATTTGCCGCACCGACGTTTCTGCTAGGCACCGGGCCGGCGGGTAACTTGTACGCCAGTGTGAACGACCTGGCGAGTTTTCTGAAGTCTCTTTTTAACAATGCCCAGGTCGGTTCGACGCAGATCATGTCTCCGGCCACGCTGGCCTTGATGACCACACCGATTACCGATCCCGACGGCAAGCCCCAGGGATTCGGATTGGGATTTCGCATCCACGATCTCGATGGCCACAAAAAAGTGGGGCATGGTGGTGCGGTGTATGGTTTCTCGACGCAGTTGGAGGCGTTACCAGAGCGGAAACTGGGTGTCGTCGCCGCGGCATCCTTGGACGGGACCAATGGTGTCGTGGGAAGGCTGAGCGACTATGCACTGCGATTGATGCTGGCCGCTCAAGATCACCAGCCGTTGCCGAGCTATCGCACGACGATCCCGGTGCCTCCCGGTCGGGCGCAAGAACTGGTCGGATCTTACAGTGCCGACGCGGACGATGCGGTGGTCCGGATCAGTGAACTGAACGGCGATGTCTATCTACGACGCGGATCGTACCGCTATCGTCTCGGCGCGGCGGCCGACACCGGCAGCATCCTGACTGATGACGAAACGGGGTTTGGCACGGAGATCAAGCTGACCGACCGCGACACCCTCCAAATCGGCGACTCCACGTTCTCGCGATTACCCGACCAACCGCCGGCCGAAGTACCGGCCCGCTGGCGTGGATTGATCGGCGAATATGGCTGGAACCACAACACGTTGTACATCCTCGAAGAGGCCGGCCAACTGTATGCATTGATTGAATGGTTTTATTATTACCCACTCAAAGAGCTGGATTCGAACACCTTTGCGTTTCCCGACTATGGCTTGTACCACGGAGAAGGCTTGACCTTTACTCGCGATGCGGAGGGCCGCGCGACAAGTGTCGAAGCGGCGGAAGTCAAATTTGTTCGGCGAGCAGTGGGTACGCGGGATGGCGAGACCTTTCAAATCAAGCCGGTCGACACGATCGAACGCTTAGAAGCCGCCGCCTTGGCCGCCTCGCCGCCAACCGAAGCGGGGACCTACCGTCAACCGGACCTCGTCGACTTGACGGCTTTGGATGACACGATTCGGCTGGACATTCGATACGCGACGACCAACAACTTCATGGGGGCGGTGTTTTACAAACAGCCACGCGCATTGATGCAACGTCCGGCGGCCGCAGCGGTCGCTCGAGCGAACCGGCGTCTGCAACCGCTGGGCTTGGGCCTATTGGTTCATGACGCGTATCGTCCGTGGTACGTCACGAAGATGTTTTGGGACGCCACGCCGGGAGAATTCAAAGACTTCGTAGCGAATCCAGCCAGTGGGTCGCGACACAACCGCGGCTGCGCGGTCGACATTACGCTGTATGCATTGGCGACCGGCTTGCCGATTCAAATGGTGGCCGGCTACGACGAATTTTCGGCTCGCTCGTTTCCCATGTACCCCGGTGGCACGTCACGCCAGCGTTGGTACCGGGATTTGCTTCGCAAGACGATGGAGGCCGAAGGATTTACCGTCTATGAGTACGAATGGTGGCACTTCGATTTCAAGGATTGGAAACAGTACCGCATCGGCAACGCAACATTTGATCAAATCGATTAGGTTTCGTCTACAAGCCAGAGGTGCCGTCATGGGTGAATGACAGGCGTGAGGATCGTGCGACAAAAAAGTGTCGGGTACCTTTTGCGAGGGACTCGCCCTTCAGGTGCTTCGCACAAAAGGTACCCGACACTTATTTGGTACCCGACACTTATTTATCGCTCATTGCTTAACCGGAACAAGGTCGGTTGGCGAGATGCAACGCAACCAGCTTCATCAAGCGATTACCATCGATCGGCTTGGGAAAATAGTCGTCGCAGCCCATCGCGAGACAGGCTTCGCGTTCGCCTTCCATGGCATCGGCGGTTAAGGCGATGATCGGTGTGCGGAATCCTAACTTGCGCAATTCCGAGACGGCATCTCGGCCGGTCATGACCGGCATTTGCATGTCCATCAAAATCAGTTCGAAAGGCCTGCCCTTCGCGGCGGCACGTTGTGCCTCCTCGACCGCTTGCAAGCCATCCTCGACGACCATCACCTCGGCACCGCATTTTTCCAGAAAGTATTTCCCGATGCGCCAAATGTCGCGACGATCATCGGCGAGCAAAATCCGCGACTGAATCTTCGGACGGGAAACATCCTCGCTGCCAAGATTCTCCTGGTACCGCGAACTCGGTTCGTCGATCGTCTGCTGTCGCGCGACGTGGCGGTCGGCCTGTGCCTCGGTCAGCGGCAAAGTGAAGGTGAAACAACTTCCCACCCCCGGTTCACTGTTCACGGTGATCTCGCCTCCCATCCCCTCGGCGAGCCGCTTACTGATGCTTAACCCCAAACCAGTACCGCCGAAGCGGCTTCGACTGGAAACGCCCGACTGACTGAAGGGTGTAAATAGGTCGGGCAGTTGACTGTCGTGAATCCCAATTCCGGTGTCGTGGACGGCAAACTGGAGCTTGGGTGAAGCCGAATCACGATGGACGCCGATGCCCACCCAAACGCCTCCGCGATCGGTAAACTTCAGCGCATTGCTAATCAAATTCACCAAAACCTGCCGGACCCGAGTTTCGTCAGCCGTCACTTCCAGCGGCACCTCGGACATCCAGCGAAACTGCAGCGGAATTCCCTCTTCCATCGCACGCACGTCCATCAGCGTTTGCACTTCGGCGACGAGCGACTCCAGATTCAGCGTCTGCTGGCGAATATCCATCTTGCCCGCTTCGATTTTTGACAGGTCCAGAATATCGTTCAGCAGCGCCAGTAGGTACTCGCCGTTGCGTTTGATCGTCATCACCTTCTCAAGCAACACTGGCTCGGCCAGCTCTTCGGCAAGCATATCCGCGAACCCCAAGACCGCCGTCATCGGCGTCCGCAGCTCGTGGCTCATGTTCGCCATGAATGCGCTTTTCGCCGCACTGGCAGCTTTGGCGTCTTGATTGGCAGATTGGAGGGCTTCCTGGACTTTCATCCGTTCGGTGATATCGTTCTGGACACCAACAAAGTGGACTAAGCGATCACGTTCATTAAAGACGGGCGTGATCTGCAAGTCATTCCAAAACGGGCTTCCGTCTTTGCGATAGTTCCGCAAGGCGACCCGACAGGAGCGACCCTGCTCGATGGCGGCCCTCAAATTGGCCACCATCGCCGGATCGGTTTCCTCGCCCTGCAGAAAACGGCAATTCCTTCCCAGCACCTCTTCACGCGGGTAACCCGTCAATTTTAGAAATCCTTGGTTCGCGTAGGTGATCGGATTGTCATTCAGGTTGGGGTCGGTAATCACGATTCCATTCAGTGTCGACTCGATCGCCAAATGCTGCAAACGCATTTCCAGTTCGGCAGCACGACGCTCTGTGATGTCGCGCACGCTGGCTCCAAGAAATGGTTGATCGTCAAGATGAACGCTTGAAAAGCTGATTTCGACAGGAAAGACCGAACCATCTTCTCGAACCCAAACCGATTGTGCAGGCTTGACGACGTTGCTCTCGGCTTCGTCAAAAGTCGTCTGATAGCGATGTCGATCGCAATCGTGATCGATGTCTTCAAAACGTAACTTCAGCAAGTCCTCCCGATCGTACTGAAGCGCCCCACACATGGCAGGATTGACGTACAGGAACTCGCCGTTGCGGTTTGCCAAGAAGATCAAATCGGTCGCCGACTCGGTCATAAACTGAAAGCGTTTCAGTTGAGACTCCGCAGCGCTCAGCGAAGTAATGTCGATCCACGTCAGTACGACGCCGTCAACCCGTTCTCCCGAACGATAAGGCACCATCCGCAACAGATAGACGTTCCCTTGGTCGCCTTGAATCTTGCTTTCCAATTCCTGTTGTGTGTTCAACACTTCGTGCAAATCATTTAGCAAATGTTCGTAGCCCAACCGGTGGGCAAAATCGATTATGGGGCGTCCTACATCGTGGTTGCTGATTTTCAACAATTCAGCAATCTGAGGCGTGTATCGCCGAATCGAAAGCTCTCTATCAAGGAACACGACACCGACGCGAGTGGTCGCCAGTAGGTTGTCCATGTCCGCATTGGCTTCGGCAAGCTCTTCAACACGCCGCTGGTGTTCGGCATTGACGCTATACAGTTCTTCGTTTACCGAATGTAGCTCTTCGTTGGTGCTTTGCAGTTCCTCGTTGGAAGCGATCAATTCTTCATTCGACGCCTGAAGTTCTTCATTGGAGGTTTCCATCTCCTCGATGGTTGCCTGCAGATTCTCCTGAGACTGTTGCAGTTCCGACTCCAGAAAAGTCAATCGTTCGGATTTGATATCCCCTGGACTTTGTAGCGGAGTCGTGGCGATGGAGGTTGACTCGGGCGGTGCATTGGCTGTGGGAGGGGCGACAGGGTTGATGACCACCAACAGGTTGCCAGAACCGGAAACCGGATCTCCAATCGGTTCGACCGATACGCGCAGCTCCTCTTCGCCCTGGTCGGACTGGAACAACATAGGAACGTACTGCACTATGTCTTGCTTACGGATCGCATGATGCAACGCAGCCGATAAACAGGACTTCAGTTGTTCGTGGACCAAATCCAGGACGTGTGCGCTCGGACGACCTCCGGTCACCCGCAAATAGCGTTCGGCGCCTCCAAAGACATGCAAAATACAACCGTGACGGTCGAGCAAAATACTGGAGCCGATCTTTTGCCCCAACAGTTCGTCATACCCACTCAGCACAGTGGAATCGACGCGGGTAGTCGACTGACTTGCGGAGGTGAAAGACAGGCGAGGCATTTTCTCGTTGTGCGGGCTGAGCGGCAGCGGTGTGCCCAACGGCATGCGATGATCACGGCGTTTGAGATAAATCCGCCAATGCGAATTGGTGACTTGAAACTCGTCGCTCAAGTCGCCCGGTGATTCACTCGGCCCGAGAAATAATGTGCCGCCCGACTTTAAAGCAAAGTGAAACAGCGAGAGCGCTTTCGCCTGCGCTACCGATTGCAGATAGATCAGCAGGTTCCGGCAGGTCACCAAATCCATTTGCGTAAACGGCGCATCGCTAATCACGTTGTGGGGTGCGAAAACGATCAACTGCCGCAATTCCGAACTAACCTGAAAGCCCTCGGCAACACGACGAAAGTAATGGTTCCTTCGTTCGTCGGACAAATCCTCTACGGAGTCGACCGAGTAGATTCCACGTGCCGCGGTTTGGATCGAGGAGGGATGGGCATCGGTGGCGAAGATCGTGATCTCGACATCTAACTCGCGTCGACGACGTTCCTCATCCAGCAAGATTGCAATCGAATAGGCTTCTTCCCCCGATGCGCAACCCGCCACCCAGACGCGGATGGTTTTGCCCTCGGCGGCGCGATCGAAGATGCCTGGAATGACCTCTTCGGCCAACGCAGCATAAGCTTCCGGATCACGAAAAAACCGAGTCACGCCGATCAACAGGTCTCGATAAAGATGACTTTGCTCTTTCGAGTTCGTAGCCAAATAGTCGGCATAGACTTCCAGCGACTGGATACCCAACAGATCAAGGCGACGATGTAGGCGACGGCCAACGGTGGTCGATTTGTACTGAGCAAAGTCGACTCCGAACTGCCGGCGCAGACGCTGAAAAATGCGATCGCTGACCGCGATCGACTCCGGCGAAAATGCTTCTCCAGCCAATTTGTCTCGCGGCACGCCTTCCTGGGTATACCGAAGCAGCGAAGTGACCATGGATTGTGGAGGCAGCACCACGTCGACCACCCCAGTCGTTTGGGCACTCCAGGGCATGCCGTCGAATTTTGCGGAAGCTTCATCTTGGCTGATCACCAACCCACCGACGTCGTGCACCTCACAGATGCCGCGGGAGCCATCGGTGCCGGTGCCCGACAAAACGATGGCGATCGCATACCTTCCCCGGTCGTGGGCGAGCGAACGAAAGAATTGGTCGATCGGATGGGAGACCTTGCGGTCGCGACTGCGCTCGGTCAACAGCAGCTTGCCAGCGGAAATGACCATCTCCATCCTGGCGGGCAGCAAGTAAATCGCGTTGGGCAGCACTTGCATCCCATCGGCCACCTGATGCACCGGGATCTGCGTCTTGCGAGAGATCAATTCCCCCATGTGACTCTTGAAGTCGGGGGAGAGATGCTGGATGACAACGAACGCCATCCCACTGTCAACAGGAACTTGTTCGAAAAACGACTCTAAAGCTTCCAGTCCGCCCGCTGACGCACCGATCCCGACGACATGAAAGTCTGAACGGGATTCGGCAACCGCGTCGGTGGCCTTCGAGGAATTCACCAAGTTTTCTTTCATAACGAAGGCAGAACGCAATGTCATTGCAAGTCAATCGAAAGCTCTGTGTCGTTTTCGCACACCGACCGCACAGCCCAAAAGCATCTCCTATGCCAACGGAGTGTTTAAAAAGAGAGCGGAACGCTGGATACAACGGTTCGCCTAACGGTCGCGACAGCCCAAAAATCATAAAAAGTCGGCGGAGCAAGACGATGCTTGATGAGCGAACAGCTCGCGCGGTTTTCAGCCAAATCGCGATGTGTGCTGCCGATCGCGCCGTCAGCGAGGGAAAAGCCTCGAGCTGACTCAGAGAACAAGACCGCCACGCCAACGGCCGGCATATGAATTGCCACGCGAGTGCGCATCTGGACTTCGACCATCCGCCTCACCCCGGGAGTCACCACCATGCCGAACGATCCACGAACCTCTGATGAGATCATGAACGAATCGCGACGCCGATTCGTTCAAATGCTGACCGCACTGGGAGTCAGTGCCGCCGCAGCGGCTCGGGCGGCGGATCAAATTCCACTTGCCCCACCCGGTGAACAGCCTCCGAATCTAGACGTTCCCCAATCGGTCTCCCGAAAAGCAGGTTGGGCGATTGTCGGACTGGGCCAGTTGGCTCTTGGCGAGATCATGCCTGCGTTTGCCGACTGCAAGCTTTCCAAACCGACAGCCTTGGTGAGCGGACATCGCCAAAAAGCGGAACAGGTCGCCGAAGTCTACGGCGTTCCACAGGAGCACCTTTACAACTACGAAAACTACGATGCGTTGGCGGCGAACGATGACGTCGATGTGATCTACATCGTGTTGCCCAACAGCATGCATGCGGAATTCACAAACCGAGGCTTGCGAGCTGGCAAGCACGTGCTGTGCGAAAAACCGATGGCGGGATCGACCAGCGAGTGCCAGCAGATGATTCGGACGGCGGAAGAAACAGGCAAAAAGTTGATGATCGCCTATCGGTTGCATTACGAACCGTTCAATCGCAAAGTCATGGAATTGTGCGAAGCCAAAACCTATGGCGAAATCAAAACGTTTTCGTCGAGCAACTGCCAGTCCGTGCAAGCGCCCAACATCCGGCTAAGCAGCAAGCTGGCCGGCGGTCCGGTCGGCGACGTGGGGGTCTACAGTATCAATGCGGCCCGATACTGCATCGGCAGTGAACCGATCGAGGTCATGGCGACCGCCCACCAGCCGCGGGATGATCCGCGGTTTCGCGAAGTCCCCGAGAGTGTGGCCTTCATCTTGAAGTATCCACAGGGAGAGCTGGCGCATTGTGATTGCAGTTTTGGCACGGCAGAAAGCCGCCGATTTCGAGTGCATTGCACCGACGGTTGGATCGAATTGGATCCCGCCTTCGGCTACCACGGCCTCGAACTGCGGGTCAACGACGGCAAGCGGGAGCAACAATGGGCGCTCGGTCAGGTAAACCATTTTGCCTCGGAAATGGACCACTTCTCCGATTGCGTACTGCACGACAAGCAAAACCGGACGCCTGGTCAGATGGGACTGGCCGACCAACGCATCATCGATGCCATCGCTAAATCGATCGCAACGGGTCAACCGGTCCCCATCGGAGCCCGCTAACTGGGCAGCCTTCTTTTGAATGGGGCTGCGCCGTGG
>Ga0102932_1000341_pt1 | contig 22791 bp, 19 predicted proteins | sample SalPonR1_C_D2_MG_FD_78212 | JGI IMG/M metagenome (GOLD analysis project Ga0102932, IMG submission 78212) | Salt pond soil microbial communities from South San Francisco under conditions of wetland restoration - Salt Pond MetaG R1_C_D2_MG | ecosystem: Environmental > Aquatic > Marine > Intertidal...
ACGGCCACCTTCAGCGACGTCGCGAACGAGATCGCGCAGCGTCGCGGCTACTGGCTGGGCGACGCGTTCGCGTCCGGCGGCAGCCACGGCTACGACCACAAGGCGGAGGGGATCACCGCTCGCGCCACCTGGGAGAGCGTGGGCCGGCACTTCCGCGAGATGGGCGTCGATCCGACCCGCGAGCCGGTCACGGTCGCCGGAATCGGCGACATGTCGGGCGACGTGTTCGGCAACGGCCTGCTGTACAGCCGCACGCTGCGCCTGCAGGCCGCCTTCAACCACCTGCACGTCTTCCTGGATCCCGATCCCGACCCGGAGGCGTCGCATGCGGAGCGCGAGCGGCTCTTCGGCCTGACGCGCTCCAGCTGGACGGACTACGACGCGGAGCTGATCAGCGAGGGCGGCGGCGTGTTCTCCCGTGCCGCCAAGCGGATTCCGCTCTCGGTACAGGTCCGGGAGATGCTGGGCACCGACGCCGAGGCGCTGTCCGGGCAGGACCTGGTCCGCGCGATCCTGACGATGCGGGTCGACCTGCTCTGGAACGGCGGGATCGGGACGTACGTCAAGGCCTCCCACGAGCGGAACGCCGACGTGGGCGACAGCACCAACGACGCCGTGCGGGTGGACGGAACGGACCTGCGCTGCAAGGTGATCGGAGAGGGCGGCAACCTGGGCCTCACGCAGCTGGGGCGGATCGAGTACGCCCGGGCCGGCGGCCGCATCGACACCGACGCGATCCACAACGTCGGCGGCGTCGACATGTCCGACCGCGAGGTCAACATCAAGATCCTGCTGCAGCCGCTGGTCGCCTCCGGCGAGCTGTCCGAGGTCCAACGCAACCGCCTGCTGGGCGACATGACGGACGAGGTGTCGCGCCTCGTCCTGACCGACGCGGCGCGCCAGTCGCTGGCGATCTCGCTCGCGGAGCGTCGCGCGCGGCAGAACCCCGCGCTGTTCGTGTCGCTGCAGGAGTACCTCGAGGAGCGCGGCGGCCTGGACGCCGGCGTCGAGTTCCTGCCCGACGCCAGGCAACGCGTCGAGCGCGCGCGGGCGCAGGAGACGTACGTCCGGCCGGAGCTCGCGATCCTGTTGGCGTACGTGAAGATGGGCGTGTACCGCCGCCTCCTGGACGCCGACTTCCCCAGCGACCCCCACCTGTCGACGCTGCTGGTGTCGTACTTCCCGTCCGCGCTGGGCCGCGACTACGGCGACGCGATCCGGGCCCACCCGCTTCGGCGCGAGATCGTCGCGACCCAGGCGACGAACCAGGTGGTCGACCTGCTTGGCGTCACCTTCGTGCACCGCACCATCCGCGAGTCGGGCGCGACGCCGGTCGAGATCCTGCGGGCGGCGCTGATGGCGATGGACCTGCTGGACGCCCAGGCGTTCGTCGACCGCCTCGAGGCGAACGACGAGCTGGACGCCGAGGCGCGCTACTTCGCGGCGGACGAGATGGTGCGCGCGGTCGAGGGGCTCGTCTCCTGGATCCTGCTGCACGACCTGGAGAGCGAGGACATGCACGTCTTCGCCGACACGTACAAGCGCCCGCTGGCACGGCTGCGCGGTCTGCTGCCCACCATCGTGGCCGGCGCCGAGAAGCGGCACTTCGCGCGGCGGGTCAAGGGGTTCGTGAAGCAGGGGTTCGATCCCGACGCCGCCAGCGAGGTCGCGGTGCTGGACTACGTTCCCGCCTCCGTCGGCGCGGTCGAGGTGGCGCGTGGGCTGGGCGTGGACCTCGAGGAGGCCGCGAAGCGCTTCTACGCCATCGGAGAGCGGCTTCGGCTGGGCTGGCTGCGCGACCGCCTGAGCGAGCTCGAGAGCGACGACAAGTGGGAGACGATCGCGCTGGCGGGCCTGGTGATGGACCTGCGGCAGGCCCAGCAGAAGCTGACCGCCCGCTACGTCGAGGCCGCCCGCGAGGACGGAGGCGAGGACGGCCGGCTACGGGTCGACGCCTTCCTGGGGACGGTTCCGAAGCTGCTGACCCGCTTCGACCCGGCGCTTCAGGAGATCGAGAGCGAGGAGGCGCTGGATCTGGGGTCGGGCACCGTGCTGGTGCGGCTGCTGGATCAGGCGGTGCGGTGAAGGGGCTCGAGGCGGGGCGCCGGGGTTGGATCAGGACCTCGCGAACGTACGCGCCATCTCGGCCGCCTGGCGTCATTCCCTGGTGCTCGGCGACGACGGCGTCGCCCGAGCCTGGGGCGACAACGCCTTCGGTCAGCTGGGCGACGGGACGACGGTCTCGCGCTCGCAGCCGGTGATCGTGGGATCCGGCGGGCCTTGAGCGTGCCGGCCGTGTCCGTGCGCGGCTCCGGAGCGAAGCGCTCGTGCGCTCGCTGTCATGCCGCGAAGAACCGCCTGAGGACCGAGTCGAGCACCACCAGCCCACGGTCGGTAGCGCGCAGGACGGCCCCCGGGCGCGCGTCCCTCGGCGTGGCACCGGGCGTCGGGGGCGGCTCGCCTGGCGTGGCGAGCTCGAGTCTCCCCGCCGCCAGCTCGTCTCGCAGCACGTCCTCGTACCGCTCCCGCACGTCGATCCCGCTGCGCGCCGCCAGCGCGTCCAGGTCCACGCCCCGCACGGTGCGGAGGCCGGTCATCAGCCGCTCGAGCACGTGCTCGCGAGGGTCGATGCGCTCGCGGCTCGGGGGATCGCCGCGTAGCCACGCCTTGATCGGCGGGTTCGTGACCCGCTGACCCAGGTCGGCGGGATCGGCGCCGTCGCCCGCCGGGAGGTAGCCGGCGGCGGACGGGCCCAGGCCCAGGAAGAACGCGCCGTGCCAGTACACCTGGTTGTGCACCGACGCGTGGCCCGGCCGGGCGTGGTTCGACACCTCGTACCGTTCGAGCCCGTGCGCGCCCAGCACGTCGGACGCCAGCGCGTAGTCGTCGGCTGCACGCTCGTCGTCGACGTGGACGCGGCGCAGCGCGAACGGGGTGTACGGCTCGATCGTCAGGGTATAGACCGAGACGTGCTGCACGCCGGTCGCGGCCAGCGCCTCGAGATCGGCACGCGTGTCCTGGCCGGCGACCGCGGTGATCAGGTCGGCCGATACCTCGAACCCGGCGTCCAGCGCCGTGCGGACCGCCGCCAGTCCGGTCGCAGCGTCGTGGGCGCGGCCCAGGAAGCGCAGCACCTCGTCCTGCGTGCTCTGCAGGCCGATCGAAAGGCGGCCGATCCCCAACGCCCGGAACCGCTCCAGCCGGGCCGCGTCGAACGTCGCCGGGTCCGCCTCGATCGTCGTCTCGAGCCGGGCCGGCAGGCCGAAGGCGAGGTCCAACGCGGCGAAGACCCGATCGAGCTCCGCGTCGCTCAGGTGCGACGGCGTACCGCCGCCCAGGTAGATCGTGTCCAGCGGCCCGCCGAAGCGGGCGCCCGCCTCGGCGATCTCGGCCTCCAGCCGGGTCAGGTAGGCACCCACGAGGTCCTCGTTCCGCCGCATCTTGTGGAAGTCGCAGTACGGGCAGACGTGCGGGCAGAACGGCACGTGGAGGTACGCCGAGCGTGGACGGGACACGTCCAGAGGGTATGTCGTCACGGGCGCGATCGTGGGCGGGCACGCGACGGCGGCGCCGTCGGGCCGCTCCGGTAGGCTGACGCCATGACGCCCAGGGACGACGCGAGCACCGCTCCGAACGACGGCGCTGACGGCGCCGCGTACGAGGCGGAGGTGCTGCCCGGCCTGGCCCCGTTCGCACGCGAGGAGCTGCGGGCGACGCGGCACGCGCGACTGGGGCCGAAGCCGGCCGACCCCGCCCGCGCGGACGCGCTGCCGTTCGTCTGGCAGGGCGGACCGATCCCGGTTGCGCGCCTGCGGACCGTCACGGCGCTGCACCGCGTCCTGACGTTCGACGTGCCCCGGCCGAAGGCGTTGCTGGGCGACGCGCATCTGCGTCGCATCGCGGACGAGATCCGTAGCGTGGTCCGGGGGTCGGCGGCTCCGTTCCACGCCCTGCGGCTCGAGGCGGCGGGGAAGGACTCGCCGGTGATGCGCCGGCTTCGCGACGCGCTGGCGCGGGCGACGGGGCTCCCCGACGATCCCGAGGGGGGCGACCTGCAGCTGCGGGTCCGTCCTACGGTCGGATCGGCGCCAGGGGGCGCGCCTGGCGGCGGCTGGGAGGTGCTGATCCGCACCACGCCGCGGCCGCTGTCGGTCCGCGACTGGCGCGTCCGCAACCTGCCGGGTGGCCTGAACGCCTGCGTCGCCGCGGCTGCGTGGCGCTGGATCGGGCACGCGCCGGGACAGCGGGTGCTGAACGCCATGTGCGGCTCGGGGACGCTTCTGGCGGAGCGTGCGGCGCTCGGTGCGGCAGCCCGGCTGGACGGCGTGGACCTGGATCCAGACGCGCTGGAGGCGGCCGAGGCGAACCTTCGCGCCGCCGGCCTGAGCGTGCGGTCCGACCTGAGCGGCGGTCCCGAGGCGGCGCAGGTCGAGCTGCGGCTGGCCGACGCGGCCGCCACGCCGTTCGGCGACGCCTCGTTCGACGTGGTCGTCGCCGACCCGCCGTGGGGCGACGCCATGGGCGAGGTCGCGGACCTGCACCGGAGCTACGCCGCGTTCCTGCGCGAGGCGGCCCGCCTCGTTCCGGTCGGCGGCTCGGCGTTGATCGTGACCCACGCGCTGCGGGCGTTCGACGCCGCGCTGGAAGACGTCGGCGGGGCGTGGCGCGCGCAGGGCACGGTTCGCGTGTTCCACGGTGGCCACCGCCCGGCCCTGCAGCACCTGATCCGTCGCTGACGGATTCGGTGCCGAGGCCGCGCGTCGCTCTGCTAGACTCCCTGCCATGCATGCGGCGTCGCGCTCGGTGAAGCCAGGGTGGATCGTGCTGGTCGTCGTGATCGTGTACGCGGTCGTGATGACCGCCGTGGCGCGGGACGCGCGCGCGGAGATCCGCGAGCTGCGGCTGGACGCCGCCGAGGCGGAAGCCGCCGCCGCAGCCCGTACGGAGGCTCCCCGCCCGCCCGCCGGCCTCTGGTTCCCGGTGCCCGGCGCCTCGCTGCCTACCGACGACGCGCATCTTCCTGGGGCGCCCAGGCCGTACCGGAACGGCGTCTCCGAGGGATTCGACTTTCACGCGGACGGCGCCGGCGTGCCGATCGTCATCGGCACGCCGGTCGTGGCGGCAGCGGCAGGAACGGTGACGCGGGCGGACCGCGCCTACACCGAGCCGGACGAGGCAGAGTGGGACGCGCTCCTGGGCGAGGTGGTGGACGGCGCCGACGAGGCCGAGCTCGACCGGCTCCGCGGCCGCCAGCTGTGGATCGAGGGCGACGACGGCAGGAGCTACCGGTACGCGCACCTCGAAACGATCGACGCCGCGCTGGGGGTCGGCGACCGGGTCTACAGGGGCCAGGTCGTCGCGACCGCCGGCAACTCGGGAACGGACGACGGCGTTCGCGGCCGGACCGACGGCGTCCGCCTGCACTTCGAGATCTGGGAGAACGGCGACTACTTCGGCGCCGGTCTCGAGCCGGCCGCGGTCCGCGCGAACGCCGCTGCGCTGTTCGTCGGTCCGTGAGCGAGCAGGGCGCCCCGGAAGATCGCGACGACGCGACCAGGCACGCCGACGTGGCCGCAGGCCCCGTCGCGGCCGAGCCCGACGGCCTGCCGCCTTCGCCCCAGATCACCGCGGTCGAGCTCGTCTGGCGGCACGCCTGGGTGCGGGCCGCGACCTACCTGATCCTGGCGGTTCTGATCGTGCTGGCGATGTGGTCGCTGCGCGACCGCTACGCGTTCGCGCTGCAGGTGGGCTTGATCGGCTTCGTGGTGGCGTACGTCCTGAACCCGGTCGTCGAGGCGCTGGGCCGCATCCGCGTCCGGCGGCCGTTCGCGGTGGTGATCGTCTACCTCGCGCTGCTGCAGCTGCTGGTGCTGGGTTCGATCCTCGTCGGGCGCGTCGTTGGAGAGCTCAGCCGCTTCGTGAACCTCATCCCCGAAGCGGTCGAGAGCCTGGGACAGCAGTTCGGCCGACTCGGCGTGTGGTTCGAGGGGATCGTCGGCAACCTGCCGCCGTTCGTGACCGACTTCCTCGACCAGCGCCTGGGGCTCCAGCCCGAGGGCGGGGACCTGGGCGTCGAGGCGCGCGACCGGGTCGCCAGCGTCCTCGAGACCGCGGTCGAGAACCTCGTGCAGCTGTTCGAGCGGGTTCTGACCGGCGGCCCCAGCGTACTGCTCAGCGGCGCGACCAGCATCGTCTCGACGACGCTGCAGGTGTTCCTGATCCTGCTCGCGAGCGCCTACTTCCTCTACGACTTCCCCCGCTTCGTCACGAACGTCCGTCGTTTCGTCCCCGTGCGCTGGCGTCCGCTGGCGCACGATCTGATCGGCAAGACCGACCGCGCGGTCGGCGGCTACCTTCGCGGTCAGCTGCTGATCACCTCGATCCTGGGCGTGATGATCTGGATCGGGCTGACGCTGATCGGGATCCCGCTGGCGACGGCGATCAGCTTCCTGGCAGCGATCTTCAACCTGGTGCCCTACCTGGGACCGATCGTCGGCGTGATCCCGGCGGTGCTGCTGGGGTTCACGGTCGGCCCCTGGGCGGCGCTGGGCGCGGTGGTGGTGTTCATCGTCGCGAACCAGCTCGAAGGCAACCTGCTCAGTCCGTTCATCCTGTCGCGCAGCGTCGATCTCCATCCGGTGACGGTGCTGATCGCGATCATGGCGGGCCTGGGACTGATGGGCTTCGTCGGCGCGCTCCTCGCGGTGCCGACCGTGGCGCTGGTCAAGGTCGTGCTCGAGGACTACCTGCTGACCCGTCCGGCCTACGACGCGTCGCTGGCGTCGTCCTCGTCCTCGGAAGCCGCCGAGGACGTCCCCGACTGAGGCGACGCCTCGTCCGTAGCCGGCCCGGCCCGCCGCTTGTGGCGGTACATCCGGTCGTCCGCGCGGTGAAGCAGCTCCTCGGTGTCGCGCGCGTCGTCCGGCCAGCTGGCGATCCCGACGGACGTCGACATGGACATCCCGCCGACGCGCACCGACGCGATCGCGTCGGCGTGCCGGTCCGCCGCGATGCCGGCCTCGGCCTTGCTGCCGCCGGCAAGAAGAAGCACGAACTCGTCGCCGCCCCAACGGAACAGCCCGTCCCCTGCGCGCGACGTGGCGCGGAGCGCCGATGCGACCCGTTGCAGGGCGACGTCGCCGGCGCGGTGGCCCAGACGGTCGTTCACGCGCTTGAACCCGTCCAGATCCATCATCACCAGGTGCACGGACTCGTCGCGACGTCGCGCCCTGGCCAGGTACTCGGGGGCGCGCCGGTTGAAGCCCTCCCGGTTCGGGAGGCCGGTGACCGAGTCGGTGGTGGCGGCCCGAGCCAGCGCCTCTCGCGTCTGCGTCTGCCGGAAGAGCACGCCCATCTGCTGACCGAACGCCTGGGCGAGGTCCATCTCGGCGTCGCCGAACGTCTCCTCGAGCGACATGTTGTCGACGTTCAGGGTTCCGAGAACCTCGCCCGCCGCGACGACCGGCACGCAGATGCTGGCCTGCAGCTCGCCGACGCGGCCCGCGGCCAGGAGCGTGTCGCCCTGCGCGTCGCCGTGCGTGGTGGCGTAGCTGTGCGGTGCGATCTCGCTGCCGCGCAACAGGCGCGGGACGCCACGCTCGAACGGCTTCCGCCCGAGCCCGTACCAGGCGCGGGTGACCTCCTCGTCGAAGTCGCCCATGGCGACGAGCTCGGCCAGGTCGTACCCTTCGGCGGCGACGAAGCGGTAGCGGCCCTCCTCGTTGCGGACCAGCAGCGTGGCGGCCTCCGCTCCGGGGATCACGCGGACGGCGGCGTTCACCGCGCGGTCGTACGCCTCGTGCGGATCGTCGGCCTGGGCGACGGCGCGAAGCACGTCACGCATCTCGTGGAGCTGACGCTCGAGGTGCGAGCGTTGCAGCGCCGCTCCCAGCACCAGCGCGACGCCGGACACCCGTCTCCGGTCCTGCTCCGACCACGCCATCGGGGCGCCCCCGGTGGCCAGGACCAGCAACGCGCGCGTCGTGCCCGCGGCGTCGGGCACGGGGACCACCGCCGACGAGGTCGCGCCGAGCGGCGGCGTGTGGCGGTTCGCGGCGGGCGTGCGGCTCGCACCGGTGGAGGAGAAGATCGATCGTCCGTCCCGCCAGGCGTCCCTCAGCGGGCCCGGCTCGTACGGCACGCCCGTTTCGGCGAACGACGCCGGCGTCGTGGAGAGCTCGCCGGTCACGGCCAGCGGAGCGAGCCGCGCGCCGCGCAGCACCAGCACGGAGCCGAGGTCGATCCGGATGGCGTCGGACAGGAACTCCAGCGCGGTGGCGGCCGCCGTGGCGGCATCGTCGGCCAGCACGATCCGCTCGTTCGCGCTGGCCAGGCCGTCGGCGAGGAGGTCGCGCTCGCGCGCCTGGCGGACCGTTCCCCATGCGATCAGGCCCAGCACGCCGGAGAGCGCGAGGCTGGCGATTCGCGCCGCGCCGGAGGCGGCCGGCACGACCGCGAAGACCAGCGCCGTGAGCGCCAGCGCCACGGCGCCCCCCGTCACGACCGTGGTCAGCGCGCGCGCCCGGTCGTTCACGGCCGCAGGATCGGGTGTCGACCGGCACGTCGACGTGGGACACGTGGAGTCGCGAGCACCGCCATCACGGGTTCATGATGCCACCGGCGTGCTCACGACTCGCATACTCCGCCTGCGCGGCCGGGGGATCGCCCAGGTCCGCGATAGACTCGGGCGTGGCCCGCAAGCGTTCCCGTTCCGGCAGTGCGTCGCGCGACGCGTCCGATCGAACCGTCGACCTCGAAGCGATCGGCCTGGTGCTGCTCGCCTTCGGGGCGTCGCTCCTCGGTCTGCTGCTCCCGGCCCTCCCGACCGGAGAGCTGGGCGCGGTGGTCCAGCGCGCCGTCGCCGGTCGGTTGGGGTGGGCGGCGTACGCGCTTCCGTGGCCCCTGCTGATCCTGGGCGCGGCGTTCCTGGTTCGCCGCAACCCGCCGGCTTGGCCCCGGGTGCTGTTCGGCTACGTCGTCACCGTCGCGGGCGCCTGGGCGCTGGCGATGGTCGTCGCGCCCGAGGTGGCCGGCTCGTGGGGCGTGCGGGCGCGGGCGGCGCTCACCGGCGCGACCGGCGCGGCGGTCGCCCTGCCGGCGGTGCTCGTCGTGACGCTGGGCGTCGAGGCGATGGTCGGCTGGCGTCCGACCCGGATCGTCCGCGCGACGTTGCTCGCGACGGGTACGGCGATCCGTCGGACCTGGCGCTGGGCGGTCGCCGCGCGGCGGCGGGTGAAGGCGCGCGCGGCGTTCCAGGCGGACGTGGCGCTGGTACGGACCGAGGCGAGCCGCGTGGGGCGCGACCTCGCTGCGCTGGCCGGGTTGTACCCCGGCAGCAGCGAGCTGGTGCGGTGGCGCGAGCAGGTCGACACGCTGAAGAAGCGGCTGCGGGGGGTGGACGCGGACGGCCTGGCGGAGGCCCGGGCCGACGTCGTCACCTGGCGGGCCGCGGTGGACGATTTCACGAGCGCGCGAGCGACGGAGCTGATCGGGCACCTCCGCGCCGAAGGCGTGCGCGAGTTCGCCCCGTGGCTCGACGCCCGATCGACCGACCTGGCCGAGCCGGTCCCCGGCGCGTCGCGCACCGCGCACGCGCTGGACGGCGTCCGCAAGGCGCTGGCGCTGGACCTGACCGCGCTGGATGCGCGCTACCGCAAGCTGACCCGGGCTCGCGACCAGGCCGAGGCGACGCTGTCCGAGATCGACGCGTCCGGGCTGGTCGCGGCCAGCGAGGCGCACGCGGAGCGGCGCACCGCGTACAAGCAGGTCGCGAGCGCGGCAGAGGCGCTGGAGCAGGACGCCGAGCGTCTGGAGACGTGGCGCTCGCTGTGCGGCGAGGTGACGCGCGTCGCCTCCGACTTCGGCGAGGTCGAGGAGGTGGCGGAGTTCGACGAGGCGCTCGCGCGCGATCTGGCGGATCGTGGCCGGGAGGCGCTGCGGCAGGACGGCCCCTGGCGCGAAGCGCTGGCGGCGGTCGAGAGCCGGGCCCGCGAGGCCGCCCGGCGGGCGCGCGAGGAGGCGCTGGCTGCCAGCGTCGCGTCGACGGCGGACGCCGCGCAGGGCGACGAGCTGCTCGGGCCCGAGGACGTGGCGGTCGGAACGACGGTCGGAACGACGGTCGGAGCCGCCACGACGGACGCTTCCGAGCAGGACGCGGCGCCGCCGTTCGAGCCCACCGGTCGGGCGCCCGGCGTGCCCGCCCCCGATCGTCCGTCCGCGACGCGGGACGTGGGCGACCTGCCGGAGGTGGGCGGGATTCCGATCCAGCTGCCGCCGATCGACCTGCTCGATCCGCTCCCGCCCCGAGGCGACGATCCCGAGGCGCAGCGCCGCGAGGTGAAGCAGCGCGTGCGCAAGATCGACGAGACGCTCGCGAACTTCAACCTGCAGGGACGCGTCGTCAGCTCGGTGCGGGGCCCCACGGTCACGCGGTTCGAGGTCGAGCCCGCCCCGGGCGAGAAGATCGCGCGCTTCGCGAACCTGGCGGACGACCTGGCGCTCGCGATGGCCGCCAGCTCGGTCCGGATCGAGGCGCCCATCCCCGGCAAGAGCGTGATCGGCCTCGAGGTGCCCAACACCGACCGGGATCTGATCCGCTTTCGCGAGGCGGCGGCCGCGCCGGCGTTCGCGCGGGCCCGCGCTCGGCTCCCGCTGATCCTGGGCAAGTCGATCGACGGCGAGATGGTCGTCGCCGACCTGGCCAAGATGCCGCACCTGATGCTGGCCGGCTCGACCGGGTCGGGCAAGTCGGTCGCGGTGAACACGCTCATCGCCAGCCTGATCTACAAGTTCCTACCGACGGACCTGCGCTTCCTGATGATCGACCCGAAGATGGTCGAGCTGACGCCGTTCGACGGCGTGCCGCACCTGATCCGCCCCGTCGTGACGAACCCGTCCGACGCGGCGGGCGTGCTGCTGGGCGCGGTATCGCACATGGAGCGGCGCTACAAGATGATGAGCCGGATCGGCGCGAAGAACCTGGACCAGTACAACGAGAAGGCGCGCAACCTGGACCTGCCGCACCTGCCGTTCGTCGCGGTGGTGATCGACGAGCTGGCCGACCTGATGATCACGAGCCCGAAGGAGGTCGAGTCGGCGATCATGCGGCTCGCGCAGATGGCCCGCGCGACGGGGATGCACCTGATCCTGGCCACGCAGCGTCCCTCGGTCGACATCCTCACCAGCCTGATCAAGGTGAACGTGCCGGCGCGTGTGGCGTTCGCCGTCAGCTCGGGGCACGACTCGCGCACGATCTTGGACGCGATGGGCGCGGAGCGCCTGGTCGGCAACGGCGACATGCTCTTCTACCAACCGGGCCTGGTGAAGCCGGTCCGCCTCCAGGGGCCGTTCGTGAGCGAGGACGAGATCGCGGGCCTGGCCGCGTTCCTGCGCCGGCAGTACTTCGACGACGAGTTCGTCGAGGCGTACGGCGACGACTTCGAGCCCGTCGCGCACGACGACTCGACCGCGTCGGGGCTGATCGACTGGAACGACGACAAGCTGCGCGTCGCCGCCGAGCTGGTGATCAACGAGGGCCAGGCCAGCGTCAGCCGCCTGCAGCGGCGGCTCCAGGTCGGTCACGCCCGCGCGGGCAAGCTGATGGACTCGCTCGAGGCGCTGGGCGTCGTCGGCACCCACCAGGGCAGCAAGCCGCGCGAGGTGCTGATCGCGTTCGAGGAGCTTCCCGACGTGTTCGGGCGCTGAGCGCGGCACGACGCGAAAACGATGTCCAGCGAGTGATCGGACGGCACGGCCCCACAGCGGTGACGGTCGCGTGCGTCGCCGCCACCCCATCTGCTAACGTGCTTGACGTCACGTTGACAGCTGGGGCGCCCCTACCGCCCCACGGAGAGAGAGGGAAACGTGCGCACCCTACGGTCCTCGGTCCTCGTCCTGGTCCTCGCGGTCCTCGCCCAGACGGCGTGGGCGGCTCCGTCGTACTTCTTGCAAGCCGACCTCGTCCGCGGCGCGCAGGGCGCCATGGGCGCCGTCTGCGTCCCGAACTCGGTGTTCCATCAAGGCGAGATGATCGTGTTCCGCGCCTACGTCTTCGACGGCGAGACCGGCGAGCGCGTGGACGCCGCCACGATCGAGGAGCGCGGCGTCACCGTCACCGCCAGCCTGGACACCGGCGAGTCGTTCGAGCTGCACTACGCTCCCCACCCGCCCGGCGCCGAGGTGACGGACGAGTACTGGACGTACGGCTGGGCGATCCCGAGCGATCACCCCTCGGGCCTGTTCGCCTGGTCGGTCACGGTCAGCGACGCTGAAGGCAACGAAGTCCAGTTCACCCCGATCGGCCAGGACGTCGGGCTTCCCAACCTGACGATCACGCCCGCCGGCGGGTGATGCGCTTGCCTTCGCCGCTTCGCCTCAAGAAAGGAGCGACGGTCCGCGCATTGCGGACCGTCGTGCTGGTCCTCGTGGCCGCCGCGACGCTGAGCACGCAGGCGCAGACGACGGGACGCCTGACGCTCGACCCGACCGAGGCGTCGGTCGGCGCCACGGTCGTCGCGGTCGGGACCGAGCTGCCGGCCGGCGCGGAGGTGGAGCTCGTCTGGGAGACGGCGGACGCCGACTGGAACGTCCAGGACGGCCGCTTCCTGGGCGTGACGGCCCAGACGACGCGCTGGCCGCTGGCCGCCGGCACGACGGACGCGGACGGCTCGGTGCGCCTGTCGTTCGAGGTTCCCGAGGACTACGGCTACATCCACAACCTGTTCCTCGTCGCGGACGGCGAGGACGTCGCCCGGAACGGGTTCGCCGTCGTCCCCGAGCTGACCGTGACGCCCGCCTCGGGCCCGGTCGGCTCGGACGTGACCGTGCGCCTCACCGGGATCGGGTACCGGTTCTGGGAGTCGGTCTGGCATCTGCTCTACGACGGAACGCACACCGGCTGGCTGTCGGCGATGACCACCCGCGGCACGGCCGAGGTGACGATCCCCGCCACCGGCGCGCCCGGCCTGCACACGCTGCAGGTGCTCTCGGGCGCACATCCCGTGCCGTACCTGAACCAGCAACAGGCGCCCATCTACAAGCCCCAGATCCCGACCGTGATCGGGACGACGTTCGAGGTGACCGACGGTCCGGCCATCGCCGCCCCCGCCGCCTCCGAGCAGGGCCTCCCCCGGATCTCCGGCGCGCCTCCCGTTCCCTCGAGCGGCGCCGCCCTGGGCTTGGACTACGTCTCGGGCCCGGTCGGCTCGGACCTGACCGTCCTCGGAGCGGGCTTCGCGCCCGGCGAGACGGTCGCGCTGAGTTGGACCACCGTGCGTGGCAACCGCATCAGCGGTGGGGGCTGGGAAGAGATCGAGCTGCCGCTGGTCGAGGCCCGGGCGGGCGACGACGGCCGCTTCGAGGCCGTGGTGGCCACCCCCGACGACCTGGGCGGCGAGCACCGCATCGTGGCCCGAGCGGAGTCGAACGGCGCGGCCACGACCGAGCCGCTGGCCGAGGCACGCTACACGATCACGCCCAGCGTGCTGGCGATCGAGCCCGCCGTCGTCGAGCCCGGTGGCGACCTGACGATCACGATCAAGGGCGTCGGCTGGACCGAGACGGCGAACATCTACACGCTGCTGATGGACAACGGCTACCTGGGCTACGGCTGCGGGTTCAACAGCCAGGGCGACGTGACGATCCATCTCAAGGCGCCGGGCGGGGAAGGCCTGCACCTGATCGAGCTCTACCCGTCGATCTACCAAGGCGTCCTGACCGGCCCCAGCGCGCCCAGCCTCGACTCGACCGCCAACGCGACGTACCTTCAGCTCCCGATGCTGAACCACGTCGACCACCCCGGCGAGGAGCTGCCGGCGTTCCGCCTGTCGTTCGAGGTGCGCGCCCCCTAGAGCTTCGTCACCTTCACGTCCGGCAGGATCGCGTCGACGTCGTCGCGGTGGCACAGGTCCGTGCCGGGCGTGATCGCGGTCGCCGTCCCGCAGGCGACGCCCAGCTGCAGCGCCTCGCCCGGGTCGGCGCTGTCCGCGCGCGCGGACAGCACGCCCGCCAGCAGCGAGTCGCCCGATCCCAGCGGCGAGTCGACCTTCACGTCGGGCGGCACGGCGTGCCAGGCGCCCTCGGCGCTCACCCAGAGCGCCCCGTCCGGGCCCAGGCTGCACACGACCGTGCCGGCGCCCATCGCCCGGGCCTCGTCGGCGGCCTCGCGCGCGGAGGCGAGGTCGTCCACGGTGCGTCCGACCAGGCGCCCCAGCTCGTAGGCGTTGGGCTTGATGACCGCCACGCCGGCCTCGATCGAGCTGCGCAGCTCCCGGTCTGCGTCCACCGCGACGGGCACGCCGTCCTCGCGGGCCCGCTCGACGATGCGGGCGTACAGGTCGGCCGGCACGCCGGGCAGCAGGCTGCCGCTGAGCACCAGGTAGTGCGGCGCACGCAGCTCGAACACGCTGTCGATCAGCGCGTCCACCTCGGCGTCCCGCACCTCGGGTCCCGGCCCCGACACGCGCAGCTGATGGCCGGGATCGTCCTGGATGATCGCGTTCGTGCGGGTGGGCGCGTCGTGCCGGGCGAACCAGGTGCGTACGCCCTCGCCCCGGAGCAGGTCGAGGATCTCGTCCCCGGCCCGGCCGCCCGCGAACCCCATCGCGACGGTCGGATGCCCGAGGCGCGTCGCCACCCGCGAGACGTTCACGCCCTTGCCCCCGGCGGCGCGGAGCACCTCGCGAGCGCGAACGGTGTCGTCGTAGCGGATCTCGCTCACGCGGTAGGTGAGGTCCAGAGCGGGATTGACGGTGACGGTGTGGATCATGCGTCCAGCATAGGACAGCCCGGCTCGGGCGCCGTCGCGGCGGGCCGGCAGGACACGCGCGGGCGGCGCTTATCGCCGGGCGAGGCCGCCCACCACGGTGACGCCCGCGGCGCTGTCCACCTCCCACGCCTCCTCCACGGTCGCGCCCGCGCGGCGCCGCCAGCCCCACGCCAGCTGCGGGGTGTCGAACCCGAACGCGATCGATCCGTCGGCCGTCAGCGCGATCAGGCCGCCCTCGCCGCCCGCCGAGCGCACCTCCGCCAGGCGCTCCCCGATCGCGAGATCCGGCGCGTCGCCCCGCTCCAGCGAGAACGCCAGGGCGCGTGCCGTCGCGGTGCGGAGGAACGCCTCGCCCCGGCCGGTGCAGCTGACCGCCACGCGTCCGTCCGCCCAGGTGCCCGCCCCGGGGATCGGAGCGTCGCCCACCCGGCCCGGCGTCTGGCCCAGCACGCCGCCCGTGCTCGTGGCGGCCGCCAAGCGACCCGCGTCGTCCAGCGCGACGGCGCCACACGTCGCCGTTCCCTCCGGCTTCGAGGTCCGCGCCCGCCAGCGGCTCCAGGCGGAGCGCGACGCCGGCGTGATCAGCGTCGCCGGGTCGACCGGCTCCGGCTCGAGCGCCTCCGCGCCCGGGCCGACCAGCAGCACGTGCGGGCTCGTCTCGAGGACCCGGCGAGCCAGACGGACCGGATTGCGGGCGTTCGAGACGCACGCGATCGCGCCGACGCGGCCCCCACCGTCCATGACGGCGGCGTCGCACTCGACCGTGCCGGCGGCGGTGAGCGCGGCGCCGGTCCCGGCGTTGAACGCTGCCTCGTCGTCCTCCATCGAGACGACCGCGGCGCACACCGCGTCCAGCGCCGTGCCGCCTGTCGCGAGCACGTCGAAGCCGGCACCCAAGGCGGCGGCCAGTCCGGAGCGGTAGGCGTCCCGGCGGTCCGGTGCGATGCGTCCGGCGCCGCCGTGGATCAGCAGTACGGCCATGCGTGGAGCGTACCGTTCCCGACGCTCCGTCGTCCGCCAGCGAGGGCGGAAGCGACGGCGCGTCGGTACACTGCGGACGCGATGCGGATCGTGGCGTTCTACCTCCTCCTGCTCGCTGCGCAGGGCTTCCTGTCGGCGCTGTTCGGCACGCTTCCCGCCCCGGACCTGTTCCTGGTGGCGATGCTGACGTTGCTCGGGAGGCTCGTGCCGTGGCAGCTGGTGGTGGCCGCCTACGGCGTCGGACTGCTGCAAGACGTGGTCGGCTTCGGCGTTCTCGGTCTTCACGCCGTCGGCCTGGCGGCGGCGGCGCTGGCCGCGACGGTGGTCCGCATGCAGCTCTCCGGTACCGGCCTGCTGGAGCGGGCCGTGATCGTCGTCGCCGCGCAGGCGGGCAAGTGGCTCGTCGCCGCGCTGCTGCTGGTGTGGCTGTCCGGCACGCCCGAGGATCCCGCCACGCTGCTGGCCGTCGCGGTGACCGAGACCGTGCTCACCGTCGCCGCGGCGCTGCTGCTGCTGCCGTGGGCCGACGCCCTGCTCGAGAAGACCAAGCTGCTTCGCAAGGAGCTGCTGTGATCTCGCGGATGCGCTTCCTGCTCGCGATGATGCTGACGCTCCTCGTCGTGTTCTCGGGCCGTCTGGTGTGGCTCCAGCTGGCGCGGGCGGAGCAGTACACCGACCTGTCGCTGCGCAACTTCACGCAGCAGCGCCGGATCGCGCCGCTGCGCGGACGGCTGCTGGCACGCGACGGCACCGTGCTGGCGGACAACCGCGTGGCGTACGACCTCATGTACTGGGGTGGCGAGGTCGAAGGCTGGTCGCGGCTTCAGAGCATGCTGGGTCTGACCGGCGACCCCAGGCCCCCCGATCGCAGCGATCCGTCGGAAGCGCGCGCCGGCTCGGTCGTGGCGTGGAACATCCCCGACCCGTTGGTCCCCGCGGTCGAGGAGCGCGTCGCGGGTCAGGCGAACCTCTACCTGCGCGAGCGGATCGAGCGGATCTACCCGACGAACCTCGCGGCGCAGACGATCGGCTACACCGGGCTCGCCGATCCGGCCCGCGACGCCGGCTACGCGGTGGACGACATGATCGGCGTGACCGGCCTGGAGGCGGGTCTGGAGCCGTGGCTGTTCGGCCGCCCGGGCCGCGAGCTCGTCGAGGTCGATCACCGCGGCGTGCCGATGCGCCGGCAGGAGGTCGAGCCCGCCGTGCCCGGCGAGGACGTCCGCACCACGATCGATCCGCGCGCCCAGCGCGCGGCCGAGGACGCGCTCGCCGGCGCGCTCGTCTACCTGAACGCGCAGCGTCGCGAGAACGATCTTCCCGAGCTCGCCGTCACGCGCGGCGCGTTGCTGGCGATGGACCTGGAGAGCGGCGACGTCCTGGCGATCGCCTCCTCGCCGTCGTTCGACCAGAACGTCTTTACGCACAGGCCCAGCGATCCGGACGCGGTCGCCGCGATCCTCGGCGACGACGTGCTGCAGCCGCTCCAGAACCGCGCCATCGAGGCGTTCCCGCCCGCCTCCACCTTCAAGATGCTCACCTCGTACACCCTCCTCGAGGAGGGGTTCGTGGCGCCGGGAACGCGGTACGGCTGCACGCCGTCGGTGCGGCTGGGCGGGATCGTGTGGCAGAACTGGGCGACGTACTACCGGGGCGACTACACGGTGGCCGAGGCGATCGCGGACAGCTGCAACACGTACTACTGGCACGCCGCGCTGGACACGACCGGGTTCGACGACGGCTGGGGGCCGTTCATCCGCGCGCTGCACGACGACGCGCGCACGTTCGGCTACGGCGAGGCGGTCGGCGTCGGGCTTCCCGGCGAGCGGAGCGGACGGGTGCCGGACGAGGCCTGGGTGCGCGAGGCGAAGGACACGTCGTGGTACCCCGGCTACACGCTGAACACCGTCATCGGTCAGGGCGACGTGCTGGCGACGCCGCTGCAGACGCTCCGCTTCATGGGCGCGCTGGCGTCGGACGGGCGGATGGTGCAGCCCCGCCTCGTCGCGGCGGTGGGCGAGGAGGCGCAGGCCGTCGTGGCGAGCGAGATTCCGGGACGCTACTGGGGCGTGCTGCGTGACGGCATGCGCAAGATGGTGACCGATCACGGCTCGAGCCGCGTGCTGGGGCCCGCCGCGTCGTTCCCCGTCACGGTGGCGGGGAAGACCGGCACGGCCCAGAACGGCCGCGGGGAGGGGCTCGAGCACGGCTGGTTCATGGCCTACGCGCCCGCCGAGAGCCCCGAGATCGCCGTGGTAACGTTCCTCGAGAACGCAGGGTCGAGCAGCGCGACGGCGGTGCCCGTGGTGCGCGATTTTCTGGTGGACTACCTCCAGCTGCCCGTTCAGCTGGCCGAGGGGGCGAGGGTCGAGTGAAAGCGCGTGGCATCCGCGGGGGCATCCTGCTGAGCTTCGAACCGGACGACGACCTGCAGACGGTGGGCGCCGCGCTGGAGCAGCATGCCGAGCTGCTCGAGGGCAAGGTGTCCGTCGAGGTCACGACCCGTCTGGCGCCCGATCTCCTGGACGCCGTACGCGACGCCGTGCGCGAGGCGGGCGGAACGTTCGCCGACCTGCGTCCACCCACCGCCGTCGCGCAGGCACGGGGCGAGACGGTGATCCTGGCGAAGACGGTGCGCTCCGGCGGGCGCGTCGAGTCCAGCGGCTCGGTCGTCATCCTGGGCGACGTGAACGCCGGCGCCGAGATCCTCGCGAACGACGACATCATCGTGATCGGCACGCTGCGCGGACTGGCGCACGCGGGCGCCGGAGGGAACGACAAGGCCGTGATCTGGGCGCAGCGGATCCGAAGTCCGCAGCTGCGGATCGGCTCGGCGCTGGCGCAGGCGGCCGGCAGCGACGATCGCCCGCCCGGCGCGGAGATCGCGCACCTGCGCGACGGTCAGATCGTCGTGCGGCCCTGGGGATCCTGAGCTCGACGCGTCGCCTCGGAGCCGGCCGCGATCAGGGCCGCGCGGGAGGTCCGTCCCGCCAGCCGCCGCCGGGACCGCCGCTCCAGTGGACCTCGCCGGCGGGCGCGTCCAGCAGGCGCGCCGCGACCTCCTCGAGCCGAACGCGATACGCGAAGCGGGTCCGCAAGAGCCACAGCTCCAGCTCGCGCGTCAGCGACGGCACGTCGCCGGCGCGCTGCAGCGCCCGCGTCCGGCGCGCGTACGACAGCGCGCGGTTCACCGCCAGGTCGAACAGCTCGTCGCGCGCACCGTCGCTCATTCCAGGACGCCCCCGCTCGAAACCGTTCAGACCGCTCGGACGCGCGCCTCGTAGCCGGCCGCGCGCAGCGCCTGGACCGCGGTCGCGAGCGTCTCCGCGTCCTCGAACGCCAGCCGCACCGCACCGCCCGCCTCGCGGATCGAGAGCACCTCGATCTCCTTCACGTTCACGCCCGCCTCGCCGCAGGCGGCCGTGATGCGTGCCAGCTGGCCGGGCACGTCCGGCACGGCGATGACCACCTCGGGCCGCGGCGGGAGCAGGCTGCGGCGCACGATCGGGATCCCGTCGCGCGTCCGCTTCCCCTCGATCGCGGAGGCCAGGAACGCTTCGGGATCGTCCAGGCGGCCGTCCAGATCGTCGAGCGCGCGCCGGAAGCCGCGGAGCGCCTCCCGCACCGCCTCGGCGTTCCCGGCGACCATGTCGCGGCTCATCACGGGCGAGCCGGACGCCACCCGCGTCAGGTCGCGAAAGCCGCCGGCGGCGAGCAGCATCATCAGGTCCCGCTCGCCGTCCTCCGACGCGAGGCGCGTCAGCGCCAAGGCGGCGAGGTAGGGAACGTGCGACACGGTCGCGACCAGTCGATCGTGGCGCTCGGGCGGGACCTCGATCGGGCGGGCGCCCAGGTGCTGCACGAACGCGCGGACCCGCTCCAAGGCGACGGGGTCGGTGGTCTCGGTCGGGGTCAGCACCCACACCGCGTTCTCGAGCAGCGCGGCGTCGGCGTGCCGGACGCCGGACCGGTCCGAGCCGGCCATCGGGTGGCCCGCGACCAGGCGCAGGTCGCTCAGCGACGCGACGATCGGGGCCTTGACCGACCCCACGTCGGTGACGATCGCATCCTCGCGGAGGTGGGGGGCGAGCTGCCGAGCCAGGGGGACCAGGGTCCTTGACGGCGTCGCCAGGACGATCAGGTCGGCCTCGGCCAGCCACGGGCCGGGCTCGAGCCTCGCCTCGTCGATCACGCCGTGGAAGCGGGCCACCTCGAGCGCCTCGGCATCGGGATCGAGGCCGATCACCCGGTCGGCCAGGAAGCGCTGCCGGGCGCCCAGCGCGATCGAGCCGCCGATCAGCCCGACGCCGGCCACGACCACGGTCCCGAACAGCGGAGCGGGCCGCATTCAGCCGGCCTCCGGCGCGGCCGCATCCGACGTGCCGGCGCCCAGGGCGCGCGCGAACGCGACGAAGGGGGCGAGCTGGACGGGATGCCGCGCGAACGCCATCTCGGGGTGCCACTGGACCGCGAGCACGAAGCTGCCGGTGTCCGCCTCGAGCGCCTCGATCACGCCGTCGTCCGCGCGTGCCGTGACGCGGTAGCCCTCCGGACCTGCGTCGACCGCCTGGTGGTGGTGGCTGTTCACCGTCACGGTGTCCGTTCCGAACGCATCCGCCAGCGCGGAGGGCGCGCTGAGCGTCACGCGATGCGACGGATCGCCACCGCGGTCGCGCTGCTCGTGCTGATGCGCGCCGGGAACGTCCGGGAGGTGTTGATGCAGCGTGCCGCCCCCGGCCACCGCCACGAGCTGGATCCCGCGGCAGATGCCGAGCACCGGTAGGCCCCGGTCCCGAGCGACGGCGTACAGGGCCAGCTCGAACGCGTCGCGCTCCGCGTCCACGACGCCCAGTCCCAGGCTGGGCGCCTGGCCGAACAGCGCCGGACCAACGTCCACCCCGCCGCTGAGCACCAACGCGTCCACCCCGTCCAGCGCCGCCGCGGCGAGCTCGGCCGGCAGGGTGGGCGCCAAGGTCGGCAGCAGGCCGGTACGGACCAGCGCGTCGACGTAGTTGTGGCCGGTGAGCGCGTCGACCCGGCGAAGCGGCGTCTCGCGCGCCTCCCGGCTGGTGGTGACGAGCACGCGGGGTCGGGCCGTCACGCGCCCGGCCTCAACAGGTGGTCCAGGCACGGCCGGTAGTCGATCCCCTGCTCGAAGTCACGCGCCAGGTCGGCGACGCTCACGTCGGCCAGGACGTCCAGGACGGCGTCTCGAACCCGTTGCCAGACGGCGCCGCGGGCGTGGCAGCGGTCCTCGACGGCGCACGCCTCGTGCCAGTTCCGGCTGACGCAGCTCAGCGGCGCGACCGGGCCGTCGATGGCACGCATCACCTCGCGCAGATCGATCGAGGCCGGCTCGCGCTGCAAGGCGTAGCCGCCCCCCGCGCCCTTCTTCGACTCCACGATGCCGCTGGCCACCAGGGCGGCCATCACGCGCGCCAGGTACGGCCGCGCGATGCCGGTGGCCCCTGCGATGGTGTCGCTTCCGACCCAGCCGCGGCCGTGCCGGACGCCCAGGAATCCGAGCGCCTGGAGCGCGTAGACGTCGGTGGCCGAAAGTCTCATGCCGGTCAGTCTAGCCCCGACCGGAACGGCTGCGGCGCGGCCCGGCGACCCGTGTCATACTGCCCACCGCCGTGGGCCGGAGCGACCGGCTCCGCGAGCCCGCTCGAAAGGTCGTGAAGGCATGCCGGGAATCGCCGTGATCGGAGCCCAGTGGGGGGACGAGGGCAAAGGGAAGGTCGTCGACGCCCTCGCGCACGACGCGGACGTGGTGGTCCGCTTCTCGGGCGGCGCCAACGCGGGACACACGGTCGTGGCGGGCGGCGAGACGTTCAAGCTGCATCACCTGCCGTGCGGCGTGCTGCACGACCGGCCGGTCTCCGTGCTGGGGGCGGGCATGGTGATCGATCCGTGGACGTTCCTGGAGGAGCTGGACGGCCTCGCCGCGCGGCGCGACCCGGGGACGATCCGGATCGCCCAGGAGGCGCACCTTGTGCTCCCCCACCACCGCAAGAACGACGAGGGCGGCGGGTTCGTCGGAACGACCGGACGGGGCATCGGACCGGCGTACAGCGACAAGGCGCGGCGGCTGGGCGTGCGCGCCGGCGATCTGCTGGACGACGGCCTCCTGCGCGAGCGGCTCGAGCGGCTGTTGCTGGGCAAGCCCAACTCCACGGCCCGCGTCGGCTGGACCTCGGTAGGTGCGGCGATGGACGCGCTTGCGGACGCGCGCCAGCGGCTGGCGCCCTTCGTCGCCGACACCGGCGCGCTGGTGCGCGCGGCGCTGGCGCGGGGCGAGCGGGTCATGTTCGAAGGCGGGCAGGGCACCATGCTGGACCTGGGGTACGGCACCTACCCGTACGTCACCAGCAGCCACCCGACGGTCGGCGGCATCCTGGTGGGCGCCGGCGTGTCGCACAAGGCGCTCGGAACCGTGGTGGGGGTCGTCAAGGCGTTCACCACCCGGGTCGGTCACGGACCGTTCGCGACCGAGATCGTGGACGAGGAGACCGGCCTGCGGCTGCGCGGCACGGGCGCCAACCAGTGGGACGAGTACGGCACGACCACCGGCCGCCCGCGCCGGGTCGGCTGGCTGGACCTGGCCCAGCTCCGCTACGCTTGCGAGATCAACGGCTTCGACTCGCTGGTGGTGACGAAGCTCGACGTCCTCTCCGGCATGGAGACGCTCCGGGTCGGCGTCGGCTACGACGAGGAGGGCGCGCCGATCTACGAGGAGCTTCCCGGCTGGGGCGACCTGCGTGGCCTGGGTCGCCGCGACGCGCTGCCGCGCGAGGTGACCGACTACCTGGCGCGGATCGAGGCGTACGTCGGCGTGCCGGTCGCGATGTTCTCGACCAGTCCGGACCGGGTGGACACCTACGGCGAGGTCGCCTGGCTCTGACGCGGTCCCGAGGCGGGCCCGGCGTGCGCCCGGCGTGCGCCTGGCACGATGGGCCTGCGCGCGCGACCCCCGTGCGCCGCGCCGACCGACGTCGTAGCATCGCCTCGTGCGCGTTCCGAGATGGCTCCTCGCGGTGGCGCTG
>Ga0102932_1000342_pt1 | contig 22750 bp, 24 predicted proteins | sample SalPonR1_C_D2_MG_FD_78212 | JGI IMG/M metagenome (GOLD analysis project Ga0102932, IMG submission 78212) | Salt pond soil microbial communities from South San Francisco under conditions of wetland restoration - Salt Pond MetaG R1_C_D2_MG | ecosystem: Environmental > Aquatic > Marine > Intertidal...
CTCGTCGTCCATCTTGATCAGCAGCCAGCGCTCGTCGTCCGTCCGCTTGAGAGCCCAGCCGCCGCGCAGCTTCTCGCCCTCCAGCCACACCTCGAGCAGCCCTTCGTCCAGCGCCTCCTCCATCGGCGTGCCGTCCTTGTCGGCACGCAGGTCGCGGTAGCCGCCGGTGTCCCAGACCAGCACGGCGCCCGCCCCGTAATCGCCCTCCGGAACGACGCCCTCGAAGGTGAGCGCGTCCATCCCGTGATCGTCGACGCGGATCGCGAGGCGCTTCTGGCGCGGGTCGGTGGACGGTCCCTTCGGCACCGCCCAGGAGACCAGGACGTCGCCCACCTCGAGCCGAACGTCGTAGTGCAGCGTCGAAGCGTCGTGCTTCTGGACGACGAACCGGCGATCGCCGCCTCGCATCCCGTCGGACGATCCGGTCATGCGTACCTCCCCGACGGCCGGCCACCGTGCGTCGCGAAGGCCGCCTCGGCTCCACGATACGGCGCATCCGGGGACGCCGCCGCACGTACACTGCTCGCATGAGCACCTCGTCACCGTCGTGGTGGAGCCCCTGCCGGATCGCCGTCGGCGAGGCCCGTCGCTGGACGATCGGACCGGCGACCGTGATCGCCGAGCATCGGGCGCACGAGTGGCGCGTCACCAGCTGGACCGGTGACGACCCCCTCGAGGGGACGCTGGAGATCGCCACGCGCGTCGATCGGGAGCAGGCGGCGCAGGCCGGCGCCCCGGCCGCGATCACGCGGCGCTTCGCGTTCGACGCCACGCCGGCCTCGCTGGCGCTGGAGCCGCGCCTGGCCGACCGCGACGTCGTCGTCCGACCGGCGGATCCGCTCACGATCCCCGCCGGCGAGACGACCCTCCTGTACGTGAGCACGCCGCTCTGGTTCTCGGTCGCGACCGCGGGTCCGCGCCACGTGCTGTTCGAGGCCCCGTTCTTCCGCCCGTCCGACACCTGGTTCGGCCCCTCCACCGTCGAGGGCGAGCTGTGCTACGCGTCGCGCACGACAGGGCGCCTGGAGCTGGCCGAGCTGCCGGTCCGACCGCATCGTGCCATCACGCCCGTCCGCATCCGCAACCGCGCCAAGGAGCCCCTGGCGCTGGAGCGACTGAAGCTTCCCGTCGGGATCCTGCCCCTGCTGGCAGGTCCACGTGGACTGTGGACGCCGCAGATCGTGCTGACCAGCAGCGAGGGAGCGGACCGCGCGGACATCGAGGTGCGGCCCGGCGCGCCCGCGGAGGCGGGCACGGCGGTTCCGGTCGCCGAGCCGCGCAGACGGCCGGACGCGGCGCTGTCGCTCAGGACGTTCGGGCGCTGGCTGCGCCTGGGGGCCGCGCCGTGATCGAGCAGCTCGGGCGCGTCTGGTCCGCCTCGCTCGAGGCCTTGCGAGCGCTGGGCGACGTCGCGCTCTGGGCGCCGCTGCTGCGCGCCGGTCTGCTCCTCGTCGCCGGCGTGGTGCTGGCGCGGCTGGCGAGCCGGCTGCTGAGCCGCGCCACGCCCGGGCCACCAGGCCACGCTCGGGTCCTGCTCCGGCGCGCCGCGTCCTGGGCCGTGCTGGGCGTGTTCGCGGTGTCGGCCCTGCGGGAGCTGGGCTTCGACTTCGCGGTCGTGCTGGGTGCGGCCGGCATCCTGACCGCGGCGGCCGCGTTCGCGTCCCAGACCAGCGCCTCGAACGTGATCAGCGGGCTGTTCCTCGGCTTCGAGGGAACGATCTCGATCGGCGACGTGATCACCGTCAACGGCGTCACCGGCGAGGTGCTGGCGATCGACATGCTGTCGACGCGGCTTCGGACGTTCGACAACCTGATGGTCCGGATCCCCAACGAGACGATGATGAAGGCCGACATCACGAACCTGAACCGCTTCCCGATCCGCCGCTACGACCTGCGGATCGGGGTCGCGTACGGCTCCGACCTGGCGCGCGTCCACGCGGTGCTGATGGAGGTGGCGGACGCCAACCCGCTGGTTCTCGAAGAGCCCGCGCCGTTGATCATCGCGCAAGGCTACGGCGCGTCGTCGATCGACCTTCAGCTCAGCGTCTGGGCACGGAAGGAGGCGTACCTGGAGGTCCGGAACGACGTTCAGCGCCAGGTCAAGACGGCGTTCGATCGGGCCGGGATCGAGATTCCGTTCCCGCAGGTGACGCTGCACGCCCGCGAGTCCGTGCCGACCAGCGCCGATGCGGCCACCTCGCCGGATCCGGAGAACGCTACGGAAGGCGCCGACGCGTCCGATCCGGACGCCGCACGCGGCTGATCTCGGCTACGGGAAGGCGTCGCTGCCGGCCGGCGGCGACCGATCCTCTCTCGCCGTGCCAGGCCGGGGCGTCTGCCGCTCAACGCTCCGGAAAGATCCGGCACGCTCCGGTCGTCGCGAACGGCCCGTCGGCGGCGATCACGATCTCGAGCCGGTCGCCGTTGCCGGCCGGCACGACGGTAGCGTTCGCCGCCACGGTCGTGACCCACTCGGGCCGGGGGACGCCCTGCGCCTGCAGGTGCGCGTCCAGCGTGCGCGTCGCGGCGTCGAGCGTCATGCCGGGAAGACGGAAGCACATCCCGTTCTCCTGGAGATCCACCAGGCACGGAACGGTGTCTCCCCCGTTGGCCTCGAGGTAGCCGGAGAGCAGAACGCCGCACGGCGCGGAGGCCGAGGCGACGGCCAGCGCCGTGGCGGCGCACAGACCCAGCAGCGAGCGACGGATGCGACGTAGTGCAGACACGTTCCTCCGGTCGGGGACGGACCCCAAGCGTCTAGCGGGCCACAGGCTTGCGGGCCGAGGCCTTGCGGGCCGAGAGCGTCGCCGCGACGATACCAACTTCGGCCTGCCGGGGCAGGCGTGGGCCTGAGCGCTGGGCGAGCCCGAGGCGGCTCGGCGTCGGCGCGCCGACCGCCGTCCCGCACCCCGTAGAGTGGACGCACGCGCCTTGGGCCGCGTCCGGCGGCTCTTCCCGTGAGGTCTCATGGACGACGCCCGCCCCACCGAGCGACTCTTTCTCGCCGTCGATCCCTCCCCGGCTCAACGCGAGGCGGTGACGGAGCTCCAGGCCACGCTCCGCCGCGACGCGAGGCTGGCGCGCGCGCTGCGCTGGTCGCCACCCGAGCAGGTGCATCTGACGCTGACGTTCCTGGGCGACGTGCCGCGACGTGACCGCGCCGCCGTCGTGCGGGCGGCCGCCTTCGCCGCCGGCCGCACCGCCCCGTTCGTCTGGCGGCCGACGCGGCTGGACGGCTTTCCCTCGGCCCGACTCGCGCGCGTCGCCTGGCTCGGGCTCGAGGAGGGGGACACCGAGATGCTCGCGCTGAGGCGGACCCTCGTCGCGGCGCTGGCCGACGCGGGCGTGCCGCCCGGGGACGCACGGGCGTTCACCCCTCACCTGACGATCGCCCGGACCCGTCGCGGACGCGCCGTCACGCTGCCCGAGATCGTGGCGGCCACGCCACCAGCGACCGCCGGCCACCTGCGGCTGATTCGCAGCGTCTTGGGCTCGGGCGGCGCGCGTCACGACCTGCTCGCGCGACTGCCGTTCGGCGCGGCTTTCGGCGCCGTCGGGGCCACGCCGCCGTGATTCGGATGCTCCTCGCCGGCTGGGGCGCGCAGCGACGGCCCGTCACGAGCCTCACGACGGGAGCCATCGCGTGAGCCACCCCGATCCGTCCCCCCGCCACGATGCGTTCCGGTCGGATCCTGGGCCCGAACCGGACCGAGGTCGCGTCGATCGACGTTCTCGCTGCCGGCCCCGGTGAGATGCCGCCGATCCCGTCACCGGAGGGCGCGCGTCAGGTCGCGACGTCCAGCGCGAACACGGTCGCCGAGCGATACGTCCGGCCCGGGCGCAGCACGACGGAGGGGAAGTGCGGATGGTGCGGCGCGTCGGGGAAGCGTTGCGCCTCGAGCGCCACGCCGTCGCCCTGGCGGTAGGCGCGTCCGGACCGCCCCACGATCCGTCCGTCCAGCGCGTTGCCGGTATAGACCTGCAGGCCGGGCTGGTCGGTCAGGAGCGTGAGCCGGCGGCCGCTGCCCGGATCGACGAGCCGGGCCACCTCGGCCATCTCGTGGCCAGGCGCCTCCCAGGTGGCCGCGTCCCGCACCACGAACGTATGATCGACGCCGTCCGCGATGCGGACCTGGCGGTGCCCCGCCCGCACGACGTCGCCGATCCGGGGGGCGGAGCGAAGGTCGAACGGGGTACCGACGACCGGCGCCAGCTCTCCGGTGGGGATCATCGTCGTACCGACCGGTAGATAGGCGTCGGCGGCTACGGCCAGCGAATGGTCGTCGACGCTGCCCGATCCCTCCCCCGCCAGGTTCCAGTAGCCGTGGTGGGCGAGGTTCATCAGGGTGGGGGCGTCGGCGCTGGCGTGAAGCGTCACGCTCAGCTCGTGCCGCGCCGACCAGCCGATGCGGGCCTCGACCTCCGCCGTTCCCGGGTAGCCCTCCTCCCCGTCAGGGCTGGTGCGCCGCAGGATCACCTCGGCGCGGCCGTCGCCGCCCGATGCGACCTCTGTACGCCAAGGCCGAACGTGGAAGCCGCCCGGTCCTCCGTGAAGATGGTGACGACCTTCGTTCGCGGCCAGGCGGTGCTCCGCGCCGTCCAGCGCGAACCGCGCTCCCGCGATCCGGTTCGCGCAGCGGCCGACGATCGCGCCGAAGTACGGCGCGTTCCGCTCGTAACCGCCGAGCTCGGCGTGCCCCAGCGCCACGTTCGCGATGCGCCCGTCGCGGTCCGGAACGCGCACCTCGAGCACGACCGCGCCGAAGTCGAGCACCGAGATGCCCGACCCGTCCGGCGCGGTCAGGTCGAAGCGCGTCACGACCGCGCCGGTCGCGGTCGTCCCGAAGCGGCTCGAACGGACCTGAACGTCGGGCATGAAGCAGGCTACCGCGGCCGGCCTCGAGACCGACTGCGCTCCGCCGTACCGAGCAGCGGCGCGTCACGGTCTATCCTCGGCCATGGCCGTGCATCTCCACCACGTCGCGACCGCCGTTCCCGCCGCCTCCTACGCCCAGACCGAGGCCAGGGACGTGATGAAGGCGTGGATCGGCGGCGATCGACGCACGGACCGTCTTCTGCACCGCATCTACGGCCACTCGGGCATCGATCGGCGCCACAGCGTGCTCGAAGATTTCTTGGGCGCGCCCGACGCCGAGCCGTCGGGCAGCGCGCCCCGCTCGGACGTGCCCGGTGATCCGCTCGTCGCCGAACGCGCTCACGAGGTCGACCGCGCGCCCGACGGCGCCTGGACACGCCCCCCCGTCCAACGGGGTGGCGGCTTCTACGTCGACGACGCGGGCGGTTTTCGCGACCCCGGCACGGCCGAGCGCAACGAGCGCTACCGCAGCGAGGCCGGCCCGCTGTTCGTCGAGGCGGCCCGGCGCGCCCTGGAAGGCGCGGAGGGGTTCGGCCCGCGCGACGTCACCCACGTCGTGACCGTGTCGTGCACGGGCTTCTACGCGCCCGGACCCGATCTGGAGGTCGTTCAGGCGCTGGGTCTCGACCCCGGCACCGAGCGCTACCACCTCGGGTTCATGGGCTGCTACGCGGCCTTCCCCGCGCTCCGCATGGCGCGCGCCTTCTGCCGCGCCGATCCGGATGCCGTGGTGCTGGTCGTATCCGTCGAGCTGTGCACGCTGCACCTGCAGCCCTCCCGCGACGTCGACGCGGTCATCGCCGCCAGCGTGTTCGCCGACGGCGCGGCCGGCGCGGTCGTCTCGGCCCGGGCGCCTCGCGGGCCCGCCCTGCGGATGGACGCGTTCGTGGACGGCTTGGCGCCCGAGGGCGCCTCGGACATGGCGTGGACGATCGGCGACCACGGCTTCGAGATGGTGCTGAGCTCGTACGTGCCCTCGATCGTGGGCGACAAGGCGGCTGCCGCGCTCGGTCCGCTCCTGGCGGGAAGCGCGACCGACCCCAGCGAGCTGCGTCGCTGGGCGGTCCACCCCGGGGGACGGGCCATCCTCGACAAGCTGGCGTCGGGCCTGGAGCTGCCGCCGGAGGCGCTGGCCTCGTCACGGCGTGTCCTGGAGCGGTACGGCAACATGTCCAGCGCGACGATCCTGTTCGTCCTGGCCGACCTGCTACGCGAGCCCGCCCCGGCAGGGGAGCCGATCGTGGCGATGGCGTTCGGCCCCGGCCTCACCGTCGCGACGGGCCTGTTCCGGACGACGTGAGCGCCGGCCCGCTCCTCAGGCGACGCGCCGAGACGCTGCGCGAGCGGATGGACGAGCCGGACTGCGATCCGACCACGCTGGACCGCACCTACCGCCAGTTCGCCGTGCTGAACCAGCTTCTGTCCGGCTGGCACCGCGCCTGGACACGGAGGCTCCGGCCCGCCGCGCGCGCCGCGGCGGGCCGCCACGGCGTCGCCGAGCTGCTCGACGTGGGCTGTGGCGGCGGCGACCTCGCGCGCCGGCTGGCCGCCTGGGCCGCCCGCGACGACGTTCCGTTGCGCATCGTGGCGATCGATCCGGACCCCCGCGCGCTGGCGTTCGCACGTCGACGGGCCGTTCCGCCCAGCGTGACGTTCGGAGACGACGACGCCCTGGAGCTCGCGGCCGCTGGCGCCCGCTTCGACATCGTCGTCTCGAACCACGTGCTCCACCACCTGGACGAGCCCCAGGTCGCGACGTTCCTGCGGGCCAGCGACCGGCTGGCGCGCACGACGGTGCTGCACGCCGACCTGCGGCGCACGCCCCTGGCACTTCCCGCCTTCGCGCTGTTCTCGCTCCCGTTCCGAGGCTCGTACATTCGCGAGGACGGTTTCCGCTCGATCCGCCGGTCGTACGTCCCGGCCGAGCTGCGGCCCCACCTGCCTCCCGGCTTCGAAGCGTTGCCGGTCGGGCGCTTCCGCCAGTGGATCGTGCGCGACGCGCAGCGAGCCGGCCGGATCGAGCGCGGGAGCGTCGGTTGACGCGGTCGCCCACGAGCCAGCCGCCCGCGACCGTGGCCGGCCGCGCGACCCCCGCGGAGGCGGGACTCGACGCCGACGTCGCCGTGGTCGGGGCGGGGGCCGCCGGGCTGTACCTCGCCGCCCGCATGGCCCAGGACGGTCTTCGCGTCGTGGTGCTCGAGGCGCGCGACGCGCCGACCGACCACTCGCGCGCGATCGGCATCCACCCTCCCGGACTGGCCGCCCTGGACGACATCGGCGCAGCGGCACCGCTGCTGGAGCGCGGCGTCCACGTGCGTCGCGGCCATGCGTTCGCCGGCGACGCGCTGCACGGCGTGCGGCGTCTGGGCACGCTGGACTTCTCGCGGACGTTGCGTGGGCCGTGGCCGTTCGTGCTGACGGTGCCGCAGCACGTCACCGAAGCCGTGCTCGAGGAGCGCCTGAGCGTGCTGGCTCCGGGCGCGCTCAGGCGCGCCAGCCGCGTCGTGTCGTGGCGTGACGACGGACCCGCCGTCACGGTCGAGGTGCTTGAGGCCCAGGGTGCGTCCGCCCACGGCCGTCCGCTCCGTCTGCGGGTCGGCTTGCTGGTCGCCTGCGTCGGCGCGCGCGGCGAGGCGGCCGGGCCGATGGGCGTCCGCGTGGACGGACGCAGCTACGGCGACGTCTATCTGATGGCCGACCTGCCCGAGAGCGGAGCGCTCGCGGCGGGAACGGCGTTTCGCGACGTCGGCCCGGACGAGGCGGCCATCCACCTCGCGAACGACGGCGTGGTCGAGGCGTTCCCGCTGCCCGGCGGGGGCCGACGCTGGGTCGCGAAGACCGCCACGCTCGTCGACCCTGCCGACCCGGCGGCGTTGAGCGCACGCGTAGCGGAGCGGACCGGAGTGCGGCTCGATCCCGCGAGCGCCACGATGGTGTCCGCGTTCGGCGTCCAACGACGCTTGGCGCGACGGTTGGCGACCGGCCGGGTCTGGCTGTGCGGCGACGCAGCGCACGTCGTCGCCCCGATCGGCGGACAGGGCATGACGCTGGCGTGGCTCGGAGGACGCTCGCTCGCGGACGCGTGGAGCGCCCACCTCGCCGGCCGAGCGTCGCTGTCCGCCGCCGCCGCCCGCTACGATGCGGAGCAGCGGGCACGCGCCCGCCGCGCCACGGCGCGCGCCGCCTGGAACCTCCGGATGGGGCGTGCCTCCCGCTTCGGCGCCCCGCGGGCGTGGCTGGTCCGGGCGCTTCTCACGCCGCCGCTGGCCGGCCGGATGGCGCGTCTGTTCACGATGCAGGCTTGACGCCGGCGTCCCTGGAGCCCCCGTGCGCGACCGATCCCCACCGCCGTGGACGCACCCCTGGATTCGGCATCTTCGGCTGCCGTTCAACGTCCTGCTCACGCCGATCTACCTGTACGGGATCGTGATCGCCGCCCACACGACCGGCGTGCCCAGGCCGCTGGCCGATCCGGCGACGTGGCTGGGATGGCTGTCGCTCCACCTGTTCCTGTACGGGGGGACGACGGCGTTCAACTCGTACTACGACCGCGACGAAGGGCCGGTCGGCGGGATGCTGCATCCTCCCGCCGTGGACGCCGGCCTGCTGCCGTTCTCGCTCATCGTGCAGGCGGTCGGCTTGGTGCTCGCCGGGTTCGTCGGGACCGCGTTCGTCGTGGCGTGGATCGTGCTGTTCCTCGTCTTCACCGCCTACTCCCACCCCGCCATCCGCCTCAAGGCCCGCCCCGCGGCGGCGCTGACCGCGATCGCGCTGGGCCAGGGGGCGGTGGGGTTCGTGCTGGGCTGGACGGTGGTCGCACCTCCGGACGGCCTCGCCGCTCCGGCGACGCTGGTCCGCATGGCGGCGACCGCCGCGATCGTCACCGGTCTCTACATCGTGACGCAGAGCTACCAGGCGCTGGAGGACGGTGCGCGCGGGGACCGAACGCTTCCCGTCCTCCTGGGCCCCTCGCGGGCGCTACGGATCGCGGTCGCGGTGTTGGCGCCCGGCGGCCTCGTGCTGGTCGCCGACGTCGCGCGTACCGCCGGCGCCTGGACCGCGGGCTTCGTGGCGCTCGCGTTCGCGGCCCTGGCGGTCTGGCTTCTGCGCTGGGCCGGGGGCTTCGACCCGGAGGCGACCGACCGGAACTACCGCACCGCGATGCGGATCTCGACGACCGCGTCCGTCGGCCTGACCGCCTTGCTGGCGAGCCTTCTCGCGAGGATGGGCGCCGGCTGACGTCCCACCTCCGGCGGCCCGCGGCGCCTCGCGAAGCCACGGGTCGCCGACGCCGGGCGACGCTCAGGCCGGCTCGAGGCCGTCCAGGATCCAGGGCAACAGCTCGCCGACGGTCGGGTGAATGAACACCGTCCGCCGGAACGTGTGCCAGTCCGCGCCCGTCCGCATGAACGCCGCGAACAGGTTGGCCAGCTCGTCCCCGTGCATCCCCAGCACCGCGACGCCCAGGAACCGGTCGGTGTCGGCGTCGACGAGGAGCTTGATCATCCCCTCGGTCTCCCCGGCCTCCTTCGCCCGGGCGATGCGGCTCATCGGCTTCGTCGCCTTCAGCACCCGGTGGCCCTTCTCCTTCGCTTCCTTCTCCGACATGCCGACGCGTCCCAGCGGTGGATCGACGAACATCGCGTAGATCGTGTCGCGCTCGCTGAGGCGCCTGGGGCCACCGTGCAGATCGTCGAGCACGATCTCCGCGTCGTTCACCGAGGTATGCGTGAAGGCGCCCTGGCCGTTGACGTCGCCCAGTGCCCAGACGCCGTCCGCCGTCGTCCGGCAGCGATCGTCGACCCGGACGTAGCCGCGCTCGTCGGTCTCGATGCCGGCGGCGTCCAGGTTCAGCCGGTCGCTGTTGGGCACGCGCCCCACCGCCAGCAGCAGGTGCGAGCCGCGCACCGTGCGCGAGGTGCCGTCGACGTCGGCGACGACCTCGAGCCCGTCGTCGTGCCGAGCGACGCTGGTCATGCGTGCCTGCGTCACGATGTCGATCCCCTCGGCCTCGAAGATGCCGCGCGCCGTCTCCGCGATGTCGGCGTCCTCGCGGGTCATCAGCTGGGGTCCCGCCTCGAGCACCGTCACCTCGGAGCCCAGCCGCCGGAACACCTGCGCCATCTCGAGGCCCACGTACGACCCGCCGACGATGATCAGGTGCCTCGGAAGCTCGTCCAGCTCCAGCAGGCTGGTGTTGTCCAGCCACGGAACGCCGTCCAGGCCAGGTACGCCGGGCACGCGCGCGCGGGCCCCGACGTTCAGGTAGGTGTTGGCGCCCGCGACCCTGCGGTCGCCCACGCGCAGCACACCGGGCTCCTCGAACGCGGCCCAGCCTCGGATCAGCGTGACACGCTCGTTGTTCTCGAGGAACGACGTCAGTCCCTCGCGCGATCCGCCTCGCACCTCGTTCATGCGCGCCATCACGGCCGCGAAGTCGATGCCGACCTCGCCGGTCCGCACGCCGTACTCGGCGCCCCGACGGGCCTGATGGGCCACCTTGGCGCTCGCGACCAGGGTCTTCGTGGGCGTGCAGCCGTCGTTCACGCAGGTGCCGCCGACGCGGTCGCCCTCGATCACGCAGACCGTCTCGTCGTCGGGCAGGCCCGAGATGAGCGTGGCGGTGGCCTGCCCCGTCCCGACCAGCACGTGGTCGAACCGCTCGATCTCGGGCTCCAGCGGGGAACGGTCCGGGGCGTCCGAACCGCTGGCGGTCGGGTCGGCGTTCGAGTCGTCGGGGGATCGTCGCATCGTGGTCTCCATTCGTGGGGCCGTGTGCCCGGGATCGGACACGTTCGTACGGCCGGATCGGCCACCGGCCTCATGACCCTAGTGTGAATCCGTGCGCCCTGCGATTACGGTCGGATGTCCGACGTGACTCGCGTTCGCGCCTCGACCCCGTCGCCCACCTCCCGTCGCATCTTGACCTCGTCGAAGCAGCGCCCGTCCACCCGGAGCGCGCGAGGCTCGGTTCCCCACGCCACGAACCCGCGCGAGGCGTACAGCCGGATCGCCGGCTCGTTCCCGGCGACGACGGACAGGTCCACCGACACGAGGTCGTCCAGCGTGGCGGCGTGCGCCAGCGCCGCATCCAGAAGTCGTCCCGCGACCCCCCGGCCGCGCTGGTCGGGACGTACGTACACCGACACCACGGTGGCCTTGTGGCGAAGCTTGCGCCGCCGCTCGCGCACCAGGCCGGTCAGGCCCACCAGCTCGTCGTCCACGAACGCGCCGAACAGCACGTTCCGGCCGGCGCTGGCGACGTTGGACGCCAGCCGTTCGCGCATCCCCTCCACGCCTCCTTCGCGCACCATGCCCTCGTCGGTGTGGAACGACGGCGGGTGATCGACGACCGCGCGGAGCCGAAGCGCGTACGCCGCCTCGGCGTCGGCCGGGACCAGGGCCCGCACGTGGATCCACGGGCCGCCGTCCCCGCTCATCGGGGCAGCAGGAACCCTTCTCCGATCGTGTCGTCCGCGTCCAGCACGAACGACGCCCGGCCGGTGACGTGAGCGCTCCCGCGGACCTCGGGCACGACCGTGTCCAGCCCTCCCCAGCGCTCGGTCCGGACGATCCGTCCCACGAAGACCGAGTCGCGTCCGAGGATCGACTCCACGGCCATCTCCCGGCCCGTGCCGATGCGGCCGCGCGCATGCTCGATCGCGAGGCGTGCCGATACGCCGGAGCCGGTCGGCGAGCGATCCACCTCGCCCTCGGCGAACACGCACAGGTTGCGGTCGTGGTGCGACGGGTCGTCCGCGGGACCGGTCAGGATCGCGCCGTACAGGAACGACAGGTCGTCCTCGTGGGGATGGCGCACGCCCAGCGCGTCCGCGACGGGACCGCCCGCCCGGATGGCCGCTCGCGCGGCGTCCACGAGGGCTCTCGCGGCGGCGACCAGCTCCGGCGTCCGCTCGCGGGCGAGGTCCAGCCCCATCCGCCTCGCGGGCAGCACGGCGTAGAACGCGCCGCCGTAGCCGACGTCGAAGCGCACCTCGCCGAAGCCGGGGACGGACACGGTGGCGTCCAGGGCGGCGGCGAACGAGGGCACGTTCTCGAACGCGACCTCGTGCACACGCGGGGTCCTGCCCTCGGCCCGGGCCGAGCGGAGCTCGTCCGGATCGACGCGCGCCTCGGCGGAGAGCAGCCCGCAGGGGGCGTCGATCCCGAACCGGGTGGCGGCCACGCTGACGGACACCGCGCCGCTCTCGACCAGCGCCGTCGCCAACGCGATCGTGCCGTGCCCGCACATCGTGGAGTACCCCTCGTTGTGGAGGAACAGGACCCCGCAGACCGCCTCCTCGTGATCGGGCGGCACCAGCACCCCGCCGTACATGTCGGCGTGCCCCCGCGGCTCCCACATGAGCAGGCGACGCACGCCGTCCGCATGCTCACGAAACCAGCGCCTCCGCTCCAGGATCGTTCCGCCCTCGATCTCGGGGAGGCCCGCCGTGACGATCCGGAACGGCTCGCCCCCGGTGTGGTAGTCCAGCACCTCGACCGTGCCGCGACGCTCCCCGGCGCCGGCGCCCGAAGCGAGGGCCCGGCGGAACGCCGGCACCGAGCGAGGGTCCAGTCGCAGCGCGCCGGGGAGCGCATCGCGGTCCGCCTCGTCGCTCACCGCGCGAGCTCCGTACCGGCCCCTGCCGCCTCCGCCGCCCGCAGGACCGCCCAGCCGATCGCCAGATCGCACACCGCCACACCGAGGTGGCTCACGATCACGGTCGTCCCGACCGGCCGCTCCCGCACGGCGCGCCCGACGTCGTCGGGGTCTTCGATCAGCTGGCCCAGCGTGGCGTCCGCGGCAGCGTAGCCGGGCAGCTTGCCGGCTTCGCGCGTGGCGTCGAACTGGGCGAGGTCGTCCACGATCAGCCGCGGAAGCCCCGCGGGAGCCGTCTGGCCCCGGACCGATCGCACCGTCCGGGCCGTGACGGCCGTCGCGTAGTCGGTCGCGATCACCGTCGCCCCGGGCGCGACGCGGCCCGCGTCGATCTCGCGACCCGCGGTGCCGAACGCCACCGACGTGATCACGACGTCGGCGTCCGGAAGGGACGCATCCAAGCGCTCGGGCCGGACCACGTCGTCGCCGTCACGGAGCGGAAGGTCGCCCGCGTCGCGCCGCGTCACGAAGCGGACGGAGGCGTCCGGCACGAGGGCCGCCAGCGCCTCCCGATGCGAGAACGCCTGGACGCCGCCGCCGACGAACACGACGTGCGGGGCCTCCCCGGCGGCCGTCCTCTGCGTGCGGGCCGGCACCAGCCGCAGCGCCGCCAGGCTCACGGCGGCGGTGCGCGCCCCGGTGAGACCGGCGGCCGAAACGAGACCGCGGAGCCCGCCCATGCCGGGATCCTCGAGCACGATCAGACCTCCGATCGTCGGTGGCGGGCGATGCGGGTCGCCGCTGATCCACTTCATGCCCACCAGGCGCCGGCCTTCGATCTCGACCGCGGCGGGCATGGCGTGCGCGAACGCCTCGCCGTGGCCCACGACGACGGGCACCTTCGGAGGCAGATCGGAGCGTCCCGGGCCCCGGGGACCGGCACGATCGACGAGCGCCGCGAGCGCCTCGCCGCAGAGCCGGACGCGCTCCTCGACGGGCGGAAGGAACGACGGGGCCTGGCCGTCGTGGAGGTACCGCACGGTGTCGGGCATGCCCGGACGATAGCAGGCGTCCTCGCCGGCCACGCGGCCCCCGACCGTGGCGCCGATTCGCGCGCCGGCCGGGGCGTACGATGGCGGCCATGAGGGGACTCGTGCTCGCGCTTCGCTTCGGGTTGGAGATCGGCCTGCTCGCGGCGCTCGGCGTGGCGGGCCTCGCGCTCGCCTGGCCCGGGCCGTGGCCGTTCGTCGCGGCGGTCGTTCTGCCTCTGGCGGTCGCCGCGACGTGGGGTGCCTGGGTCGCGCCGAAGGCGCCCAGGCGCTTGGGCGATCCCGGCCGAGGCCTGCTGGAGCTCGTCCTGTTCGGGCTCGGCGTGGCAGGCCTCGTCGCGGCGGGCCGTCCGATCCTGGCGGCGACGTTCGGCGTCCTGGTCGTCGGACACCTGCTCGCCATGATCGCGCTGGGGCTGCGGGGGCGATGAGGACGCACGCCACCGAGCCCCGTAGGGGCGACGTCGTAGGCTGACGCATGATCCCTCTGAGACGACCGACCACCCTGGGAACGCGCGGTGCCCGTGTCCTGGCTTGGTTCGCCCTGCTGGGCTCGCTGGGCCTGGGGGCGGCCCAGGACGGCGGCGGACCGGCCCCCGACCGTGAAGCGGTCGCGGCGCTGTTCGCGGAGCACTGCACGCTCTGCCACGGTGGCGCGTCCCCGACCCTGGGGCTTGACCTCGGCGACCTGCAGGGCGCGTTGCGGGGCAGCGACCGCGGGCCCGTCGTGGTCCCGGGCGATCCGGAGGCCAGCGAGCTCGTGATGCGCCTGCGTGGCACCAGTCAGCCCCGCATGCCGCTCACCGGGCCGCCGTACCTCGACGACGAGCAGATCGGGTTGGTCGTCGACTGGATCGCGGCCGGGGCGAGCGCTGGCCCCGACGGCGAGGCCGGGGCCAGCGCCGAGCCAGCTGCCGAGCCCACTGCCGAGCCCGGCGCAGGGGGCCCGGACGACGAGGCCGAGACGGCCCCGCCGCGACCGGGGTCGTTCGCCGACGTCGAGACGATCCTCTCCAGCCGCTGCGTCCACTGCCACCGACCGGAGGGCGCGCTGGGCCCCGCTCCCGAAGGCCTGATCCTGACGTCCCACGCCGCGGTCCTCGGGGGTGGCGATCGCATCGCGGTCGTTCCCGGAACGCCGCTGGCCTCCGAGCTGTTTCGCAGGGTCGCGGGCCTGGCCACACCGCGCATGCCGTTCGACGGTCCACCCTGGCTGAGCGACGACGAGATCGAGCGGATCCGCCTTTGGATCGAGGCCGGCGCGCCCGGCCCGGACGGCCGGCCGGCGGACATCCCCGTCGGCGGCCGGATCCGGCTCGAGGGGACGCTCACCGGTCGTTGGGCGATCGACGGCCTTCCCCTCGCCGTGACCGGCGCGACGCGGATCGACGACGATCCCGACGTCGGCGACACCGTCGAGGTGCGCGCGGTCGTGGAGCCGGACGGCAGGGTGCGTGCCACGAGGGTTCGCGAGCGATGAGAAGGCCGGTGCCCGAGCCTCCCGGCCCCGGACAGGAGTCGGTCTGGGACTACCCGAGGCCGCCCGCGCTCGATCGGTCGGACGAGCACGTCGTCGTGACGTTCGGCGGCGCGACGATCGCCGAGAGCCGAGGCGCGATCCGCGTGCTCGAGACCTCGCACGCACCTGTGTACTACCTGCCGCCGGACGACGTCGAGACGAGCGCGCTGGAGCCGATCGACCGGCGCACGTTCTGCGAGTTCAAGGGCGCAGCGGCGTACGCCGACGTGGTGGCCGGCGGCCGGCGCGCTGCGGCCGCCTGCTGGTGGTACCCCCGTCCCAGCGGCCGCTTCGCGGCCATCGCCGGGTGGATCGCGTTCTACCCGTCGTCGATGGACCGGATCCTCGTCGACGGCGAGGTCGTGCAGTCCGTCCCGGGCGACTTCTACGGATCGTGGGTGACGTCGCGCGTCGTCGGCCCGTTCAAAGGGGGACCCGGCACCGAAGGCTGGTGAGCCCGAGGCGGGTCAGCGCGACGTCTCAGCTCCGCGACGCGCGCAGCCAGTCGATCCTCGGCGCCACCTCGGCGACCAACGCCTCGAGGCCGCCACGGTCCTGCGCATCGAACGTCCCGGGGCGGTCGCTGTCCAGATCGAGGACCGCGACGACCTCGCCCGACGCGTCACGGACCGGCACGACGATCTCCGAGCGGGACCTCGGGTCGCAGGCGATGTGGCCGGGGAAAGCGTGGACGTCGGCGACCACCTGGCTCTCGCCCGCAGCCACGGCGGTGCCGCACACTCCGGCGCCCACCGCGATCCGGACGCAGGCGGGCCGGCCCTGGAACGGCCCGAGCACCAGCTCTTCGTCGCGCAGCAGGTAGAAGCCCGCCCAGTTCAGATCGGGCAGCCACTCGTAGATCGCCGCAGCGACGTTCGCGAGGTTGGCGAGCCAATCGTCCTCGCCCTCGAGCAGGCCTCGGACGCGGAGTCGGAGCTCGTCGTAGCGCGCGGGCTTGTCCATCGTGGCGCCCAGCGACGGGTCAGGAAGCGTCTCGTGCATGACGCGCATCGTACCGGTCGGCGCGCCGCCCAGCCGTGTCGGCTAGCATCGCTCATGGCGACCCACCATTTCGATCCGAGCACGTTCTTCACCACCTTCGGCCCGCACGAACCGGTGCTCGAGATCGAAGAGGGGGACACCGTCGTGACGCGCACCGTCGACGCATCCGGCGTGGACTCGGAAGGACGGAAGGTCGCGCCGAGGCCGAACCCGCTGACCGGGCCGTTCCGGGTCGCCGGAGCCGAGCCGGGCGACCGCCTGATCGTCACGATCGAATCGGTCCGGCCGGATCGCGGCCACGGCTTCGGGCGGGCCTCGCTGGCGCCCAACGTGGTCGATCCCGAGTTCGTTCCGGAGATGGGCTACGACCCTCGCAACGACGGCGCGTCGTGGCGCGTCGACACGGAGGGCGGCACGGCGACGCTGGATCGCGACGATGGGCCGCTGGCCGGCCTGACGCTGAGACTCGCGCCGATGCTGGGCTGCATCGGCGTCGCGCCGGACGGGGGCGAGGCGATCTCGACGGCCACGTCGGGGCCGCACGGCGGCAACATGGACGTCCGTCGACTGGGCGCCGGCGCGGCGGTGACCTTCCCCGTGTTCGTGCCGGGCGCGTCGCTGTTCGTCGGCGACGCGCACGCGCTGCAAGGCGACGGCGAGGTCTCCGGGACGGGCATCGAGATCTCGGCCGAGGTGCGCCTGTCGGTGCGCGTCGAGAAGGGACGCCCGCCGATCGGGTGGCCGCGGGGCGACGACGGGACGGATCTGTTCACGATGGGAAACGCGCGTCCGCTGGACCAGGCGACGCAGCACGCCACCACCGAGATGGTGCGCTGGCTGATGGAGGAGCTGGGCCTCGGCGCCGCGGACGCGGGCCTGCTGATGAGCCAGACCGTCCGCTACGAGATCGGCAACGTGTTCGATCCCGCCTACACGGTCGTGTGCCGGATGCCGAAGTCCGTGCTCGAGGCGGTCCGGTCGGGGTTCCCGAATGGCTAGCGACCGACCCTGCCCAGCGCTGCGGGACGAGCCCCGCTAGCCGTCGCCGCCGACAGGCGGCAGCCACGCGTCGGTCGACGCCTCCGTGCCGGACTCGCCCGAGTCGGCCGACACATCCCCGACGACGATCGCGGTCCTGAGGCCGCGCATGCGGACGGGGATCACCCGCTCGATCCGGACGCCCTGCACGGCCGCGACCACGTCGGGAGCCGGGTAGAGAAGCGCGAACGACCATCCGGTCGCCCCCGCCAGGACCTGCGCCAGCAGCGCGTCCGGATCGGCGCCCAGCGCTCCGGCGCGCCGGCCGTACGGCGGGTTGGAAAGCAGGACAGGGCGGCGAGCGCCGTGGCGCTCGGCCCTCTCGGACAACGTGAGGTCACGAGCGTCTTCGCTCCGCAGGTCCGTCCGGGACATCAGGCCGGCCGCCTCCAGGTTGTGGCGGGCAGCGCGCACCGCCTCCTCGTCGGCGTCGGACGCGACGAAGCGCGTCACCGTCTCCGAGACGTCGTCCGGGCAGTACAGGCGACGCGCGTTCCGCATGCGGGCCGGCCGCCAGGAGGGCGACGCCTCGAGCGCGAAGCTCCGCTCCGCGCCGACGCAGCGGCCGTCGAGCAGGGCCGCCCCCTCCTCGATCAGCGTGCCCGAGCCGCAGAACGGATCGAGCACCAGGTCGGCGTCGCGGAGGAGGCCCGCCAGGCAGACCGCGGCGGCGGTCGTCTCGCGCAGCGTGGTAGGCGACGACCAGCGATCGCCTCGCCGCAGGTGAAGCGGCTCGCCGCTCGCGTCCAGCCAGACGTTCGCGCGATCGTCGCGAAGCTCCAGCCGGACCTGCAGGGACGGCGCGTCCTCCTCCGCACGATCGTCCACGCCGTGGTCACGGACCGCCTGCCGGAGGGTACGCTCCAGCCCCGTGTCGTCACGAAGGCGCGAGCCACGCGAGCGGACCCGAACCTCCAGCCGGCAACGAGCGGGCAGCCACAGCGACCAGCGCAGTCGAGCCAGGTGATCGCGAGCCATGGCGAAGTTCGTGGCGGCCTCGTCGCCGATCAGGATCCGTACCGTGTCCGCGGTGCGAAGTCGTAGCAGGGCCACGTAGACGGTGTCGAACGGAGCGACGAAGCGGACGGCGCCGGGAACCGTCTGGATCTCGGCGACGTCGGGCAGACCACCCACCTCTTCTGCGAGGAGGTGCTCGAGACCCAGCGCGCAGCTGGCGCGGAACGTCTGCTGCCGGTTCCAGATCTTGCGCTTGACGGCGCGCGTCCGGGCCGCTTCGCTTTCCGGGACGTGAGGGCTCATGCCGGGACCGTCCGGCAGGCGACGGCGCACGGATCGACGGGACGGGGCTCGACGGGGCGAGGATCGACGGTCATCCCCCGAGCGTACGCCCACGAGACCCGCCGACACGGTCGCGCGCTCGAGGGGTGCATCGTGAAGGCATGACCCATGAACGCGAGTTCGGAGCCGTGACGGTGCGCCTGGTCCGCGGCGACATCGTCGAGCAGCCCGACGCGGACGCCATCGTGAACGCCGCGAACGCGGAGCTGCTTCCCGGCGGCGGCGTGGCGGGCGCCATCCACCGGGCGGCGGGGCCCGGCCTCGTCGACGAGGCCAGCGACCACGCTCCGATCGAGCCCGGCCAGGCGGTCCTCACCGGTGGGCACGACCTGCCCAACCCGCACGTGATCCACGTGCTCGGTCCCCGGTACGGGATCGACGAGCCGGCCGATCGGCTGCTGGCCGACGCGTACCGCGAAGCGCTGCGCCTCGCGGACGCGAACGACCTGCGCGTCGTGGCGACGCCCGCGATCTCGACCGGCGCGTTCGGCTACCCCGTGCACGAAGCGGCGCGCGTGGCCCTCCGGACCGTCGCGGACCTCGCGCCTCGACTGTCGTCGCTGCGCGAGGTCCGCTTCGTGCTCTTCGACCAGGACGATCTGACGGCGTTCGGCCGCGCGCTGGACGAGATCGACCTCTAGAGCTCCCGCCGTCCGGCGTCCTAGTAGGCGGCCCAGCCGCCGTCGGCCGGCACCACCACGCCGTTGATCAGCTTCGCCTCGTCGGAGGCGAGGTGCAGCGCCAGGTCGGCGATGTCCTCGGACGCCAACGTCGCCGGCGCCAGCGCGTGCCACTTGCCGTACACGCCGAGGGCCTCCTGGTCCATCTTCGTCGGATCGATCGACTGCTGGATGTTCGTGGCGACCGCGCCGGCCGCGATGGCGTTGCAGCGGATCCCGTGCTGCGCGTAGGTGAGCGCGGTGTTCTTCGTGAGGCCGATGACCGCGTGCTTCGAGGCCGTGTAGGCCGCGCCCGCCGAGCCTCCGCCCAGACCGGCCGCTGACGCGGTGTTCACGATCGAGCCGCCCCCGTGGTCCTTCATGTACGCCACGGCGGCACGCATCGCGGCCAGCGGACCGTACACGTTCACGGCCATGACCCGCTGGTACGTGTCGTCGTCCAGCGTCTGAACGCCCTGGAAGCTGTCCATGACGCCCGCGTTGTTGCACAGCACGTCCAGCCCGCCGTGATCGTCGATCGCGGTTCGGATCATGCGCTCGACATCGTCGCGATCGGTGACGTTCACGACCAGGGGCGTCATGACGCCTCCGGCCTCACGAACCTCGCCGGCGACCGCATCGACCGGGTCCTTCGCGATGTCGGCGCCGACGATCTTGGCGCCTTCCTTGGCGAACCGGAGCGCCATGGCCCTGCCCATGCCCGAGCCCGCGCCGGTGATGACGGCGACCTTGCCTTCGAGACGCATACGACCTCCTGCCCCGGGTGGGGCGATGACGACGCGCTCGCCGCACCGTGCGGACGGCCCGTCGCCGTGCGTTTCTCAGGGACGATACCGACCTCGCCGTCGCAGCGACGAGGCGGGAATGTCCCGGAGGTGGCCCCCGAACCAGGCACCGGCACGGCACACCCAGCGCGTCGCGCTAGGAGGAGCTCAGGCCGGCAGCCTCACGACGAAGCGCGCCCCGCCGGGCGCCCCGTTCTGGCCAGGGACGGCGCTCTCCGCGTGGACCGTGCCCCCATGGAGCTCGACCAGCGCCCGAACGATGGCGAGGCCGAGACCCGAGCCGCCCTCGCTTCGGCTGCGAGCGGGATCGACGCGGTAGAAGCGCTCGAACACGTCGTTCAGCTGCTCGGCCGGGATCCCCGGGCCGTCGTCCTCGACCACGAGCGTCGCGCCGGGCCTTCGGGCATCGTCCGAGGGGCCGGCGCGAACGCGGACCCGGCCGCCGGGTCGGGCGTGGCGCAGCGCGTTGGCGAGGAGGTTGCCGGTCACCTGCCTCAGCCGGTCGGCGTCGGCATGCACCTCGACGGGCCGCGCCTCCACCTCGATCCGGACGTCGTTCGTCGCGGCTGCGGAGCGGAACGCGTCGGCCGTTCCGCGCGCCAGCTCGGCCAGGTCCAGCGGCGTGCGCCGTAGCGCCAGCTCGCCGGCTTCGGCCAGCGTCAGCGTCCGGAGGTCGTGCACCAGGCGGGCCAGCAGATCCACCTGCTCCAACAGGGCGTCGATGCGCTCGGGATCCGGCTCCATCAGGCCGTCCTGGATCGCCTCGAGCTCGCTTCGGAGCACCGTCAACGGCGTTCGCAGCTCGTGCGCGACGTCGGTGGTGAACCGCTGCTTCACGTCCTGCTCCGCCTGCAGACGGTCGGCGGTCTCGTCGAACACCCGGCCCAGCGTGGCCAGCTCGTCGGTGCCGCGCAGGCGGGCGCGAAGATCGCGCTCGCCCCGGCCGTACCGCCGGGTGACGGTCGTGAGCCGTTCCAGCGGACGCGTCACGCCGAACGCGACGCCGCCGCCGACCACGATCGCGATCCCCAACGCCAACACCGCGGCTCGCAGGTTCGCCTCGCGCAGCTGATCGGCGAGGACCTGCTGACCCCTCGCGCCCAGACCGGCGCTCTCGGGCGGGCCTGCGCCACGCATGACGCCCGGCTGAGCCAGCGCCCTGGGAATCCGCTCGACGGCGGCGCGGTAGCTGAGCAGGCTGGTCACCGCCACGGACAGCGTGGCGACGGCGGCGAACGCCACGACGAGCCGGACGACGAGCTTCACGGGCGCATCCGGTAGCCGACGCCCCGCACCGTCTCGAGCCGCTCACGGCACGGTCCCAAACGTCGCCGCAGGTTCTTGACGTGGGCGTCGACCGTCCGCGCGTCCGCCCACGAGCCCTCGAGCGCGTCGAGCAGCTCCGTCCTGCCGAAGGCGTGCCCCGGCCGAGCGACCATCGCCGCGAGCAGGCGTAGCTGCGCCGGGCTCAGGGCGAGCCGAACGCCGGCGCACCGCGCCTCGGCAGCGTCCAGGTCGACCTCCAGCGAGCCCACGGCCAGGTGGCGGGGCTTTCGCACCTGGCCGCTGCTGCGGCGCAGCACGGCGCGGACCCGGGCGACGACCTCGCGCGGGCTGAACGGCTTGGTGACGTAGTCGTCCGCGCCCGAGCCCAGCCCTTCCAGCCGATCGGCCTCCTCCGCCTTGGCCGTGACCATCACGATCGGGACGTCCGACGTCTCCCGGATGCGCCGCGCCACCTCGGCCCCGTCCGGCGGGGGAATCATCAGGTCGAGCAGGATCAGGTCGGGAGCCGCGGCACGCCACAGCTCCAGCGCGCGTCGCCCGTCCCCCGCCCGCTCGACCCGGTACCCTTCCGCGCGCAGGTAGCGCTCGAGCACCTCGGCGATGCGGGCCTCGTCCTCGACGATCAGGATGCGCTCGCCTGCCATGACGCCTCCATGGTACGACCCGCCGCACGCCGCCACGGCGCGCGAGGGCCGGCCGACCGGACCGGCGCCGAAGCTCGTGCCCCGACCGTCCGTCGGGGCGCGAGCTCGGTACCGCGCGTCGCGCGACGCGCGACGGCGCCGGGGCTCAGAACCGGCCCCCTCCGCGCCGTGCGTAGGGAGCGTCCTGCTGCGTCCGACCGTGCGGGTCGGCGGCGCCCGTTCGCGGTCGATCCGCCCGATCCGGACGGCCGGGCCCGCCGTCGCCGGTCGGCATCTCGTCGATGGACACGCCGGCTTCTTCGGCCAGCTCGGCCCAGCTGGCGCCTCCGGCGATCGCGTCCCGAAGCTCCTCGTCGGTCATCCCCAGCACCTCGGCGAGGGCGGCGTGGCGAGGGCCGAACGCCTCGCCCGCCGCTGCGTCGCCGGCCGCTCGTGGGCCTCGCCCGGACGCGTCGTCAGCGCGACGGGGAGCCTGATCACGCGCTTGGTCCCGAACCCGATCGCGGACCGGATCGACGGCGGGATCGTGTTCGGCCTCCGGGTCGCTCAGCTGCGTGCGGGTCTGGTCCTGGGTCTGCGTCTCGGTCGCGTCGGCGGCCCGGCTCCAGCCGGGCGCGTCGTTCGTGGCGCGCGGGCCTTGGGCGAGGACCGAACCCGTCACGAGGACGAGGGCGGTGGCGGCGAGCGTGCGGGTGATGCGGGCGATGCGGGTCATGGTCGACTCCTCTCACGTCGGTCGAAAGGGGGGCTCCCCTTCGCTCGACCCCAAGGTAGAGCCGCGTTCGTGAACGTTGGGAGAACGCCCGGCCGGTCCCCGCCGGGCCGCGTGACGGCCGCCTGCCTCAGTCCGGCTTGCGCCCGGTCAGAAGCGCCCGAAGCACGGTCTCGAGATCCGGATCGCCGGATCGCTCGGAAGCCTCGGGACGCAGCGGCGCCAGCCGCGCGTACGTCTCGGCAGCGGCGCGGTGGAA
>Ga0102932_1000346_pt1 | contig 22719 bp, 19 predicted proteins | sample SalPonR1_C_D2_MG_FD_78212 | JGI IMG/M metagenome (GOLD analysis project Ga0102932, IMG submission 78212) | Salt pond soil microbial communities from South San Francisco under conditions of wetland restoration - Salt Pond MetaG R1_C_D2_MG | ecosystem: Environmental > Aquatic > Marine > Intertidal...
ACCTTCGCGCACAACACGCCGTTCCTCTACACGTTCTGGCTGTCCAAGTTCTGGCGGATCCGCGAAATGCTGGACGTGGGCGCGAACTGGATCTCGGGCACCGCGAACCACGACACGCTCCGCCGCGGCACGCAGGTGAACCCCGAGCTCAACATCAACACGCGGCTCGGCGAGACGAAGATGGAGATCCTCGACAAGGCCTACGACAACCCGGCCGTCTCGATGCTGACCTATGCCGCCTTTCCCGGCGTGCCGATGGACTTCCTCAATGCGACATCGCGGGCGAGCTGGGGCTTCATCCGGAACCAGGACGACAAGTACGGCGTGAAGGTGGTGGCCGAGGAGGCGATCAGCCTCAAATGGCAGGTCGACGAATACAGCTACTCGGTGCCCGCGAACTTCAAGCGGCTGAAGCGGCTCGGATACGAGACGCGGGCGGACCTCGCCCGGTTCTTCGAATTCCTGCCCGCGCTCGTGAAGGTCACCGAATACGACCTCGACGAGATCGCGCGCCTCCTCAACCGGGTGGAGCCGGAACTGGCCGGCCCCGGCACCTACACGGTTTCAAACCTCAAGGAGATCGCGCGGGCCTGGATGGACGACATGCACGAATACTGCAACGTCTGGAATTCGGTCTCGCACCTCGATCCGCATCAGACCGGTTTCATGCTCGATCTCAGAAACTTCCGCCGGGAGAATCCTTGGCTCCGCGCGAACCTCGGGCCCGAAGACCACTTCGACTACATGAGGCCGGTCGATGGGCGGACGGTCTTCACCTCGCTCCGGAACGGACCGGATATGCAGGTCTTCACGATCACCCACATGGAGGGCGGCGAGACGCACGAGTTCGATCCGCTCAGGCTGCCGATACCGGGACTCGAGGGGTTCGGCTGGGAGCTGAGGCTGCGGACACCGGGGATCGGGCCGGACTTCGTCGGGGGTCCGATCACGCTCCGGGACTCGATGGGCCTCGTCTACACGCGGATGCGCTAGTCCCTCAGGGTCGCGCGGTCCGCGACAACGGTGCCGTCGGTGATCGAGTCGCTCGGATGGGTGATGACGGTCGCGCCCGCTTCGAGGCCGGACAGCACCTGCGCCGTCCGGCTGTTCTGGCGGCCGATATCCACCGTTCGCCGCGTCGCGAGGCCATTCTCGACAACGAAAACGGCCCAGTCTTCGTCGTCCCGCCAGAGCGACGAGAGCGGTACCTGGACTGCGTCGTCGGCCTGCCACTCGACGACGCGCAGAAAGACAGAGAACCCGTCGCCCAGTCCCTCGCGGTTCTCGGGCGGCGAGACGAGGGTGAAGACGGCGTCGACGCGCTGCTCCTCGATGCCGAGGGCCGAGACCTTGGTGCGGGCCGAGGGTTCGATGCTGCGAAGCCGTGCCTCGAGCGGATGCGGGCCGCCCCAGCGCTCGACGATGGCCTGTGCGCCGGGTTCCAGCCTGACGGCGTCTGACGACAGGAGATCCGCCACGATCTCGAGATCGTCGGGTTGTCCGACGCTGAGCAGCGTGGTGCCCGCCGCGACGGGGCGTTCGCTGACGACGTCGACCGACAGGACCTCCCCGTCGATGGGCGCATGAAGCTCCACACAGCAGGTCTCGGTTCCGGTCCGGCCGTTCTCCGTCGGCTCGAGCAGCGCCGCCTGTGCCCGGGCCAGTGCGCTCTCGGCCATGTTGAGCTGCGATTTCGCGGCGTCGCGCGTGGCCTCGCGGACCAGGAGCCGCTGCTCGGCGTCTTCAAGCTGCGACTGGGAGGCGACGCCGGAGGAGACGAGGCGCTGCGTCCGGGACCACTGGCTCTCGGCCAGCGACACGTCCTCTTCGGCCTGGCGGACCCGGCTTTCGGCCACGGCGAGCGCCGCTTCCGCCTCGCGCACCCCTGCCTCGGCCTGCAGCCGCGTCCGCGCGTCGAGCAGGGCGGGGGCCACCGGCTCCACCCGAGCGACGACCGTGTCGTCGGCGACGACCGCGTCCCCGACGCGGACGGGCGAGCGGAGCGCGGTTCCGGCGATCGGCGAGGCGATTTCGTAGACTTCGCGGATCCGGGTCCTGCCGTCGGCATCGACCGTCACGCGCATCGGTCCCTCCGTGACGGTGGCGAGATCCACCGGGACCGGGTCCTGCCGCAGCGCGACGTGGGCGAGCGAGCCGACGATCAGAAGGCCGAGGACGAGCAGGACGATGCTGCGGGGTCTGAGGCGCATGGGGTCACTCCCGGGTTTTCATGACCGCGACGAGATCGAGCCGGTCGATACGGCGTCGCACGACGAGCACGGCGGCGAGCGAGGCGGCGAGCACGACGAGGCTCGCCACGGCGAAGGTCGCGGGTTCGAGGACGAGCGGGATGCGATAGAGGTCGCTCTCGAAGCCTTGCGTGGTCGCGAGCACGATCAGGTAGCCGAGCAGCCAGCCGAGCGGCTGCGCCAGCACGGTCAGGATCATGATCTCGCCCACGAGGATCAGCGAAACCTCCGCGCGGGTGAAGCCGAGGATGCGCAGGCTCGCGAATTCGCGGGCGCGTTCGGACAGCTGGATTCGGGCCGAGTTGTAGCTGACGCCCACTGTGATGAGTGTCGCGATGGCGATGTAGATCGTCATCATGATCACGACGTTTTCCTCGATCGTGTCCTCGAAGGACCGCCGCGTGTCGGTCAGCATGATCGTGCCGGCGAGTTTCGGGATGTCCTTCAGCGCCCCGTGCAGATCATCCATGCGGCTTTCGTCTACGAGGAGGTTCGCCGTCGAGATCTGCGGAGACTGCCGGAACAGCCGGTTGAGCGTCTCGAGATCCATGTATGCGCCGAGCCCGAAATACTGCGGAACCGTTCCCGCGACGGGCAGCCAGACCGTTTCGCGGCGGCCGGACAGGAACTCCGCCTCGATCATGTCGCCCGTTCCGGCATCGAGCTGTTCGGCCAGGGTCTCGGACAGGAGAATGCCACCGGGCGGCGCGTCGAGAACCTCTCCGTCGCCCGAGACGATCCGGCTCAGGCCGGTTGCCGGCCGCCGCGCCTCGATCGGCACCCTCTTCTCGAACCGCCCGTGCCGGAGGATCGCCGCCTGCAACTGCTGTCCCTCGGCGAACAGAACGCCCGGCAGGTCCTCGATGTCCGGCAGCACCGTTTCGGGGACGTCCTGCGCGAAAAGCAGCATCACGTCCTGCCGGTTGCCCTGGTAGAAGGCGGTGTCGACGATCGTGTCGAGGCTGTCGTCGAAGAAGCTCGCCGCGACGAGGATGGAGACGGCGAGCGCGAGGCCGAGACCCGAGAGCAGGGACCGGACCGGCCACCGGACGAAGCTGCGTACGATCATCATCATCGGCTGCGAAAAGCGGAGGGCATGCATCACCCGGTCGAAGACGGTCCGGCGGAAGCGGGGCGGGGCCGGGGGCGCCATCGCGACGGCGGGGGGCAGTCTCGCGGCGCGCATCGCGGATTGCGCGGCCCCGAGACCCGCCGTGGCGAGGCCTAGGATGCCGCTCACCACGAAGACCCCGTAGGAGACCTGATAGATCAGGTAGGGAAAGTTGAAGAAGTCGGCGTAAAGCTCCGCCAGAGATTTGGAAAGCCAATCGCCGACGGCCCAGCCGATCAGAATGCCGACGACCGCGATCAGCCCGGCGAGCAGGAGGTAGTGGACGCTGATCTCGACATTCGAGTACCCCAGCGCCTTCAGAAGCCCGATCTCGCTCCGCTCCAGCGCGATGATCCGGCCGATCACCATGTTCACGAGAAATGCGCTGATGCCGAAGAAGACCGGGGGCAGAATGACGCCCATCGACCTCAACTGCTGAATCTCCGCGTCGATGAACGCGTTCGACTCCTGCTGGCTCCGGTCATAGGCGCCGAGGCCGCCATAGGGCTCGAGCAGGTCGTCGAGCCGGTCCTTGACCGCCTCGGCATCTGTGCCGGTCGCAAGCTTGAGGCTGACGGAATTGAAGGCGCCGGCCATGTCGAACGCGGCGGCGGCGGCGGGTTCGGGCATCCAGAGGATGCCGAACCCTTCGTTGTCGGGCATGAGCGCGCCCGGCCCGATCGTGTAGATGAACTCGGGGCTCAGCATCGTGCCGGTGATCGTGAGGGTGCGCTTTCGCCCGTTCAGGTTCGCTTCGAAGCTGTCGCCGGGCCGGAAGTCGTTCGCGATCGCGAAGGGTTCGTTGACCGCCACCTCGTCGTCGGCATTCGGGTCCGGCAGGCGGCCGGAGCGCAGGATCGGCACGTTGAGATCGTTTCCGTGCGGTGGCAGCGAGATGATCCGTCCCACCGCCGTCTGCACCCGGCCCGGAAGGTCCAGTATCGCCACTCCCTGGACCCGCGGCTCGACGAGCATAACGCCGCCGATTGCGGCGATTTCGGGGGCCAGCGTCAAAGGCGCGCGGCGGGCGGCGGAGAAGACATCGGCAAAGCGATTGCCCTCGTAATAAGCCTTGCGCGTCTCCTCGAGAGCCGCGTGCATCCCGAACGTCGTGATGAGCACGGCGACGCCGCAGGCAAGCACAAGCGCGATGGCGAGCGCCTGTGCCCAGAGACGGCGGAAGTCGCGCAGGAGCTTTTTGTCGAGCGCGTCCATCACCAGCTGATCTCCGCGGGGTCGAGCCGGTCCTCGTTCACTTCGACCGACGCGATCCGGCCGTCCTGGAACCGGATCACCCGGTGCGCGATCTTCCGGATCGCGGCGGCATGCGTGATGATCGCGGTCGTCGTGCCAAGCTCGTCGTTGATCTTCTTCAGCGCCTCCAGCACCTGAATGCCGGTGTGGGAATCGAGCGCGCCCGTGGGCTCGTCGCAGAGCAGGACGTCGGGCTGTTTGGCGATTGCGCGGGCGATCGCGACGCGCTGCTGTTCGCCGCCGGAAAGCTGTGCCGGGAAATGGGTCGCCCGATCCGTCAGGTCCACCATCGCGAGCGCCTCCGCGGGATCCATCGGGTCGATCGAGACATCCGTCACCAGCTGGACGTTCTCGAGCGCGGTCAGGCTGGCCACGAGATTGTAGAACTGGAACACGAAGCCCACGTGGTCCCGCCGGAACCGGGTCATCTCGCGGTCGCTCATCTCCATGAGGTTGTGGTCGCGGAACCAGACCGTGCCCTCGGTCGCCCGGTCGAGCCCGCCGAGGATGTTGAGAAGGGTCGATTTTCCGCTCCCCGACGGGCCGAGCAGGACAGCGAGCTCTCCCTCGTAGAGCTCAAGGTCCACGCCGGCGAGTGCGTAGACCTTCACGTCACCGGTCTCGTAGATCTTGGTGATGTTCTTGGTGTGGAAGACGGCTTCGGATGGCATGGCGCGATTCCCTGCCGCGATGTAGCGCGACGCACGCCATCCTGCATTGATCCCGCTCAAAAGACACGGCCGGACTGTTTTTGCAAATGGTTCGCATTCTCGTTGACTTTCTGCAAATCATTCTCATACTCATGGGGCGGTGGCTCGGGACGGGTCCGAGATGGAGTGACGAATGCAATTCGACAGAAGACGGTTTCTAGCGATAACGGCGGCGGCCGCCGTTGTCTTCACGAGTCCGGTGGCGTCCCGCGCGGAGGAGCGGCTCACGGTGGTCGCGACGACGGGCATGATCGCCGACGCGGCGCGAGCCGTGGGCGGCGATCTGGTGGATGTGCGCGCCCTGATGGGGCCGGGTGTCGATCCGCATGCCTACCGTCAGACCCGCACCGACATCCTTGCGCTGACTCGCGCCGACCTCGTGCTCTGGCACGGGCTCTACCTTGAGGCGCAAATGGAAGAATTCCTGCTCGACCTCGCCGAAAGGCAGAGGGTCGTCGCGGTGGGCGAGGCCGTCCCGCGCGATCTTCTGGTCGCCCACGACGACTACGACAACCGCTTCGACCCGCACGTCTGGATGGACCCCGAACTCTGGGCCCACGTCGTCGGGGCCGTGCGAGACGCGCTGATCGCTGCGCACCCCGACGGAGAGCCTTCCTTCCGGTTGAACGCGGACGCTCATCTTTCGGAAATCGAACGCCTTTCTGCATATTCGAACGAGGTTCTCGCGACCGTCCCCGAGCCCCAGCGCGTTCTCCTCACGGCGCACGATGCCTTCAACTACTTCGGCCGCGCCTACGGCTTCGACGTCGTCGGCATCCAGGGCATTTCGACGGAGAGCGAGGCGGGGCTCGTCCGCATCCGCGAGCTCGTGGACCTGCTCGTCATGCGCGGGATCGGAGCCGTCTTCGTCGAAAGCTCGGTGTCAGACCAGAACATCCGTGCGCTTGTCGAGGGCGCCGCGGCGGCCGGTCATGAGGTGGTCATTGGCGGCGAGCTGTACTCCGACGCGATGGGGGAACCAGGGGCCTACGAGGGCACTTACCTCGGGATGATCGACCACAATGTGACGGTAATCGCCTCCGCCCTCGGCGGCGCGGCCCCCGAGCGCGGCATGGACGGCCGGCTTTCGGCCGGGCTCTGAGGACGCAGGATGAGCCCCCTCGAACTCGTCAAACGCTCTCGGGAGGAGATGCCGGCCGCGCCGCTGGCGGTTCGGGGGCTTACCGTCACCTACCGGGAGAAACCGGCGCTGTTCTCGGTCGATGCCACTTTCGCTGAAGCGGCCATGACGGCCATCATCGGACCGAACGGGGCCGGGAAATCCACGCTTCTGAAATCCGCCTTGGGAATCGTGCGCCCGCTTTCAGGGCAGGCCACCTTCTTCGGGAGGAGCTTCGAGGAGACGCGCGACCGCATCGCCTACGTGCCGCAGCGGGCCAGCGTGGACTGGGATTTCCCGACGCGGGCGCGCGACGTGGTGCTGATGGGGCTTTACCGCGAGCTCGGCCTTCTGGGCTGGGTCGGCGCGTCCCAACGCGCCCGCGCGATGGATTGCCTGGCCCGCGTGGGCATGGAAGGCTTCGCCGACCGGCAGATCGGCCAGCTTTCAGGGGGGCAGCAGCAACGTGTCTTTCTCGCGCGATCCCTCGCGCAGAACGCGGACCTCTACCTGCTGGACGAGCCATTCGCCGGTGTCGATGCGGCGACCGAAAAGGCGATCATCGCCGTGCTGAAGGATCTCAAGGCCGCGGGCAAGACGGTCGTCGTCGTCCACCACGACCTTTCGACCGTGCGCGACTATTTCGACAATGTCCTCATCATCAACATGAGCAAGATCGCCGAAGGCCCTGTCGAGACGACGTTTACCACCACGGCGCTTCAGTCGGCCTATGGCGGGCGGCTGGCCGAGGCGCAGCTCCACCAGCTCGCCCTCGCCTGAGATGCTCCTCGAGGCGCTGACCCTCCAACTGGGCTACAACGCGACGCTCGTCGCCATCGGGGCGGCTCTGCTCGGCATGGCCTCCGGCGTCACGGGCACCTTTCTGTTCCTGCGCAAGCGCGCGCTCGTCTCCGACGCGATCAGCCACGCGACGCTGCCGGGCATCGGCGTGGCCTTCATCGTCATGGTCGCGCTTGGCGGCGACGGGCGAAACCTGATCGGGCTTCTGCTCGGGTCGGCCGCCTCCGCCGGTCTCGGCCTTCTTACCGTCCAATGGCTGACCCAGCGCACGCGGCTGGGCGAGGACGCGGCCATCGGCGCCGTCCTGTCTGTCTTCTTCGGGTTCGGCATCGTGCTTCTCACGGTCATCCAGACGATGTCCTCGGGCCGGCAGGCGGGGCTCGAGACGTTCCTGCTCGGGTCCACCGCCGGGATGCTCTTCAATGACGCGGTGACGATCGCAGTGGGCGGGGCGCTGGCGCTGGCGCTTGTCCTGCTGCTTCGCCGGCCGATGACGATGGTGGCCTTCGACCCCGGCTTCGCGGCGACGATCGGCATCGACACGCGCAGGATCGACCTCGCCACGATGGGGCTCGTCCTCGCGGTGACGGTCGTGGGGCTCAAGATCGTCGGGCTGATCCTCGTGATCGCGCTCGTCATCATCCCGCCCGTCGCCGCACGGTTCTGGAGCGAGCGGAGCGACACCGTCGCGCTTGTCGCGGGTGCCTTCGGCGGGCTCTCGGGCTATTTCGGCGCGGCGATCTCGGCCTCGGCGCCCGACCTGCCGACCGGGCCGATCATCGTGCTGACCGCCTTCGCGCTGTTCCTCGTCTCGCTCCTCGTGGCTCCGGCGCGCGGCACGCTGTCCGCGCTCGCGCGCTACCGGCGCTACCACCGTCGAGTTCACCGTCGTCAGGGGCTGCTCGCTCTGGCGCAGGGCCAGCCGGTTTACGAGGCGCTGACCCGGCGTCTGCTGGTGCGAGAGGGGCTGGCGCGGCCGGATGGCGTGGCGACGGAGGTTGGGCGTGCCAATGCCGCGCGCGCGCTGCGCGACGAACGCCGCTGGGCCGTACTGCGCGGTCTTCCGGCATACGAGGCCGCCGCGTCCCTCTACGACGGTCTCCGCGAGATCGAGACCGTCCTGACGCCTGACCAGATTGCCGAGATCGACCGAATGATCGGCGGGCCGCGCGAGGTCGCTCCATGAGCGGCGCCGAGTTCGTCCCGCTGAGCCTGCCGCCGATCCTGATCGGCGTCCTCGCCGCGGTGGCCTGCGCGCTGCCCGGGAACTTCCTGCTTCTCCGCCGGCAGGCGCTGATCGGCGACGCGATCAGTCACGTGGTGCTGCCGGGGATCGTGGTGGCGTTCCTCTTGACCGGAGCGGTCTCCACATGGCCGATGATGGCCGGCGCGGCCGGGGCCGCGATCCTCGCCGTCGTCCTCATCGAACTTGTGCGCCGCCTCGGCCGGATCGAGCCCGGCGCGGCGATGGGGGTGATCTTCACCACGATGTTCGCGGGCGGGGTGCTTCTGCTCGAGCAGTCGGATACGAGTGGCGTCCACCTCGATGTCCAGCACGCGCTCTACGGCAACCTCGAATCGCTGATCTGGCTCGATGCGACGGGGTGGGCGTCGCTCCTCGACGCCGAGGCGCTGGCCGAATTGCCGCCCGAACTGATCCGCATGGCGGTCACGGCCCTGGGCGCGGCGCTTTTCGTGGCGCTTCTCTGGCGACCGCTGAAGATCGCGACCTTCGACGAGGGTTTCGCCCGGTCGGTCGGCATCCCCGTGACGCTTCTGAGCCTCGCGCTCGTCATCGTGGCCGCCGCCGCGGCGGTCGCGGCCTTCGACGCGGTTGGCTCGATCATCGTGATCGCGATGTTCATCTGCCCGCCGGCGGCGGCGCGGCTGATGACCGACAGCCTCGAACGGCAGGTGCTCTGGTCGGTCCTATTCGCGGTCCTCTCGGCGGTCGCGGGCTATGTTCTTGCCGGCTACGGGCCGCTGTGGCTGGGGGCGGAGAACGCGGTGAGCGCGGCAGGCATGATCGCGACCGTTTCGGGTGCGATCCTCGCGCTTGCCGCTCTTTTCGGACCGCACCGGCACGCGGCCCACGCCTGAGCCCTTGCGCCGGGGTTGCGCCCCGGTGCAGGAAGGCGCCATGCGAACCGTGATCGTCATTCCCGCGCGCTACGCCTCAACCCGCTATCCGGGCAAGCCGCTCGCGGTGCTCACGGGCCCGGATGGGGAAAAGACGCTGATCCAGCGAAGCTGGGAGGCGGCGCGGGCCGTGCGGGGTGCGGACCTCGTGGTGGTGGCGACAGACGACGCGCGGATCGCGGACTGCGTGCGCGGCTTCGGCGGAGAGGTGGTGATGACCTCGGAGGCATGCCGGAACGGGACCGAGCGCTGCGCCGACGCGCTGGACCAGTTGGGCGAGGCGGACCTTGTCGTGAACCTTCAGGGCGACGCGCCGCTGACGCCGCCCGGCTTCGTCGAGGCGCTGATCGCCGCGATGGCCGACCGGGACGACATCGACATGGCGACACCGGTTCTCCGCTGCGACGAGACCACCTGGCGCCATTTCCGCGACGACCGTGCCGAGGGGCGCGTGGGCGGGACCACGGCGGTCTTCGCGGCGGACGGGCGCGCGCTTTATTTCTCCAAGGAAGTCATACCCTTCGTGCCGGAAGGCAATGCGCCTCAGCCTGTGCCGGTGTTTCACCATGTCGGCGTCTATGCCTACCGTCCGGCGGCGCTCCGCGCCTACATGGGCTGGGCCGAGGGCGTGCTGGAGCGCAATGAAGGGCTGGAGCAGTTGCGGTTCCTCGAGAACGGCGCGCCCGTTCTCTGCGTCGAGGTCTCGGCGGAGGGACGGGTGTTCTGGGAACTCAACAATCCCGTCGACGTGGACCGGATCGAGAGCGTGCTATGACCCCGAGAACGGTCACCGTCGGCGATATCGACATCGCCACCGGCAAGCCCTTCACGGTGATCGCGGGGCCCTGCCAGATCGAAGGCCTCGACCACGCGCTTATGATGGCCGAGCGGATCGCGGTGGCCTGCGAGGCGGCGGGGCGGCGGTTCATCTACAAGTCGAGCTATGACAAGGCCAACCGGTCGTCGCACGAGACGGCGCGGGGCGTCGGGATGGAGGAAGGGCTGAACATCCTCGCCGCCGTGAAGGAGCGGTTCGGCTGCCCGGTCCTGACGGACGTGCATGATGCGCGCCAGTGCGCGTCTGCCGCCGAGGTGGCGGACGTGGTCCAGATCCCGGCGTTCCTCTGCCGGCAGACCGACCTCCTGCTCGCCGCGGGAGTGACCGGCGCGGCGGTGAACGTCAAGAAAGGTCAGTTCCTCGCCCCGTGGGACATGGCGAACGTGGCCGCGAAGATCGCGTCCACCGGAAACGAGCGCATCCTGCTCACCGAGCGAGGGACAAGCTTCGGCTACAACACGCTCGTCTCCGATTTCCGCGCGCTGCCGATCATGGCCGAGACGGGTTACCCGGTGGTTTACGACGCGACACACTCGGTGCAGCAGCCGGGCGGGAAGGGCACCACGTCCGGCGGTCAGCGGGAGTTCGTGCCGGTTCTGGCGCGGGCGGCGGTAGCCGTGGGCGTGGCCGCGCTGTTCATCGAGACGCACGAAGACCCGGACGCCGCGCCATCGGACGGACCGAACATGGTGCCTGTGGACGCCTTCGAAGGGCTGCTCCGCACCCTCGGGCGGATCGAGGAGGCCGTGCGGGCTGATTGCGGGTAGCCGCGGTCGGGTCTAGGCTCTGGCCATGGACCACTCCGCTTCCCTCGACGACCGCATCGCCTCCGAGATCGACGCCCGCCGCGACGATCTCGTGGCGCTGACGCAGGACCTCGTGCGCATCCCCACGCTGAACCCTCCCGGGCGGGACTATCGCGCGATCTGCGAGTACCTGGAGTCGCGGCTGAAACCGCAGGGCTTCGCGTGCACGCTGGTCCGGGCCGACGGCGCGCCGGGCGACTCGGACCGCTACCCGCGCTGGAACGTGATCGCGCGGCGCGAAGGAAGCGCGCAGGGCGAGACAGTTCACTTCAACTCCCACATAGATGTCGTTGAAATCGGTCACGACTGGACGATGGACCCGTTCGGGGGCGAGGTGAAGGACGGACGCGTCTACGGGCGCGGCACCTGCGACATGAAGGGAGGCCTCGCGGCGTCCATCGTCGCGGCCGAAGCGTTTCTGGCGGTCTGCCCCGACTTCGCGGGTGCGGTGGAAATCTCGGGCACGGCGGACGAGGAATCGGGCGGCTACGGCGGCGTGGCCTACCTCGCCGAGCGCGGCTGGTTCTCGCCTGACAGGGTCCAGCACGTCATCATTCCCGAACCCTTGAACAAGGACCGCATCTGCCTCGGCCACCGGGGCGTCTGGTGGGCCGAGATCGAGACGAGGGGCCGCATCGCCCACGGGTCGATGCCGTTCCTCGGCGACAGCGCGATCCGGCACATGGGGGCGGTGCTCGAGGAGATGGAGCGCACCCTGTTGCCGCTGCTCGCGGGCAAGCGGACGGACATGCCGGTCGTGCCCGAGGGCGCGCGGCAGTCGACGCTCAACATCAACTCGATCCACGGGGGAGAACCCGAGCCGGAAGAGGGGTTTACGGGCTTTCCTTCGCCCTGTGTCGCCGACCGGTGCCGCATCGTGATCGACCGGCGGTTCCTGATCGAGGAGGATCTTGCCGCGGTCAAGGAAGAGGTGCGCGGGATGATGGAGCGCATCAGGGCCGAGCGTCCGAAATTCTCATATGAAATCAGAGATCTGCACGAGGTCGTGCCGACCATGACGGACCGCGACGCGCCTGTGGTGCGGACGGTTGCCGCCGCGATCGGGCGGGTGCTGGCGCGGGCGCCGGATTATGTCGTATCGCCGGGAACTTACGACCAGAAGCACATCGACAGGATCGGACGGCTGAAGAACTGCATCGCCTACGGCCCGGGCATCCTCGACCTCGCCCATCAGCCCGACGAATGGGTGGGGATCGACGACATGGCCGACAGCGCCAAGGTCATGGCGATGACGCTGGCGGAACTCCTCGCGCCGCGTTGACGCGGATGGACATGGATCCCGCGGTTTCCATCCCGGCGTGGCTCCCGTAGGCTCGCCGCGCGAAATGCGGGGGAAAGGCCATGTGCGGATTCGTTTGTCTCTGGAATGTCGGAGACGAGGCGCTGGCCGGGCGCATGATCCGGCGGATTGCCCACCGTGGCCCGGACGCGGTGGAGATCGCCCGGCTTCCCGGCGCGCCGGTCGTGATGGCGCACTGCCGGCTTTCGATCATCGGCCCCGAGGACGGGCGGCAGCCGATCTATCAGACCGAAGACATCCTCGTCGCGAACGGCGAGATCTACAATCACGAGGATCTCCGGGCGATCCTCGGCGAAAGCGCTTTCGAGACGGCATCGGACAGCGAGACGATCCTCCATCTTTTCCGGTCGGGCGAGAGCCGCTGGATCTCGAAACTCGACGGGATGTTCGCCTTCGTGCTCGCCACCCGCGACCGGGTCATCGCGGCGCGCGATCCGCTGGGGATCAAGCCGCTCTATCTGGCGCGGATCGGGGAGGGCCATGCCTTCGCGTCCGAACTCAAGGCGTTCGACGGCGTGCCGGTCGATTCGGTCGAGGCGATCCCGCCGGGCACGCTCTGGGACAGCCGAGACGGCTGGCGGCGGTGGTATCGCACGCCCCACGGCGCGGCGGTGGCCGAGTCCGATCTCGATGTCGACCACACCGCGCGCGAACTGCGGCTGGTTCTCGAGGAGGCGGTGGCCAAGTGGATGGTGGCTGACGTCGAGGTGGGCGCGTTCCTGTCGGGCGGTCTCGACAGTTCCATCATCGCCGCGGTGGCGCAGAAGGTCATGAGCGAGCAGGGCAAGGGGCGACTCAGGACGTTTTCGGTCGGCACCGAAGGCTCGCCCGACCTCATCGCCGCGCGGGAGGTGGCCCGGCACATCGGCTCCGACCACCGCGAGCACGCCTTCACCGGCGCGGATGTGGCGGAGGTTCTGCCGCACGTGATCTATCACCTCGAAAGCGCGGACGTGGACCTGGTCCGGAGCGCCATTCCGACCCTCTTCGCGGCGCGGCTGGCGCGGGAGGACGTGAAGGCCGTTCTGACCGGGGAAGGCGCGGACGAATTGTTCGCCGGCTATGCCTATCACCACCGCTACGTCGACGATCCCCGCGCGCTCGCCGAGGAGTTGACCCGCTCGCTCGGCACCATGCACAACATCAACCTGCAGCGCGTCGACCGGATCACGATGTCGGTGGGTCTCGAGGCGCGCACCCCGTTCCTCGACCGTGAGCTCATCGATTTCGCGCAGTCGATCCCCGCCGAACTGAAGCTGCGCAGGACCGACCCCGAGACCGTCGAGTCCACCGGCGAGACGACGGAGAAGTGGATCCTGAGGAAGGCCTGCGCCGATCTGCTGCCCGACGATCTGGTCTGGCGCAAGAAGGCGCAGTTCGACGAGGGCTCGGGAACCGTCGACGCGCTCGCGCGGGCGCTCACGGCACTGGCGACGAAGCAGGGCCCGGTGTCGCGCGAGGACGAGGCGGGTCTCTACGAGCAGATCCTGCGCGCGCGCTACGAGACGCCAAGCCGTATCCTGGAGAATGCGGGAAGCTGGGTTTCGGATCGCGTGGCCGCATCCTGAACGGTTGGACTCGCCAACCGCTGCGGCTTTGCGCTAACGTGTCGAAAAAGACAAAGACCTCAGGGAGATCTCCGATGCTTTCGCGCCTCACGTTCGCCGCGGCTCTGGCCCTTTCGGCCGGAACCGTCTCGGCGCAGGACACCATCACTATAGGGATGCAGCTCGAGCCGCCGAACCTCGATCCGACGGGCGGCGCGGCGGCGGCCATCGACGAGGTGACCTACGCCAACATCTTCGAAGGGCTGACGCGCTATCAGCCGGACGGATCCATCGCGCCGGGCCTGGCGGAGAGCTGGCGGATTTCGGATGACGGCACGGTCTACACGTTCAAATTGCGCGACGGCGTGACGTTCCACGACGGAAGCGCCTTCACCGCCGAGGATGTGAAATTCTCGCTCGACCGGGCGCGGGCGGAGGACTCGACCAACGCGCAGAAGGCGCTGTTCGCGGGAATCGCGGACGTGGCGGTCATCGATCCGACGACCGTGGAGATCACGCTCTCGGCGCCGAACGGCGGATTTCTGACGAACCTCGCCTGGGGCGATGCGGTGATCGTCGCGCCCGAATCGGTCGATCAGGCGGCGACCGCGCCGGTCGGCACGGGGCCCTTCCGGTTTGCGCGCTGGGTGCAGGGCGACCGCATCGAGATCGAGCGGAACCCCGACTACTGGGGCGCGGCGCCGGCGCTCGAGAGCGCGACCTTCAAGTTCATCTCCGATCCGACGGCGGCCTTCGCGGCGCTCATGGCGGGCGATGTCGACGCCTTTCCGGTCTTCCCTGCGCCCGAGAACCTGGTGCAGTTCGAGGCCGATGCCCGCTTCAAGGTGATCGTCGGCTCGACCGAGGGCGAGACGATCCTGTCGATGAACAACCGCTCGCCGGCGCTTTCGGACGTGCGGGTCCGGGAGGCCATCGCCCATGCGATCAAGCGTCAGGACATCATCGACGGAGCGATGTTCGGCTTCGGCACGCCGATCGGGACGCATTTCGCGCCCCACCATCCCGACTACGTCGACCTGATCGCGCTTTCGGACCACGACCCCGAGAAGGCGCGGGGGCTTCTGGCCGAGGCGGGCTACGGCGAAGGTCTCACGCTTTCGCTGAAGCTGCCGCCGCCGTCCTATGCGCGGCGCGGCGGGGAGATCATCGCGGCGCAACTGCGCGACGTCGGCATCGAAACGGAGATCGAGAATCTCGAATGGGCGCAATGGCTCGAACAGGTGTTCCGGGGCAAGGATTTCGACCTGACCATCGTGAGCCATACCGAGCCGATGGACATCAACATCTATGCCCGCCCGGACTACTATTTCCAGTACGACAATCCGGACTTCCAGGAGGTCATGGCCGACCTCGACATCGCGACGGACCGCGTCGAGCGCTCGCGGCTCCTCGAGCAGGCGCAGCGGATGATCGCCGAGGACTATGTCAACGGCTATCTCTTCCAGCTCGCCAAGACCGGGGTCGCTGATGCGAAGGTCGAGGGCCTCTGGGAGAACGCGCCGACGCAGGCGAACGACCTGACCGGGGTGCGCTGGTCAGAATAGCGACGGCCGGCGAGGGGCTGTCTGCCCCTCGCGCTCCCCGAGGATATTTTCGGACAGATGGAGGCGGCGGGCGGATCATGCGGGCCGCGCGCCGAGTTCGATCCAGGCCTTCTCCTCGTCGCCCTTGTCGAAGGCCATCGGCGTCACCGGGATCACCGATCCGATCGTCTCGATCATCCGGCGGGCGCTGTCGGGGGCGCCGACGACCACGTAGCGATCCACCTTGGTGAGCGAACGGAACTGCGCCTTCATCGCCTCGGCGTCGAAGGTCGCGCCGGTGTCGCGGCCGATGAAGCGGTCGAAGATCAGGAGCATGTCGATGGTGTCGTGCCGGTCGAAGGCGGCGTTCACGCGCCGGGCCATCGCGGCCATGTCGTCCGCGCCGACCTCGCCGTCGATGCGGAAGGCCAACAGGTCGTCGCGGGTGGTCGGAAGGTGTCTGACGGCGCTCATCCGGGCCTCCTTTCGCTACTTCCGGCAACGCCGGGCCGCCCCCGCAGTTCCGGGCAGAAAGCCGTGGCGCCCGGGTTTTCGCTTGCGTAACGTCGCGCCATGATCCGCTATCTCGCCTCGCGTCTCGTCTCGCTCGGACTCAGCCTCGTCGTGGCCTCGCTCGTGATCTTCTGCGTGGTCGAGGTGGTCCCGGGCGACCCCGCGGCCTACATGCTCGGGCTCAATGCCGAGCCCGAGGCGGTGGCGGCGCTGCGGCGCGAACTGGGGCTCGACGGGACGCTGGTCGAGCGGTATCTCGCGTGGGTCGGCGGAATGCTGACGGGCGACTTCGGGGTGTCCTATACCTATCGCGTGCCGGTGGCGGAGCTGGTGGTGGCCCGGCTCGGCGTGTCGCTGCCGCTGACGCTCTATGCGCTGGCGCTCACCATCCTGATCGCCTTTCCGGTGGGGATGCTGGCGGCGGCACGGCGGGGGCGGGCGCCGGACTACGCAGTGATGGGAGCGACGCAGCTCGGTATCGCGGTGCCCAATTTCTGGTTCGCGATGCTGCTGGTCCTGATCTTCGCGATCCAGCTCCAGTGGTTCTCGGCCGGGGGCTTCCCGGGCTGGGAGGCGGGCCTTTGGGCGGGAATGAAGGCGCTGACGTTGCCCGCGGTCGCGCTCGCGCTGCCGCAGGCGTCGATCCTCGCCCGCGTGATGCGCTCGGCCGTGATCGAGACGCTCGCGCAGGACTACATCCGCACGGCACGCGCGAAGGGGCTGTCCCACAGGCAGGCGGTGATCGGCCATGCGATGCGCAACGCGCTCATTCCGGTGATGACGATTATCGGGCTTCAGTTCTCGTTCCTGCTCGCCGGCGCGATCATCATCGAGAACGTGTTCTTCCTGCCGGGGCTGGGGCGGCTGATCTTCCAGGGGATCACGCAGCGCGACCTGATCGTCGTCGAATCGGTGACGATGCTCCTCGTCTTCGCGGTAATCCTCGTCACCTTCCTCGTGGATCTGGCCTATGCCGTGATCGACCCGCGGCTGAGGAAGCGGGCATGAGGTGGCCTGTCTCCTTCGTCTTCGGCGCGGCGCTCTCCGCGGTGTTCGTCGCAGCGGCGCTCGTCTCGTTCCTCTGGACGCCCCACGACGTCGAGACGCTGAACGTGGCGGCGCGGATGCAGGGGCCGTCGGGAGCGCACTGGCTCGGGACGGATCACCTCGGGCGCGACATCCTCGCGATGCTGATGGTGGGTGCGCGGACCTCGATCGCCGTGGCCGTCGTGGCGGTAGGGATCGGGATCGTGTTCGGGGTGCCGTTGGGGCTCTTGGCGGCGGCGCGGCGGGGGAGCCTGGTGGACGAGGTGGTGATGCGGGGCAACGACCTGATCTTCGCGTTCCCGAGCCTCGTGATCGCGATCCTGATCACGGCGGTGTTCGGGCCATCGGCGGTCAACGCGATCATCGCCATCGGGATCTTCAACACGCCGGTCTTCGCGCGGGTGACGCGGGGCGCGGCGCTGAGCCTCTGGACACTCGACTACGTCAAGGCCGCGCGGGTGGCGGGGAAGGGGACGGCGCGGATCTCGGTCGAGCACATCCTTCCCAACGTGGCGAACCTTCTGATCGTGCAGGGGACGATCCAGTTCAGCCTCGGGATTCTGGCCGAGGCGGCGCTGTCCTACGTCGGCCTCGGGGCGCAGCCGCCCGTGCCGTCCTGGGGGCGGATGCTGGCCGACAGCCAGACGATGATCTCGCTTGCGCCGCATCTGGCGATCTTTCCCGGCCTCGCGATCGTGCTGACGGTGCTGGGGCTGAACCTCGTGGGCGACGGGTTGCGCGACGTGCTGGACCCGCGCGTGAGGCGGGCGCGATGACGCTTCTGCGGGTGGAGGGCCTTCGCGTCGGCATTCATGGCGCGCCGATCCTGAGCGACGTGTCGTTCGCGGTGGAGGAGGGCGAGGTCTTCGGGCTGGTGGGCGAGAGCGGATCGGGCAAGTCGATGACAGCGCTCGCCCTGATGCAGCTTCTGCCCTATGGGGCCGCGGCGTCGGGGCGCGCGGCGTTCGGCGGGCGCGACCTCCTGTCCCTTTCGGAGCGCGAGATGTGCGGCGTGCGCGGCAACGACATCGGCATGATCTTCCAGGAGCCGATGACGGCGCTCAACCCGGTGCAGACCATCGGCGACCAGGTGGCCGAGACGCTGATCGTGCACGGTGTCTCGAGCCGGGCCGATGCGGCGCGGGCCGCGCGGGCGCGGCTGGATCGCGTGGGACTTCCGGCGGCGGATTTCCCGCTCGGGCGCTATCCCCACGAGCTTTCGGGCGGACAGCGGCAGCGGGTGTGCATCGCGATGGCGGTGGCGCTCCGCCCGAAGCTTCTGATCGCGGACGAACCGACAACGGCGCTCGACGTGACCACCCAGGCGCAGATCCTGACGTTGCTGAAGGGACTCGTGCGCGAGGAAAGGATGGCGCTGATGCTCATCACGCACGATCTTGCCGTGGTGGCGGGGCTCTCGGACCACGTCGCGGTGATGCGCGAGGGCCGCGTGGTGGAGGCCGACCGGACCGAGGCGCTGTTCCGCACGCGGGGACACCCCTACACCCAGAAGCTCTTCGCGGCGTCCGAGCATGCGCCGCAGCGAGCGAGAATGGCGAAAGAAATGCCGCTTCTGTCGGTGGAGGACGTGACGCGGAGTTACGCGCTCCCGCGTGTGTCCTTCTTCGCGCCGCCCGTCCCGCTGAACGCGGTGAACGGGGTGACGCTCACCGTGCGCGACGGGGAGAGCGTGGGGCTCGTGGGCGAGTCCGGTTGCGGAAAGTCGACGCTTTCCCGCGCGATCCTCGGGCTCGACCCGGTGCAGGGCGGGCGCATCCTGCTCGACGGCGAGGAGGTGGACGGCGGAGGCCATCTGCCAGACGCGCTCCGTCGCAAGATGCAGGTCGTCTTCCAGGATCCCTACGGCAGCTTCAACCCGCGCCACAGGGTCGGGCGGCTGGTGGCGGAGCCGTTCCATCTCTACCCTGGCGATCTCGCCGACCGGGAGGCGCGGGTCGGCCGGGCGCTGACGGACGTCGGGTTAACGCCCGCCGACACCTCCAAGTACATCCATGAGTTTTCAGGCGGGCAGCGACAGCGCATTGCGATCGCGCGGGCGCTCGTGACGCGGCCGAAGCTGATCGTTCTGGACGAGGCGGTTTCGGCGCTCGACGTGTCGATCCGGGCGCAGGTGCTCGACCTTCTGGCGGACCTTCAGACGCGCTACGGGCTGAGCTACCTGTTCATCAGCCACGATCTGCACGTGGTGCGCGCGATAACCGACCGGGTCTATGTCATGCGGCGGGGCAGGATCGTGGAGGACGGGCCGACGGCGGAGGTCTTCGACGCGCCACGGCACGAATATACGCAGGAATTGCTGGCCGCGACCCCGCGGATCCCGGCGGACTGGCACGAGGGAGGACGCTATGGGACTTGAGGCACTCTGGTACGAGCCCGGCGTGGTGCATATAGGCGGCAGGTGGACCGACATCGGCGGACTGCCGTTGGAAAACCCGTCGACCGGCGAAGCCATGGGCGAGATCGCGCGGAGCACCGCCGCGCATGTCGACGAGGCGGTGGCGGCGGCGCGATCGGCGCTCGACGGCGAGTGGGGGCGGCTAACGGCGGCGGAGCGGGGGCGGCTCCTCGCGCGGCTCGGGGCGCTCGTGCTCCAGCATGTCGACCAGCTCGCGCAGATCGAGGCGGCGGACGTGGGCAAGCCGCTGAAACAGGCGCGCGCGGACGCGGTGGCGCTGGCGCGGTACTGCGAATTCTACGGCGGCGCGGCCGACAAGGTGACGGGCGAGACGATCCCCTATCTCGCGGGCTACACCGTCTACACGCTTCGCGAGCCGCATGGGGTGACGGGGCACATCGTGCCCTGGAACTACCCGATGCAGATCATCGGGCGGTCGGTCGGCGCGGCGCTCGCCATGGGCAACGCCTGCGTCGTGAAGCCGGCCGAAGAGGCGTGCCTGACCGCGCTCGCCTTCGCCGCGCTGGCCGAGACGGCGGGGTTTCCGGCAGGCGCGGTCAACGTCGTGCCGGGGCTTGGCGAGGAGGCTGGGGCGGCGCTCGCGGGGCATCCGGGCGTCGACCACGTCTCGTTCACCGGGTCGGTCGGCGTGGGCGCGCTGGTGCAGGCAGCGGCGGCGAAAAACGTGGTGCCGGTGACGCTGGAGTTGGGCGGCAAGTCCCCGCAGGTCGTGTTCGCCGACGCCGACCTCGAGGCGGCGCTGCCGTTTCTCGTGAACGCGGGCATCCAGAACGCTGGGCAGACCTGTTCGGCCTCGTCGAGGATCGTGGTGGAGCGGCGGGTGCACGATGTGGTGGTGGAGCGGATGGCAAAGCGATACCGGGAACTGCGGGTCGGCCCGGCCGTGGCGGACCTCGACGTGGGGCCGCTGATCTCGGCCCGGCAGAAGGAGATCGTGGAGGGGTACTTGGACGCGGCGGGCGATCTGGAGGTCGCGGGACGGGGCGAGGTGGTGGGCAACGCGCCCGAGGGCGGACACTACGTCGCGCCCCATCTTCTGGCCGGGGCGCAGGCCGGGCACCGTCTGGCGCAGGAGGAGATCTTCGGACCCGTGCAGGTCGTCATCCCGTTCGACGACGAGGAGGAGGCGGTCGCGATCGCCAACGGCACCGACTACGGGCTCGTGGCCTCGGTCTGGAGCCGGGACGGCGGGCGGCAGATGCGGCTCGCCAAGCGGCTTCACGCCGGACAGGTCTTCGTCAACAACTACGGGGCCGGGGGCGGGGTGGAACTGCCCTTCGGCGGCGTGGGCAAGTCGGGCCACGGGCGGGAGAAGGGATTCGAGGCGCTCTACGGCTTCTCGGCGCTCAAGACGGTGGCGGCCTTCCATGGCTAGCGGAGCGGCTGCGCCGCGCGTCTTCCGGCATTCCGCGCGTCATGCGGCGCCTCCGGCGGGAGTATTTGCGCCGAGATGAAGCGCCATCTCAGCCGAGAGAGGCGAGCCGCGCCTCCTGACGGGCGATCAGCGTCTCGATTTCGGCGACGGTGGTCGGGCTAAGGCCGACGCCGGGCTTGCGCAGGGTGGCGTGGGCGATCGCGCCGCGCCTGGCCAGCGTGTACTTCCGGATCGCAAGGCCCAAGCCCGGCTGGCTCTCGTACCGGACGAGGGGCAGGTAGGCGTCGAAGAGATCCCGCGCGCGGGTCTCGTCGCCCGCCTCGAAGGCGGCGATGACGTCGGACATCATCTCCGGGAACGCGAAGCCGGTCATCGCGCCGTCGGCGCCGCGCAGCATCTCCTCAAGCAGGAAAAGCCCGCCGTTGCCGGTGAGGATCGAGATGCGGCGGGCGCCGGCGTCGGAGGCCGTGCGGAGGGCGGAGATCTTCTCGAGCCCCGGCCAGTCCTCGTGCTTGAGCATGACGCAGGTCGGGCAGTCCGCGACGATCCGCAGAATGATCTTCACGGGGATGACCACGTTGGTGACGAGCGGAAAGTCCTGAAGGACGAAGGGGATCCCGCCCATCGTTTCGGCTGTGTCGTGGTAATAGGCCGTGATCTGCTCGTCGGTCCTCAGCGTCGCGGGCGGAGCGACCATGACGCCCGCGGCGCCCGCGTCCGTCGAAGCATGGGCGAGGGTTTTCATCGCGGCGAAGCCGGGGGCGGAAACCCCGACGACCACCGGGACCGGGGTCCGCGCGGTCACGCGCCCGACGACGGCCACGGACTCCTCGGCCGTGAGCTTTCCCGCCTCGCCCATCATCCCGAGGATCGTCAGCCCGGTGGCGCCCTTCTCGAGGTAGAAGTCGACCATCCGGTCGACGCTCTCGAGGTCGAGGGTACCGTCGGGCAGGAAGGGCGTCACCGCGATGGTGAAGACGCCGCAAGCGGTTTCGTCGAGCATGGGTGGCGACCTCCTGTCGTGCGTCAGGGTCCGGAAAGGCGTCCAACCTTTTGATTTTGATACAGTTGCATCTAAAGGTGTCGCGTACGGTGCGCAAGGTGGAGGGCTATCTGACCGAGGGCCGCCGCCGCGCCGGCCTGGCACGGTTCCACGACCGGAAGCCCCGTTTCCGCCTCCACGGCCTCGCGGTAGTCGGCCATGCCGGCGCATCCCATGATCAGCACGTCCGCCTGGTCCTCGTCCCGAAGCCGGGAGCCTGTCGCGACCATCGCGCCGAGCGTGCGGCCCGGACGGGCAAGGTCGCCGACGCCAAGACCGATCGCGCGGTCCCCGGCGAGCCGGTCGAGCACGCCCATCGCGCCGAATGCCCGGAGGTGACGCGGGACAGAGGCGGGCAGGATGGAAATGACGCCGAAGCGATGGCCGAGGCGGAGCGCCGTGGTCACGGCGGCTTCCTGGATGCCGATGGACGGAAGCGCGGTTTCGTCGCGTAGGGCGTGAAGCCCCGGATCGCCGAAGCAGGCGATGACAAAGCCCAGAGCCTCCGGCTCGAGAGACCGGGCGAGGTCGAGCATGGGCGAAACCACGCGGTCGGCTTGCGCCTGGCTCTCGATGCCGGGCGGGCCTTCGGTGAGCGTGACGCACCGGATCGGTGTGCCCCAGGCGCGCATGGGCTCCATCGCTCGGTCGATGCCGGCGGTGACCTCCTCGTTCGAGTTGGGGTTGATGACGACGAGAGCCTTCTCCGTCATGCGCCGGGCCGCGTCGCTGACTGAACCTCGATCTGGTAGCCCTCGGGGTCGTCGAAGACGAAGGCGCGGATGCCGAGGGCCTCGTTCTCGAAGAGCGTCGAGAGGTTCGCGACCTGCTTGTCCGTCGCCCAGGCCTACCACGCGTCGACGTC
>Ga0102932_1000347_pt1 | contig 22698 bp, 17 predicted proteins | sample SalPonR1_C_D2_MG_FD_78212 | JGI IMG/M metagenome (GOLD analysis project Ga0102932, IMG submission 78212) | Salt pond soil microbial communities from South San Francisco under conditions of wetland restoration - Salt Pond MetaG R1_C_D2_MG | ecosystem: Environmental > Aquatic > Marine > Intertidal...
GCTGGCCGAGCGCGACGACGTGAACCTGGAAATGCAGCCGAGCCTCGGCCGGGAACTGCTGGAAGAAGAAATCCTGGCGCGCGCGCAGCGTTCGATGCCGCAGCTCGGCATCGAGCTGGACGACGTACGGATCAAGCGGGTCAACTACATCGACTCGGTGCGCAAGCAGGTCGAAAGCCGCATGATCGCCGAGCGCCAGTCGATCGCCGAGCGCTTTCGCTCCGAGGGCATGGGTCGCAGCCAGGAAATCCTCGGCAACATGGAACGCGATCTTCGACGCATCCGCTCCGAAGCCGCCCGCGAAGCCGAGGAAATCCGCGGTAACGCCGACGCCGAAGCCACGCGAATCTACGGCGTGGCCTATGGCGAAGACCCCGAGTTCTACTCGTTCTTCCGCACGCTGGAAAGTTATCGCGCGCTGGGTGGCAACAGCACCATCATGCTGAGCGCTGATTCCGACTTCTTCCGCTACCTGGAAGAATACCAGGCACCGTAAGCCGGTCCGCGCCTGAGCTGACGGCGCGTCCGCCGCGCCGGGCCGACCTGCGGCCTGGCTTGAGCGGTAACGCAGGTCGGGAAGACGTCACCGACGGTTCAGGATTCGGCGTAGCTCAGCCGGTAGATCGCGCCTGCCTGGTCGTCGGAGATCAGGATCGAACCGTCGGGCAGTTCGAGAAGGTCGACCGGGCGGCCCCACGATTCCTCGTCCTGCAACCAGCCGGTGATGAACGGCTTGTACTGCACGACTTCGCGGTTTTCGCCCAGGTAGGCGCGCATGACCCGGTAGCCGCTCTTGGTGGTGCGGTTCCACGAGCCGTGCTCGGCCACCAGGATGTCGTGCCGCAGTTCGGAAGGCATCATGCCGCCGCGGTAGAACAGCATCCCCAGCGGCGCGGTGTGGGCCACCAGCTGCTGGGCCGGGGCCACGAATTCGTCGTAGCTGCGCTGGCCCCCGAATTCCGGGTCGCGCACCAGTCCCGCGTGCCAGAACGGAAACCCGAAATGCTGGCCGGTTTCGCTGACGTGGTTGAGTTCGCACGGCGGCAGGTTGTCGCCCATCATGTCGCGGCCGTTGTCGGTAAACCACAGGTCGCCGGTGACCGGGTCGAAGTCGAATCCGACCGAATTGCGCACGCCTTCGGCGATCACTTCTTCATTCGAGCCGTCGGGATCGATTCGCACAATGCGCGCATATCCCTCTTCCAGGCAGATATTGCACGGCGCGCCTATAGGTACGTAAAGCTTGCCGTCGGGGCCGAATTCGATGTGCTTCCAGCCGTGGTGCTCGTCTTCGGGGAAGCGGTCGGTGACCAGCACCGGGTCCGGTGGATTATCGAGATTCGATTCGATATCGTCGAAACGGAGAATATCGCTGACGGCAGCCACGTAAAGGTCGCCGTCGTGGAACGCCAGGCCGGACGGCATCTTCAGTCCCTCGGCGATCACGACGACCCGGTCGGCCCTGAAATCACCGTCCGAATCGATGACTGCGTGCACCTTTCCGGCGCGTCGTGAGCCGACGAATATGGTGCCCTGGTCGCCCCGCGCCATCTGGCGGGCGTTCTCCACCCCTTCGGCGAATACATCGATGGCGTAGCCGTCGGGCAGCTGGAGACGGTCGATCTCGACCGCACCGACGCCGGCGGCCAGCGTGGCAAGGCTGGAGCAAAGCAAGGCGGAAATCGTTCGCATGGAAATCTCCTGACGGAAAACGCCCATTCTATGAGATGCACGGACAGGCAACGGCTCTTCCGCCGTTACCCCTGCTCAGGCAGAATCTAATCCCGACGATTGCCAGGACAATACTATGGCCAGCGACAATTACCTGCTCAGGCTCTATCGCAAGACGACCTCGCTGCCGTTCGGCCGCTGGATCTTCTCCCGGATGTTTGCGCGCAAGGCGCCTTATTTCGGCACCATAAGCCCGCGCGTGACCGAGCTACGGCCGAACTTCTGCGAGGTGCGGTTCGCCAAGCGACGCAAGGTCGAAAATCATATCGGGACGGTTCACGTCATCGCCATCTGCAATGCGCTGGAGATGGCGATGGGCGGGCTGGCCGAGGCCACGATCCCGAAGCACCTGCGCTGGATTCCCAAGGGCATGCAGGTCAATTACACCGCCAAGGCCACCAGCGACATCCGCGCCACGGCCGAAACCAGGCCCGAAGACTGGAAGCCGGGCGACCTGCCGGTAACCGTCAAGGCCTGTCGCGACGACAACACGGTGGTGGTCGAGGGCACCATCATGCTCTATATCTCCGAGAAACCGAAATGATACGAGACGCAGGTTTTGGCTTGTACCCATCCGGCTTCTATGGCAAAGTTGAGCGCATGAACCGGATCGCGTCGAAAACCTGTCGGAAATGCCCCCTGAATCTGCGTCAGCGACGCCGAAACGAGCCTCTTTTCGGCTGGGTGGTCGGTTAGCGCGCTTTTTTTGAAGAGCCAGTTTTGAAACCAACCCAGCCGCACGGCTGGGTTTTTTTTGGGAAACAGAATCGTGGAGAACCCGGTGAAACACTTTATTTCGACCGTCGATTACTCTCGTGAGGAGCTCCAGGCTTTCCTCGACACCGCCGATGATCTGAAAACGGCACCCGTCTCTCGCGCCCTGGCCGGCCGCACGATCGCATTGCTGTTTCTGAATCCATCGCTCAGGACGCGAACCTCGTTCGAGGTCGGTGCATTTCACCTCGGCGCGCACGCCATTGTGCTCGAGCCCGGGAAGGCTGCCTGGGGCATCGAATTCGAAAAAAACGTGGTGATGGACGGCGGCGCCGAGGAGCACATCAGTGAAGTCGCCGGTGTGCTGTCGCGCTATTGCGATGCGATTGCGCTGAGGGCCTTCCCGTTGTTTCGGGACTGGAGCGTCGATCGCGAGGATCGGGTCATTCGCGCGCTGGCCGAACACGCCACGGTGCCCGTAATCAATATGGAGACCATCATCCACCCGTGCCAGGAGCTGGCGCTGATGCGCACGATTCAGGATCACCTGGGGCGACCGGACAATCGGAAATTCGTGCTGACCTGGACCTGGCACCCCCGCCCGCTGAACACCGCAGTGGCCAACTCGGCCCTGTTGATTGCCAGCAAGTTCGGCATGGACATCACGATGCTGATCCCGGACGAGCAATACCGGCTCGATCCGCAGTTCATGGATACAGCTGCCGCCCAGGCCTGCGAATCCGGCGGCAGCCTGGACGTCACCACCGACATCGAGCAGGCCTACACCGGCGCCGACTTCGTTTACGCGAAGAGCTGGGGCGCGCTGCCGCTATACGGTCGCCCGGAAGAAGAAGCAAAGCTTCGCGCGCCGTTCCGGCATTTCATGGTGGATGGCGAGAAAATGGCCATGACCGGCAATGCGCGCTTCAGCCACTGCCTGCCGCTTCGCCGCAACATCAAGGCCACCGACGAGGTGATGGATGCCGATTATTGTGTGGCGGTTGACGAGGCAGAGAATCGGTTGCACGTTCAGAAGGCGCTTATGATGTCGTTGATGGGTCGGGACGCATCCCGGTGACCCGCGAAGAGACTGTTTCGCCGCCGGCTGCGCCGGCTTTAGCGAGTTACTTCTTGGCGCCCCAAGAAGTAACCAAGAAGCGCTGCCGGGCGACGGCGGGTTTCGGGCTCGGAGCGTTCGGCGGCAATCGCCACCTGCACCCAACGTCCGGTGGCCGCCCCGTCTGCCTCGATGGCGCCGAGTATCGCAGCCGCGAACGGGGCATTCCGGTTCCGCATGTCTGAGCGACCGAAGGGAGCGAGTTCGGAACCGGCCGTTCGTGGCGAGAAACGCAGGGGACCCGGCGCAGCCGGGCGTCTTCGCGGCATGAGCGGTTTTGGTTACTTTTGCCGCAACAAAAGTAACTCGCATCAGCTCGCGGAGCGAGCGGCGAAACGGCTTTTGATTTTTAACTTGGCCGATTTTTTCTGGATACAGTTGGATCAGGATTGGCGGCGAACTGGTAATTGACCTGGCATCGAAAAAGAGAAATTTGATGAGCAAAGAAAAAATCGTATTGGCCTTCTCCGGCGGCCTGGACACCAGCTACTGCGTGCTGGCGCTGAAGAACGAAGGCTACGAGATCCATACCGCGTTCGTCGATACCGGCGGCGTCGATGATGAGCAAAAGCGCTGGATTGCCGATCGCGCGGGTGCACTGGGGGCGGCCGAGCATTACGAGCTCGACGCGTCGACCCCGCTGTGGGACAAGTTCGTCGTGCCGCTGTTGTGGTCCGGGGCACGCATGCTGGATCAATACCCGATGCTTTGTTCTGATCGTTACGTGATCGTCGAGCAGTGCCTGAAACTGGCCGATCGGATCGGCACGAAGCGTTTCGCCCACGGCTGTACCGGCATGGGTAACGACCAGCTTCGCTTCGACCAGTCGGTGCGCTCTCTTGGCGATTACGTTATCCATGCGCCGATCCGCGAGCTTCAGCGCGAAACCGGCAACGTGCGCGAATACGAGTTGAAGCTGATGGCCGATGCCGGAGTCGACGTGCCGCAGTCGTCCAGCAAGTATTCGATCAACGAAAACCTGCTCGGCGTGACGCTGTCGGGCCAGGAAATCGATCGTTTCGAAGCGCCGGCAGATGACACGCGCGTACGCTGCCGGCCGCGCTCGGAATGGCCCGAAGGCCCCGGCGAGTGGACCCTGGGCTTCGATCATGGCCGCGCGGTTTCCTTGAACGGCGAGGCGCTTGACGGGCCCGCCATGCTGGATCGTCTGAACCGCGAGCTGGGCGCCTACGGCGTCGGTCGACATATTTATACCGGCGATGTTTCGATCGGGCTCAAGGGCCGCATCGTATTCGAGTGCCCCGGCATCGATGCGCTGATGTGCGCCCATCGAGCGTTGCACGACGCTGTCAACACCCGTCTTCAGAACCAGTTCCGGCACTTGATCGCCGCGCGCTGGGCCGAGCTGGTCTATACCGGGTTCTTCTTCGAACCGCACAAAACCGATCTGGAGGCTTACCTGGAATCCGCAAATCAGTTCGTGACCGGGGAAGTCGTGCTGAACACCGACGGCAACGCGGTGGCAGCAACGGCCGTGCGGTCGGATTTCCTGCTGCAGGATCCGGACTCGATCTACGCCCAGTCCGCTTCGTGGACGCCGGAAGAGGCCGAGGGCTTCGTCAAGCTGATCGGCCAGAGTTCCACACTGGCCCAGAAGGTTCGCAAGGCATGAACATCGAACGGATTCTGGAGCATCTTGGGCCGTTGATTGCGTGCGACAGTCAGAATCCGCCGCGCGAAATCGATGCCGGTTCGTCGATGTTCGAATATGTAAAGCGGGTGTTGCCGGAAGAATTCGACGTGTCGATCACCGATCACGGTTCCGGTCACGTCACGCTGTTTGCCCGCCGGGGCCGCCCCGAGGTGCTGTTCAATTGCCATCTCGACACTGTTCCGGTGGGTGACGGTTGGCGCATGCCGCCGCTTGAACTGACAGTCCGCGACGGTCGCGCCTGGGGACGCGGAAGCTGCGACATCAAGGGCGCCGCGGCGGCCCTGCTGTCCGTGGCCGAGACTACCGATTCACCCATGGCGATGCTGTTCACCAGCGACGAGGAAGGTGCCGGTGGATGCTGCGTTCGTGAATTCCTGGCCACCGACGCGGCAGGCGACTTCGGCCAGGCGGTAGTCTGCGAGCCGACGGGCAACCGGGCCGTGCTTTCCCACCGCGGTTATCTCTCCGTACTGGGACATTTCAATGGAACCGCCGGACACTCCTCGGCGTTTCGCGCGCTCGACGACAGCGCCGTGCATGCTGCAGGGCGCTGGATCGCCGCGGCCGTCGAGTACTGCGCGGCCGAGGCCGAAGCCGATCGGCATACCTGCTTCAACGTCGGACGGATCAGTGGCGGCATCAAGAGCAACGTGATTGCCGATGGTTGCGACCTGCATTACTCGGCTCGCCTGTCGCCCGGGCAGGACAACCAGGCGTTGCTGGAGACCCTTTCCGAGCTGGCCGGCGCCGGTCAAAGGGCCGAGTGGAAGGTGCCGTTTTCCGGTCCGCCGCTACCTTCGGGCGGGCGCGACAGCGACGCCGCCCGGACCTTTGCCGAACGCTACGGCCTGGCCGTGACAGAGGGTGTCGATTTCTGGACCGAGGCCTCGCTGTTCTCGGATGCGGGCATGGATGCGATCGTGCTGGGCCCAGGTCACATCGAGCAGGCGCATACGGTGGACGAGTGGGTGGCGCTGGACGAGCTGGAAACCGCTGCCGTGCAGTACCGCAACCTGGTCGAAGCAACCTCATGAGCGAAGTCCGGCCCATCGTTACCGAACTGCTTGGGCAGCTCGGCTCGTCGCGCGAGGCGCGTCAGTACCTCGAGCAGTTCTCGCGGGTCAATGAGGCCCGGTTTGCGGTAGTCAAGGTCGGCGGCGGGGTGCTGGCCGACAACCTCGACAACCTGGTCGCAGCGCTGGCTTTCCTGCACCGGCTTGGCTTGTATCCCATCGTGTTGCACGGGGCCGGACCGCAGCTTGACCAGGCCCTGGCGGAGGCCGGTATCCAGACGCTCAAGCGCGAAGGCCTGCGTGTGACTTCCGAGGAGGTCATGGCGATCGCGCGACCGGTGATCTACCGCGAGAACGCGAAATTGGTCGATGCGCTGGAGCGTCACGGCGTGCGCGCCCGCGGATTGCTGCACGGCGTGTTCGAGTGCGATTTCGCAGATCGTGAGAAGCTTGGACTGGTCGGCGAAGTGGTCGATGTGCACCTGGACTCGGTGCGCGGCTCGGTCTCCGCCGGCGCCCTGCCCGTAGTGGCCAGCCTGGGTGAATCGCGATCGGGCCAGGTCATGAACATCAACGCCGATATCGCCTCGCGCGAGCTGGTCTGGGCGATCAAACCGTACAAGATCATTTTCCTCACGCCCACCGGCGGGCTGCTGGACGAAAGCGGAAGAATCATTTCGGCGATCAGCTTGACCAACGATTACGAGGGGCTGGTGGCGCAGTCCTGGGTCCATTCCGGCATGCAGTTGAAGCTGGCCCAGATTCGCGACATGCTCGATCCGCTTCCCGCCTCTGCGTCGGTTTCGATCACTTCAGCCGAAAAGCTCACGCGCGAGCTGTTCACGCATACCGGTGCCGGCACGCTGGTGCGCAAGGGCGAGCAGATCGAATGGTACGAGCAGATTCCGGACGAGCGTCGCGCCGAGCTCGAGGCGCTGCTGGAGGCGGCATTCGACAGAAAACTTCGTCCCGACTGGCTTGAAGGCCGGCCGGTTCGGGGCCTGCTGATGGCCCAAAGCGGTCGAGCAGCTGCGCTCATACTTGAAGGCGCCGACGGCGTGCCTTACCTCGACAAGATCGTGGTGACGCCGGAGGCGCGCGGCGAGGGCCTGGGCGCGGCACTGTGGCAGGCGCTGCGCGCACGGGCCCCGGCGATGTACTGGCGAGCCCGGATCAATAATCCGATCGCCGGCTGGTATTTCCAGCAGGCCGAAGCCAGCCACCGGCGTGGCCAGTGGGTGGTCTACACCATAGGCATAGAGGATTTCAACCAGCTCGAACGCCTGGTGACAGATGCCGCCGCGCGCGATTCCGGATGGCAGAAGGAGACCGGATGAAAAACTCAGCTTACTTATGCATGTCCTGGTAATTCGAAAACTGATCACGAAGGACGCGAAGGAAAATCGCGTGAATACTCTCATGCATCGATTCCGGCACGAAAGATTCTGTTTTTCTTCGTCTCCTTCGTGCCGCTCTTCGTGCTCTTCGTGTAACTGCTTTTGATTCTTGTTTCAGACCCATTCCGCCAACTACATGGCTCCAGAAAAATGAATACTGGCAAGCAACATCGACTGGCACTGATCGGCGCTCGCGGCTACACCGGCCGGGAATTGCTGGGGCTGCTTGCCTCGCATCCGGCTATCGAGCTGGCGCTGGCGGCGTCGAACGCCCAGGCCGGACAACCCATCGCCGACGAGGTGCCGGACTGGCCGCAATCCGACCAGACCTTCGTCGCGCTGGCGCCGGACCAGGTCGATACCGTCGATGCCGAGGTCTGGGTGCTGGCCGTACCCAACGGGCAGAGTCCGCCGTGGGTAGAGGCCATCGAGCGCAGTCATCCCGATGCGCTGATTCTCGACCTCGGCGCCGACTACCGGTTCGACCCCGATTGGGTCTACGGCCTTACCGAGTTCAATCGCGCTGCCCTTGAAGAGGCACGACGTATTTCGAATCCGGGCTGCTACGCAACCGGCGCGCAGTTCGGCCTGCTGCCGATTCGAGACCAGCTGATCGGACCGCCGGTCATCTTCGGTGCGTCGGGATATTCGGGCGCCGGACGCACGCCGTCCGCGCGCAACGATCCCCGGCGACTTCGCGACAACCTGATTCCATATGCGTTGACCGGCCACGTTCACGAACAGGAAATCAGCACCCATCTCGGCCGCCCGGTGCGATTCCATCCTCACGTTGCTGCGTTCTTTCGCGGCATTACCCTGACGATTGCGGTGGACCTGAGCGCACCGGTCACGGCCGAATCGCTTGCGGCCGAGTTTCACGCCTGCTATGCCGGCTCGCCGCTGGTTCGGGTGCAGACCGGGATCCCGGAGATTCCGGCCTTGAATCCGCGCACCGGCATCTGCATCGGCGGATTCAGCGTCGATGCGCGGGATGCGCACCGCGCGAGCTTCGTGGTCGTGCTGGACAACCTGCTCAAGGGCGCTGCCTCGCAGGCACTGCAGAACATCAACCTGGCCCTGGGGCTGGATGAGTTGACCGCAATTGATTCACAGACGATTGATTCAACGGCAAGAGAGCCGACTGCGCAAGGAACCGAAGCATGAGCGACCCGATCTGGAAAAAATCCGGCAAGCACGAGGTGCCCGAAGCCATCATGCGTTTCCTGGCCGGCCAGGACGTGGAGCTGGACCGCGAACTGCTGCCGTTCGATATTCGTGCCAGCCGGGCGCATGCGCGCGGGCTGGCGCGAATCGGCGTGCTCAGCGACGACCAGGCCGGCGCAATGGGCCGCGAACTCGATGCGCTGGCCGACGCCTTTGCCGCAGGCGAGTTCGTGCTCGACCATCGATTCGAAGACGGGCACTCGGCGATCGAGGCCTGGTTGACCGAACGCCTCGGGGAGACCGGAAAGCGCATCCACGCCGGACGCAGTCGCAACGATCAGATTGCGGTCGCGCTGCGGCTTTATCTGAAGGACAGGCTGAAACGACTGGTTGGACTGTGCGGCGACATTGCCGAAGTAGCCCTTAAGCGCGCCCGTGCCGAATGCGACGTACCGCTGCCAGGTCATACCCATCTTCAACAGGCCATGCCCAGTTCGCTGGGATTGTGGTGGGCCGGCCACGCCGAGGCTTTCGTCGATAACGCCGAGCTGGCTGCGGCGATCCACGCCTGGTTGGACGCCTCCCCGCTGGGCACCGCTTCGGGTTTCGGCGTCAACCTCGCGCTGGATCGCGATGGGGTCGCCGCAGAGCTCGGCTTTGCCCGGCTGGCCGTCAATCCGCAGAATGCGCAGGCCGCGCGCGGCAAGGTGGAATTGCGTGCAATCGATGCGCTGGCTGCGGCGACCTCCGACCTGCGCCGGCTGTGCTGGGATGTGAGCCTTTATGCCAGCCAGGAGTTCGGCTACGTCAAGGTCTCGCCCGAGTTCTGCACCGGCTCGTCGATCATGCCCAACAAGCTCAACCCCGACGGCGTGGAACTGTTGCGCGCATTGCACGCCACGGTGGTCGGCGCGCGCGCCGAACTGGATTCGGTGCTGAGCCTGCCGTCGGGCTATCAGCGCGACCTTCAGGACACAAAGCCGCCGGTGCTGCGCGCCTTCGGCCGCGGGCTGGAAGGCCTCGCATTGACGCCGACCCTGCTGGCCGGGCTTGAGTGGAACCAGGAACGCATGCGCGATTCCATCGGTGCGCCCATGCACGCCACGGACCGGGCCAACGAGCTTGTTGCCGATGGCATGTCGTTTCGAGACGCTTATCGCAAGGTGGGCGACGAACTGGATGCGCTTGCCGAGCGCGATGCGGACGACAGCCTGGCTGCGAGGGTTTCGCCGGGCGGCTGCGGGAATCTTCTGCTCGATCGGATCGAAGCGCGAATGCGATCTGTGCGTTCCCGGGCTCGGGAGTGAGCCAGGGCGCCATGACTGGCCCGAGGGCGCGTCTTGAAAAGGCAAACACCTTTTCGCCCCGCGCTGCGCGCTTGCGGGCAACCTACTTTTCACAAGCGCCTGAAAAGTAGGCAAAAGCGCTTTTTTCAGGCGGCAGCTGTTGGAGGTGCTGGTCGGAGGGGGCCGGGGGTTAGGTGTAAGGTATCGGATTTTGCTCCGAGATCTTTTTGTCCGTGCGGCGTGTTCCGCTTCGGCTTACGAGGGACGAATGGATTCCGGCTTCGATGTTTATCGGAGCGGGGTCGCCGCGATCGGCGCGATTCAGTCATCGGGGGATGCTGAAGCGGGTTACAGATTCGGGTCGTGAGGGCTTGTTCGGGCCTGATTACGGTTGGTGTCCTGGCCCGGCCAAAGACGGTAAACGTCGGCAGCCGGTTGCAGCGCTTCCGAGGCCGACAGAGCCAGCGAATCCACTCATTACCCCAATCCGGAACCCTCTTCAGCATCCACAAATGATCACCACAACCTCGATCGATAAAACCCCGCTCCGATAACCAGCAAATCCGAAATCACGTCATCGCCCGGGCGCCGAAGCGGAACATGACGAACGAACAAGAAGATCCCCAGCCAACGCCGCAATCAAACACCTAACCTCCCGTCCCATCAACCCGCACCGCAACCCTCTGCCGCCTGTAAAAAGCGTTTTTGCCTACTTTTGTCGCGACTGACAAAAGTGGGTCGCCTGCAAGCGCGCAGCGCGTGGCGAAACCGCCTTTGGTTGCCAGGCTGAGTGCGTGTTCGAGCACCAAGCGCACAAAGTTCATTCAAATCTATGCCAACCTGTGTAACCTGTAGTGATCCTGAACAGAAAACAAAGAGGGGCCCGACCCGCAGGCGATGGAAAGCGAACTGACACTCACCGGTGACATGCTGCTTGTAATGGCCTTGCTCGGCCTGACCGTATTCGCATTCGTCACCGAGATCGTTCGCATCGACATTGCCGCCGTATCCATCATGGTACTTGTCGGTTTGTTGGGCCTGGTGCCCGGCGAGCAGCTGTTCGACGGTTTTGCGTCCAACGCGGTGATCGCGGTGATCGCGGTGATGATCCTTGGCGCCGGCCTCGACCGCACCGGCGTGATGAACACTGTATCGACGATGATTGTCCGCTACGGCGGCAAGTCTGAAAACCGCATCGTCGCCATGCTCGCCGCATCGGTCGGCCTCATCTCGGCGTTCATGCAGAACACCGGCGCCACGGCCTTGTTCCTGCCGGTCGCCGGTCGCGTCTCCAGCCGTCTGGATATCCCGCTGTCGAGCTTGCTGATGCCGGTCGGTTTCTGCGCCATCGTCGGCGGCACCATCACCATGGTTGGCTCGTCGCCGCTGATCCTGCTCAACGACCTGATCCTGACGTCGAATCGCTCGTTGCCGCCCGGCGCCGAGGCGATGCGCCCGTTCGAACTGTTCTCGGTGAGCCCCATTGGTCTTGCGCTGCTTGTCGTCGCACTTATCTTCATGCTGACGGTCGGTCGCCGGTTCATTCCGCGCACCCATGGAAAGCGTCCGGCATCGCCGGGCAGGACCAAGAACTACTTTGCCGAGGTGTACGGCATTACGGGCAACGTCTACGAACTGCTGGTCACGGTCGACTCACCCCTGGTCGGTATGCGCGTGGCCGAGGCCGAGATGCTTGACGGCGCTCCGCTCTTGCTGGCCATCCAGAGCACCGATGAACCGCGACTGGCACCGCCGGCCGACGAGATGATCTGGGTCGGCACCATGCTCGGCGTGATGGGCACGCGGGAGCAGGTCGGCCGATTCGCGGTGGACAACAAGTTGCGGTTGCAGCCCAGGCTGCGGACTTTCGGCACCTTGTTCGATCCCGGTCGGGCCGGGATTTCGGAGGTGGTCATTCCGCCCGGCTCCAACCTGATCGGCAAGACCATCGGCGATGCCCGTTTGAGATCGCGCTTCGGCATCTCGGTTCTTGCGATCAACCGCGGCGAGGACATCGTGCGCGAACGTTTACGCGGCGAGGCACTCAGGATCGGTGACTGCCTGGTTTCGCATTCGTCCTGGCGCGATCTCTCGGCGGTGGCACGCGATAGAGATTTCATCGTTGCCACCGACGTGCCCAAGGAAGAGGCGCGCCCCCAGAAAGTGGCCCACGCCATGGTGTTTTTTCTGCTCGCCATGGGCTTGATCCTGTTTACCGAATTCAACCTGTCGGTGGCCCTGCTGACCGGGGCGATAGGCATGGTGCTCACCGGCGTGCTCAGCATGGACGAGGCTTACCAGGCCGTGAGCTGGAAGACCGTGTTCCTGATGGCCAGCCTGATTCCGCTGGGGTTCGCGATGGAAGTCACCGGTACCGCCGCCTGGCTGGTGCAGGAGATGCTCGCGCTGGTCGGCAACATCGGCGACATCTGGATGCAGCTGGCACTGGCGATACTGGCCACTGTTTTCACGTTGGTCATGTCCAACGTCGGCGCAACGGTTCTGCTGGTGCCGATCGCGATCAATATTGCGCTGGCCACCGGCGCCAATCCGGCAATCTATGCATTGATCATCGCGCTGGGCACGTCCAATGCGTTTATATTGCCCACCCACCCCGTCAACGCGCTGATCATCGGCCCCGGCGGGTACAAGGTGAAGGATTTCATTCGCGTAGGCCTGCCCATGAGCGTGCTGTTCCTGGCCGCCATGCTGGGCATGGTGAATTTGGTGTATTGATTATGTCTGATTTCGAACCATTGCCATGGCACGACGGCCATTCAGGCAAACCGCGCCGGGTCGGGGTGGAAATGGAAATGGCCGGGATTGATCCCGAGCGCATCGCGGCCGAAGTCGTCGACGTGGTCGGCGGGCAATTCGAATCCGAAAGCGCGTTTTCCGGCACTGTGCGCGATACCGAGTTCGGCGATTTCGGCGTCGAACTGGACGCCGAGGTTCTGACCTCCCGGCGATACCTCGACTCGCTAAAGGCCGTCGGCATCGAGATCGAGCCAGGCCAGTTGCGGAACAATCTGGAAGATGTCCTCTCTCGCGTTGCCGGCCTGGTCGTACCCCACGAACTGGTTTGCCCACCGGTTGAAATCGCCGCGCTGGGACGAATCGACCAGATTCGCGACGGGCTGCGCCGGGCTGGCGCCAAGGGAACCCAATCGTCGGCCCTGTACGCTTTCGGTCTCCAGTTCAACGTCGACATCGCCGAGCTCAGCAGCCGGCATCTTGTTTCGGTGCTGCGTGCGTTTTTCCTGCTGTTTCCCGAAATCTGCGAGCGCGAGCAGATAGACTTCTCGCGCAAGCTCACGCCGTTCGTTCAGCACTTCCCGAAGGACTTCGTTGCACACGTGCTGGATCCGGATTACACGCCGGACCTTGAAACGTTCATTGACGACTACCTGGCTTTTACACCCACCCGCAACAGGCCGCTGGATCTGCTTCCGCTGTTTGCCTGGATCGACCAAGACCGCGTGATGTCGGCGCCGGTCGAGCATGAATTGATCAAGCCGCGGCCGACCTGGCACTACCGATTGCCCAACTGCCTGATCGACGACCCCGACTGGTCGCTGCGCGATCCATGGTGCGAGTGGGTTCGCATCGAAAACCTCGCCGCCGATCCGGATGAGCTGGCGGCCGCTGCGCGCGCACGCCTCGGCAAATCCAGTGCGCTGCGGCGCTGGTGGTCGGCGTTTCGGCGCACGCTGGGGATCAAGTGATGCGCCCCAGAATCGGCGTTACCGGCCCCGATCGCGGCGGCGCGGCCGCATGGCTTTTTTCTGCGTTGGCGGTCTGGCGTGCAGGCGGGAGGCCGGTGCGAATTCGTCCATCGCGCAAAGTCTCTATCGAGCAGCTGGACGGACTGATCGTCGGCGGCGGCGCCGATGTAAGTCCGGCGCTGTACGGCGAGCATCGACATCTGCCGATGCGTGAGCTGTCGGACCCCGGCGCATTCGGCTGGCGTCGCGCTTTGGGCTTCGTGCTGTTCCCGCTGCTCTGGCTCATGCGCCGTTTACTGACCAAGAAGCATGGCGGCCTTGACCCGGCACGCGATGAGCTCGAACACGCCCTGATCGGCGAGGCCATCGCCAGGAGCATGCCGATGCTTGGCATTTGCCGCGGCATGCAGCTGATCAACATCGCCCTGGACGGCACCCTGCACCAGTCGCTGGAGGGTTTCTACGACGAGTATCCGGCCATCCGATCGGTACTGCCGCGCAAGCAGGTCGAACTGAAGCCCGGCTCCAGGCTGCAGCTCATTCTTGACACCCGCGAAGCCCGCGTCAACGCGCTGCACCGCCAGGCCATCGACCGCCTTGGAGCAGGCCTGGTCGCCGTGGCGCGCGAACCCAATGGCGTGCTGCAGGGGTTCGAGGCGGCCGGCGAGCGATGGCTGATCGGCGTGCAATGGCACCCGGAGTACTTGCCGCAACGCGCCGACCAGCGAGCGCTGTTCGAGGCTCTGGTGGATCAGGCAACCCCGGCGCGAACTCGATGAGCGAGCGTTCCACCCGACACCTGTCGCCGGAAAATTTTGTGGCTGCGAGCGCATACGCGCGTGAAGTATTGCGCGCCTGGCGGCTGGATGCGGACTGGCTGGCCGAAGAGACCGAGGCGGACGATCCGGAGCTGCCGGTTGAATCCCGTCTGCGTCGTTACCGTCAGCTCGAGGCCTTGCGCATCCAGTGGCTGGAGGTCCAGGGGCGACACGATGTGGAGCAGACCGGCAGGCAGTTGTCTGCATTGGCCTGCGAATGTCTCGAGCAGGCTTTGGCGCAGGCCGAGGAGATGGTCGCCCAGCGCCATGGTCGGGTGAACACCCCCCAAGGACGCCACGCCCGACTCGCGGTTCTGGCGCTGGGCAAGCTTGGTGGCGACGAGCTGAACTTCAACTCCGATCTCGACCTGGTGTTTTGCCATGGCGCGTCGGGCCAAAGTGACGGACGCAGGCCCCTGGAGCCGCGCGACTACTTCAGCCGGGTGGTGCGCGAGCTCTCCCGGCTGATGGAGGAAGTCACCAGCACCGGGCGCGTCTGGATCGTCGATACCCGGCTGCGACCATTCGGTCAGGCGGGTGCCATGGTCTGGTCGGTGGACGCCATGGAGCAATACTTCATCAACGAGGGCCGGGCCTGGGAAAGATATGCATGGCTCAAGGCCCGTCCGGTTGCCGGAGACCTTGGGCTGGGACGCGACCTGCTGGCCCGAATCAGTCCGTTCGTATTCCGGCGGTACCTGGACTACGGCCTGTTCGACAGTCTCCGTGAGCTGCATACCGAGATCGAGACGCGCTCGCACCGCGAAGAGCTTCAGGACGACATCAAACGTGGTCCCGGCGGAATCCGGGAGCTCGAGTTTCTGATCCAGAGCCTGCAGTTGTTGCGCGGCGGCAGGGAGGCGACGCTGCGTACGCCCGGATTTCTTCCGGCGCTGCGTGCCGCGCGCGATGCAGGCGTCATCGACCAGGCGCAGACCGAAAAAGTGGACGAGAATTACAGGTTTCTGCGCGCGCTCGAGAACCGGCTGCAGGTAGTCACCGGTCGCCAGACCCACGAATTGCCGACCGATCCGAAGCCGCGCGCAGACCTGGCGGCGCTGATGGGACAGACGGACTGGGCCGCGCTTGCCGGCGTGATCGAGTCGGTCCGCAAGAGCGTTCGTGACTCGTTCAGCAAGCGTTTCGCAGAGCCCGGGCAACGCGCTGCATCGAAGCAGACCTTCTGGCCGCCGGCGCCTGAACTTCCGTCGCGGCTCGACGAGGCAGGGTTCGAGGATCCTGAAGCTGCGGCCGGTGCACTTGAGCAACTACACGGCCGGCTCGCTCGCCGGCCGCTATCGGCCGAGGGCCGCCGGCGGCTGGACCGCCTGATGCCGAAACTGCTCGATGAAGTGCTACAGCACGACAGGCCCGATACCGGGTTGATCGATCTTCTTGCGCTGATCGAAACGATCGCGCGTCGCTCGGCCTACCTGGCGCTGCTGCACGAACGGCCGCAGACGCTCGCCAGGTGCGTGCGTGTCTACCGAAGCTCGGCGCGGCTGGCCGAGTGGATCACGGCGAGCCCTCAGCTGCTCGACGATCTGCTGGCGCCCGAGAAGAGCCCGGATCTGCCGCGTACGCCGCCGATGCAGCCCGATGATGTCGAGAACAGTCTTAATTCGCTGGCCCGCTACCGCCAGGCAGGATTCGTGCGCACCGCACTTGGCCAGCTGGACGGAACTCTGGACCGTCCCGAAGCGCGGGTGCGACTGACGCGCCTGGCTGAATCCGTGCTGGCTTGCATGGCCGAGCTGTTCCTGCCCGAAGATGATCCGCCGGCCGTGATCGGCTACGGGAACCTGGGGGCTTCCGAGCTTCATTACAGCTCCGACCTGGATCTCGTGTTCCTGCACGAGCGCGGCGAGGCGCCGTTACGATCCGTGCAGCGGATGATCAACGCCATGCAACTGCCGCTGCCTGGGGGGAAACTCTATTCCATCGACACCCGGCTAAGGCCCAACGGGAACGCCGGCATGCTGGTGTCCACGCTCGAGAGCTTTGCCGATTATCAGGATCGTCACGCCTGGATCTGGGAGCACCAGGCGCTGATCAGGGCGCGTTGCGTTTTCGGCAGCGACGCGTTCAGAACCCGCTTCGATTCAGTACGCCGCAAGGTGCTGGCACGCCGGCGTGATAACGACGAGGTGCGCCAGGCATTGGCCGACATGCGCCGGCGCCAGCTCGACCAGCGCTCGGAACGGCCGGAAAAGCACCTTCTGGGTGATATCCAGTTCATCGCCGAGCTCGGCGTGTTGCTGAACGCGGCCGAATCTCCCGACCTGATCGAGGCGCGCGCAACCATCGAGCAACTCCGGATACTGGCCGATCTGGGCCGGCTTTCATCGGATGCCAGCGAGCGTCTGATCGACGTGTTCAACCGGGCCGCGGCACTGCGCGACCGGCTTTTTCTTGAACGCGATTGCACCGATGCACTTCCCGACACGGCCCGACAGGCTGTCGAGGAGGCATGGGCCGAGGCATTCGAAGCACCGCGCTGAATCCGGCTTATTCATGAGCCGGGCTGATATCTACCCGACAGTAATATGGATTGCATTCAGAGCCTCAACGATGCGCCGAATCAAGGCGTCGCTCGCCGGCAAGGATGATTGCCTTGGCAACAGCGACAACGCCGAGTCGGGGCGTTGTTCAAGCCCCTAACCATTCGATATCCAAAAGAGAGGCCGGGCTGTGCATCCCCCCAGAGTGCGTTAGCGAAACTTGCTGTAGGATTGCCGCACTGGCGTTTCACCACCTCGCTGTCGAAATGCACAGTGCGGCTGAATACGATCTGTATTGCTGCCGGGTTAATAGTTGCAGGAATAGCGGCGGGGTGCACTAAAATGGGGTTCTCTCAACTACGGCTGGTCTGTTCGTGAACGAATCTGTCGACAATCACACGCCCAAGAAGCCGGCGAATACCGAAAGCCTGTACAAGGTCACCCGGGCCGACCTTCCGCTGAGCTGCCCGACCCCGGAAATGGAGCTGTGGAACTCGCACCCCCGGGTCTACCTGCCGATCGAAACGACCGGCCAGGCGCTTTGCCCCTACTGCGGCGCCCGGTTCGAGCTGGAAAACGCCGATTGATTATCCGCGCAACGCGTTCAGTGGGTAACAATCAGAGGCTCCCGTGAAGATTGACCCCGCCCGCGCGGCCGAGCCGGTGCCGCGCAGCAGCCTTCCAATCCGTGCCTCGAGCTGGCTGGGCCGGATCACCGCACTGATCCTGTTCCTGGGCCTGGCGCTCGGCCTGGTGTTGCCCAAGATCGCCGGCGGCGTATTCCTTCTGTTGGCCTTGATGGGCATCATCTGGCTCGAACCCGGCCTGGCAAGGCGGCGTTGGGATCTGGACGGACACGAGCGCCTGCTGATCTTCGCCGTAATTGCCTTCGTCGCGGTCTGGCTGCTGGCCTGGCTGGCTCACGGCCTTGGACCGATCGGTGGCGAAGACGTTGGCCGCATTCTCCGGCTGCTTCTGATCATCCCGGCGTGCATTTTTCTCGCTCGCGTGGACGGACTGGAGCGCAGCTGGTGGGCCGGGCTGGCGACCGGGGCCATCGTGTCCGGTCTGTACGCAATCGCCTTCGCGGTCGCCGGCGAGCCCGGAACCTGGGCCGAACGTGTCGGCGGTCCGACCAACCCGATCTATTTCGGCGGGGTAGTGCTGGCGTTTTCGGTAATGTTGCTGCCGCACTTGGCGGATTCCCGCGCCCTACCGGTCGTTCGCGCGCTGATGGCGATCGCGGTAATGCTTGGATTCATCGCCAGCGCGCTGTCCGGGTCACGCGGTGCCTGGCTGGCGCTGCTGCCGTTGCTGGTGATCTATCTGCTGACGCTGGGAACTCGACAGGCGCCATTGGTGAGATTTGGAATGCCGTTGACAATCGTCGTCGTCGCGGTCGTAATTTCGATGCTTCCCGGCGTTCCGCTGGGCCAGCGCGTTATCGATGCGTTCTCTGCGTTCGGCGCCGCAGGAGGCGAGATCGTGCGCGAGGACACGCTGGCCGTGCGTTGGGCCCTTTGGCAACTTTCGCTTGACCAGCTCCGCGACGCCTGGTTTTTTGGCCTGGGGCCGGATGGATTCAGGGCCGCACTGGAGCAAGCCGTGGACAGGGGCAGTGTGCCGGCCTGGTTCCTCGAATACCATCACCCTCACAACCAGTATATTTCGGCGCTCATGATTGCCGGCCTGCCCGGCCTCTTTACCCTGTTGCTGCTATTCGGCGTCCCGCTCAGGCGATTTGCAATGTTGTGGCGCACGGGCCTGGAACGCACGCGACTGTGCGGCTGGGCAGGTCTTGCCGCGTTGTCGTTACTGGCCGTGATGGCCTTGAGCGAATCCATCTTCCAGCGCAACAGCGGCATCATCTGGTTTGCCCTGCTCCTCGCTGCCGGGCATGCCATGGTCAAGGTTCGTTACCGGGGCGAACTCGAGGCGCACCGGACGCCACGGGTGCACTCACTGAGCGTCATCATGATCTGCCGTGACGAGGCCGATCGAATCGCTCAGGCGCTGGAGTCGGTGCACGGCTGGGCCGACGAGATCATCGTGCTCGACTCAGGCAGCAGCGACCGCACACCGGAGATATGCAGGCGCTATACCGATCGCGTGGAAATCACCGATTGGCCGGGTTTCGGGCGGCAGAAACAGCGCGCGCTGGAGCGCGCCAGCGGCGCCTGGGTATTGAGCCTGGACGCCGATGAGGTGGTCAGCGATGACCTCAAGCGCGAAATCGACCTGATCCTTTCCCGCCCCCACCCGCATTACAACGGTTACCGCGTGCCGTGGCTGACCATGGCATTCGGTCGCGCGCTGCACTTCGGTCACTGGTCCCGCGCCCCGCTCCGCCTGGCGGCGCGCGACTCGGTCCGTTTCACAGACGCACAGGTGCACGAGAAGCTGGTGGTGACCGGCGGGCCGCGGCGTACCGGTCTGCTGGAAGGCCCACTCTTGCACCACGTTTTCCGCGGACAAGAACACGCTCGAGCAAAGCTGGCCGGCTATGCGCGCATCCAGGCCGCCGAAAGACACGCGGCAGGGCGCCGCGCGACGCGCACTGGAGCCTGGCTGCGGGCCGGTCTGAACTGGGTCGACAACTACCTGCTGCGCGCCGCTTTTCTCGACGGTCGCGCCGGATGGAAGATGAGTCTGTTGCAAGCGACTTATACGCATGAGAAATACGCCGAACTCGCGCGCCTGTCGCGTTCGGAAGCTCGCTGAGCCGGTACCCGACGAACCCATTCAGCAATAGGGATCTGGCTGGCCTTCGGGACGGGTCTTGAACCGACGGTGCAGCCACCAGTAGGCTGCTGGTGTAATGCGCACGTGGCGTTCCAGAATCGCGTTGAAGCGGGCCAGGTCTCCGATAGGATCGCCGGAAGGGAAAGGGTCGAGCGGCGTTTCCAGAATCACCGTGATGCGACCGGTCGCCGGATCCTTGCGCGGAAGCATCGGCACCACGTGGGCGCGTCCGAGACGCGCGAGCTCGAGCATGCCGGTGGCGGTTGCCGTCTGGATGCCGAAGAAAGGGGCGAATTCGCTGCGCGCGGGCCCGAGGTCCTGGTCGGGTGCGTACCAGAGTACGCCGCCGTCGCGCAGATGCCGCACCATGGCGCGCAGATTCTTGCGCGGGATCATCGCCTCGGCGTAGCGCGAGCGGCCGCGTATCTGGAGATCTTCCAGCACCGGGTTGTCGAGCGGGCGGTAAATGGCCCTGGCCTGGACCTGCTCGCCGAACAGCCGCGCCGCCACTTCCAGGCAGGTGAAGTGCCCGGTCAGCAGCATCACCCCCCGACCGTCGGCCCGCGCCCTTTCCAGGTGCGCAAGGCCGACCACCTCGCCGGTCGTGGAATCCAGCTTGCCGGGATGGTGCCATGCGAAGCTGATCTCGCCGACGGACTCGGCCAGGTTGCGAAAATGGTTGCGCAACAACTGTGATCGGTCGCTGTCGTCGAGTTCCGGAAAGCACAGTTCGAGATTGCGCCGCACGATGGACGATCGACGCCGCATCAGCAGACGCATTGGTCCGGCCAGCCAGCGGGTGGCGCGCTGGGCATATCGAAGCGGCAGGCGTCCGAGCCACTCGATCGGCTTCAGCGCGGCACGTGTCATCGCTTGCCCGACGCCGGTCATCAGGCTTTTCTCGGGCCGGGGCCGGGCATCCGGCTTGCGTTCAGGAAAAACACACTAGCCGCGGATCCGCCAGGATCTACGCTGAATAACGACGTTGAACCGCCAGGAAAACTACGTCTTCCCGCAATCGCCGGGGCGACATCCGGGATCTTGAGTCGACCTTGCTGATTCATGCTTTTGAATTTATCCGTGGTTATCCGCGCAAATCCGCGGCTGGGTCCGATTTTGTTCAGCGATGGCTTGTTCTCAGCTTCCCCAGTGCTCTTTCTACATGATAATTGCGGGTTCAGCGTTCCTGCGGCGCTTCGCGGCGAGGCGCCGTGTGCAGGCAATGGCCCTAGCCCTTGGCAAGCACGGGAACGCCGCAGAGGAGCGCCACAGGAGCGCCCGAAGGCCAGCTGAATCCATAATTATCATGTTGAAGGACCACTAGGCTATGCTTGCACCGATGGGTTCACCGTGGTTTCGAGTTTACCGATTCGCGACCGGCGCGCTTGCGCCGTTTGCGGCGCGTCGGCTTGCGCGGGCTGCTACTGGCGCGCCCGAACTCCTGGCCCGGCAGGCAGAGCGCCGCGGCCATGTGCCCGATGCGGGCGGCGAAATCTGGATTCACGCCGCGTCGGTCGGCGAACTCAACGCCGCCGAGCCGCTGGTTCGCGCCCTTGCCGGTGGACAACGGCGCATCGTGCTGACCACGCTCACCCATACGGCCGCCGAGCAGGCGCGCCAGCGGTTCGAAAACTGCGATGCAGTGCGTCACCTTTTCGCACCGCTGGATACCGTGGCCTGCGTCTCTCGCTGGCTGGATCATACCCGGCCGAGGGCCCTGGTGCTGATCGAAACCGAAATCTGGCCGGTCATGCTGGACCAGTGCCGTCGGCGTTCGATTCCGGTCGCCATGGTGAATGCGCGTATCTCGGGCGAGGCGATGCGTCGCTATCGACGGTTTGCGGGCCTGTTTCGTTACGCGCTGGCCGATGTCGATCCGGTGCTGTGCCAGGACGAAGTCAGTCGTGAGCATTTCGAGGCCCTGGGCGTCGGCCGTAACCGCATCGCGTTGACCGGCAATCTGAAATTCGACGCCGATTCGTTGGCGACCCCCACCGACGAAATGCTTTCCTGGCAGCGACTGTGGGCCAGCCGGCCGCTCTGGGTGGCCGGCAGCACGCACGGCGGGGAGGAGTACATTGTCGCCAGCGCGCATCGTCGATTGTTGCAGGAGCATCCCGACGCACTCTTGCTGGTGGTGCCTCGGCATCCTGATCGAGGGTCGGAGGCCATGGACGCGTGCAAGCGGGCCGGCTTGAACGTCTGCATGATGGAAGATTGGCCGGCACAGGCAACGCAAGGTGAAGGCAAAAGCGGTCGCATCCAGGCCATCGTGGTCGACCGCATGGGTGTGCTGGGTGGGCTGTACCAGATTGTCGATGCCTGCATGGTCTGCGGCAGCCTGGTCGAAGGAATCGGCGGGCACAACCTGATCGAGCCGGCATTGGCCGGCAAGCCTATCCTGACCGGCATCCACACGGCCGACCAACAAGCCGCGGCGGACGGGCTCGAATCGGCAAATGGTCTTGTACGCGTGAAGTCGTCAGCGGACCTGGCGGATCGGTTGGCGCATATCTTCACGCAGCCGGAATACGCCCGGCGACTCGCCGCCAACGCCAGCGCCTTCGCCGACTCACAACGCGGCGCGCTTGAAAGAACTCTCGAGCCACTGAAACCGTGGCTGGCCAACCAGCTAACCAGCTAACCAGCCAACGGATTGTCCAGCCGGCCCCTATCCTCGCTCCGGCCCCTCGAGAAGTTCGTTCGCCCGCGCCAGGTCTTCAGGCGAAATCGTGCCGGCCGCGCGCCTCAATCCGAGACGATCGAGAATCAGCTGGTGGCGTGCCTGGGAATAGTCGCGCTGGGCCTGGAAGAA
>Ga0102932_1000350_pt1 | contig 22661 bp, 18 predicted proteins | sample SalPonR1_C_D2_MG_FD_78212 | JGI IMG/M metagenome (GOLD analysis project Ga0102932, IMG submission 78212) | Salt pond soil microbial communities from South San Francisco under conditions of wetland restoration - Salt Pond MetaG R1_C_D2_MG | ecosystem: Environmental > Aquatic > Marine > Intertidal...
ATTCCGGTAATAAGCGGAACAGGTTTACTCGCCGGCATCGCTCTCGCAATCGGCCCCACAATTCTCGGACACGGCTCCATGAATTACGCCGTAAAATATGTCTCTCCCACTTTGCTCTCTACACTTGTACTTTCGGAAGCCATATTTGCTGCCATTGCTGCCTACTTCATATTTGATGAAATCCCTTCACTCTTGTCAATAACGGCCATGATGATCATCATCACTGGTGTAGTGTTAACATGGACCAGGAGATTTAAATACCAGGCTAAATCAAAAGCCACGAGAGAATCAAAAAAATCATAACCCATGCAGCTATTTGTACACTTTTTTTTTGCCGCGGAAACTCATAGCCGCAAATAGGGCAAGTCTCATTATCGGCATCAACTTCTACTGCACAAGAAGGACATTCTATTTTTTTCATATTTCAAAATGTTTTAATACTATTCATCTCAGGTCTGTTATTGATGCTGCTAAATTTAAACCCTGATTTTACACACATAACTAATTGTACAAAATAATGAACAAAAACTCCTGCTTATTGATCTTGCTGACACTAACTATGCTTTCCTGTGGTCAGCAAGAGCCGGAACAAACAGCATACGATTCTCTGAACCTTGAAGAGATTACGATTCCTGAGCTGACTGACGGATACAATAATGGCGATTTTACAATCCGGGATGTCACACAAGCTTACCTTGAGCGAATAGAGCTGATCGACAAGAATGGCCCTTCACTGAATTCAATCATCCAGGTAAACCCGGATGCGATTCAGATTGCAGAAGAGCTCGACTCGGAGTTACAGAATGGGAATGTACGCGGACCTCTTCACGGCGTACCAGTTGTACTGAAAGACAATATTGATACAGGAGACAAAATGCAGACAACTGCCGGGTCCAGGTTCATGGCTGAATCCAATCCGCCGGATGACAGTTTTATTGCAAAAAAACTGAGGGAAAGCGGTGCTGTAATAGTTGCAAAAGCAAACCTGAGCGAATGGGCCAATTTTCACAGTAGTTTCTCGTCCAGCGGCTGGAGTGGCCTGGGCGGACAGACCCGGAATCCTTACGACATCACCCGTAATCCCTGCGGTTCAAGTGCCGGCTCCGGAGTCTCTGTTTCAGCAAATCTCACTGCATTTGCGATTGGTACGGAAACCAATGGCTCTATCGTCTGTCCTTCCAATGCAAACGGTATTGTCGGATTAAAACCTACGGTCGGACTTTTAAGCAGAGGCGGTATCATCCCTATCTCCTACACAACCGACAGTGCCGGCCCTATGACCCGTACGGTAAGGGATGCCGCCATCGCACTTGGAGCTATGACGGGGATTGATCCGGAAGATGATAAAACATCTTTTAGTGAAGGGAACAGTTATTCAGATTATACACAGTTTTTAAATGAAGACGGGCTGCAGGGTAAACGAATTGGTTTTTTTACCGGCCCTCTTGATAATCACTTTCGTGTTGATACGCTCATGTATGAAACTGTGCGTTTCTTTGAAGAAAATGGTGCAACCGTTGTTGAACTGGACAGTGTTACCGGTGAAAATATTGGCGGTGATGCATTCCAGGTTCTGCTCTATGAATTTAAGGACGGTTTAAATAAATACTTTGAATCTCTCGGTCCTGATGCTCCTGTAAAAAGCATTGAAGAGCTGGCTGAAATGACCCGCAATGATCCTAAAGAAACAGAAAGATTTGACCGCAACCTGATATTTATGGCTGCCGAAAAAGGAGACCTCGATTCTGAGGAGTACAAAAATGCACTTGAAAATATGCTTACCAAAAGCCGTGAAGAGGGAATCGATCTGGTAATGGATGAACACAACCTGGATGCGATCATTTCGCCAACCGGTTCTCCGGCATGGAAAACCGATCTGACGCTTGGAGATAATTTTAAATTATCGTCCAGTTCTCCTTCTGCAAGAGCCGGCTATCCGATTATTACCGTTCCGATGGGAACAATTGACGGTTTGCCATTAGGGCTCTCCATTTTCGGCAGGGCATGGAGCGAACCTGTACTGCTGGAAATAGCCTATGCATTTGAGCAGGGTACCATGCACAGGCAAGTGCCGCAATTTATCGGATGGCAGCAGTAAAACCGGGATAGCTTTTAGATTATGGCGCGTAACGTTGCAGATTACTGCTTTGTAAATGAACCGGTTAAGCCTTTTTGAGAATTTGTCCCAACCATTACATCAAACTCGCCCGGTTCTGCAAGAAACTTTCCGATATTATTATAAAATCCCAGCTCCTTATCTGTTAAGGTAAACTGAACTATTTTTGACTCGCCCGGCTGCAGCATAATCTTTTGAAATCCCTTTAACTCTTTCACAGGACGGACAACACTTGCCACCAGGTCCCTGATATAGAGCTGTACCACCTCTTCGCCGGCTACATCGCCGGTATTTTCAACCCTTACACTTATTTTGATGTTCTCATTATCAGAAGAGTCAATTTGAAGATCCGAATAACCAAAATCTGTATAACTGAGTCCGTAACCAAATGGATAAAGCGGCTCGTTGGTCTCATCAATATAGTGAGACCAAAAAACGGGTTCTTCGGGTGACGGCCGGCCGGTGTTAAAATGGTTGTAGTAAATTGGAACCTGTCCCACACTTCTGGGAAAAGTCATTGGTAATTTTCCGCCGGGATTGTAAACACCAAATAAAACATCGGCAATCGCATTACCGGTTTGAGTACCAAGTTGCCAGGTTTCCAGGATGGCGGGAATATGTTCGTCAGCCCATGGAATTGCAAGTGGTCTGCCGTTCATTAAAACAAGAATGATATTTTGATTTACTTCATAGACAGCTTCCATCAGTTCCTGCTGTAATCCCGGCAGGTCGAGGTAAGCCCGGCTTCTGCCTTCTCCGCTTTGAAAACCGTGTTCTCCCAGTACCATAATAACAACTTCTGAATTTGCGGCAAGGTTTACAGCTTCCTCAAACCCGGATCTGTCCGTTTCATTGATTTCTACTTCCTGTCTAAAACTTGTTTCACCAATAACAAGGTCGGCTCCTTTCGCATAGGTAATTTCATTCGAATACTTTTCAAGTCCCTCTAAAACAGAAATGGCACTGTTATCATCCGAACCGATTCTCCAGCTTCCCAGCGGGCTATTCTTATCATTTGCGAGTGCACCGATCACTGCAATACTCTTTTGATCTTCCCGCAATGGCAGTATTTCCTCATCATTTTTCAGCAGCACGATCGATTTTTTGGCCATGTCAAGTGCGGCTTCCTGGTGATCCGGATGATAAATCAGCTCTTCTTCTCTTTCGGTACTTATATACCTGTAGGGATCGTCAAATAAGCCCAATTCAAATTTTATCCGCAGGATTCTTCGAACAGCCTCATCTATTACATCCATACTCACCTTTCCTTCGTTTACTGCTTCTTCCAGGTGTTTTATGTAGGCATATGATTCCATATCCATATCGGAGCTGGCATTGGCAGCTAATTGTGCAGCATGTTTAAGATTCTTTGCATAGCCATGATCGATCATTTCCTCAATTGACGTCCAGTCTGAAACCACAAAACCTTTAAAATCCCATTCGCCTTTCAGTATATCTCTTTGAAGAAAAAAGTCACCGGTAGCAGGTATCCCGTTCAGTACATTAAAAGAATTCATTACCGATTTAACACCATGTTTAACTGCTTCTTTAAATGGTGGTAAAATTACATTATAGAGCGTGGATGTGCCTACGTCAACTGTATTATAATCTTTACCCGCAACAGCGAATCCGTAACCGGCCAGGTGTTTTGCCGTTGCAGCAATGGTATTGGGTTTTGTGAGATCATCACCCTGAAACCCTTTTACTCTTGCGGCGGCAATTTTGGAACCGAGATAGGGGTCTTCACCTGCACCTTCCATAACTCTGCCCCACCTGGCGTCTCTTGAAATATCAACCATCGGAGCAAATATCCAGTTAATTCCTACTGCTGATGCTTCAATGGCTCCGATCCGGGCTGATTTTTCAATCGCTTCCAGGTCCCAGCTTGCTGATTCGGCCAGCGGAATAGGTGTGAGAGTTTTGTGGCCGTGAATTACATCAAATCCAAACAGAAGCGGAATACCAAGCCTTGATTCATTTACAACCAGTTCCTGCATCTTTCGAACCTCCTCGGCACCCCGCACATTTAAGACTGCACCTACCCTGCCGTTTCTCAGATCTTCATATTTTCTTGCGGCGTCTCCCTGCTTTGGAGAAGGACCTGTAACTTCCCAAAAATCGGAGTATTGGTTCATCTGACCAATTTTCTCCTCAAGAGTCATGATTCCCAAAAGAGAATCAATCTCAGTTTCAATAGTAGTATCCTGGGCAAAAATACTCATGCTGTTTGATAAATAGAGGGTGAATACAAATATAACTTTTAGCTTTAAATACCTCATTTTTTTATTTGATTGCTGGTTAAAAATATAATTCGTAAAACAGGCAAATGCGATCGCACTATTTCATGGGAATATTGGTTCAGAGAATCCTTTTATGAAAACCTCTGTATTCCACTGATTTATTCTTTAATTTCTTTTTAATTGTAGAGAAGAAATGTGTAATTATCATTAATTATGACTTATTATCATGCACTTTCTCTCTGTCTTAACTATCTTAGGGTCGATTTTCATGATGCATGAACCAGACAATTTACAAATAATTTTACTTGTTATTGTGGGTTCCGTGAATATAACTTAGTGACGGAGTTCACGTTTATAAGCCCAGCTTAAAATATCTTGATTAATTTTTTAATTACTAATTTCCGGATTAAGTACATTAGATGAACTTATCTATTAAAGTAGTTTTTTGCAGTATCTTTTCTCTTTTGTTTGCCATAACAGGTACATTTGCTCAGGAGAACGGACAAAACAGAGAAAGAAGTCCACAAAATCAGACGTTTTCCTTTGGAATGGATGATATGGAACACATCCAGTATATTGATCAGCTCGGAATGGAATTACTGTTTAAAGATGCACCTAAAGAGGATTTCCTCGATTTTGATTCATATAAACTTGACAGCAGGGATGTCATATCCGTTGACGTGAAAGGGCCGGTTCCGCTTACAGCACGCGGGCTTGTGGTTAGTCCGCAAGGCACTATTTTTATCCCGATGGCAGGAAATATTTATGTAAAAGAGATGACGGTAACTGAAGCAACGGAAGCAATTAAATCGTCGCTCAATAAATATTTAAATGAATTTGAACTCCAGATTAGTCTCGACAGAGCCAGGGACGTTACTGTACATGTATATGGAGATGTGCCATTTCCGGGTAAATATATACTTCCCGCAGGAACAAGGTTAGATGCAGCACTGTATCCTGCTCTCTTTGAAGGAGAACTTCCATCAGGTTCACTGAATGGTACCCGATATGCGGCTAACTTTTTAGCTTCAAATGAATTTTCACTTCGAAATATCACGATATCAGGTGAAGATGACCCGGATCAAACGAAAGGTGACTTAATCAGTTACTTCAGAACGGGAGAAAAAAATTACAATCCATTTCTTTCTGACGGGGATATCATCAAAGTAAACAGAATGACAAATTCGTCACCTACGATTACTATCTCAGGAGCTGTATCAAATCCTGGTGAGTTTGAGTACCGTAATACAGATTCCATTTCAAAAACGATTCGTCTGGGCGGTGGATTTATACCTGAAGCTGACACTTCAAAAGCGATTATTTTCAGATCACAGCCCGAACCTGAAACAATTGAAATGGATCTGAATTCACCGGAAAGCGATCGCCTTACCTTACATCCCAACGACCGGATTGTGATTCCTTATCTTGACAATGATATTCGAGGGGCATCTGCCTGGGTTCAGGGAGAAGCTGTTTTACCTGGCAGTTTTCCGATTAATGCAAATGAAACTACACTCGGCGAATTGATTGATATTGCCGGTGGTTTAACAGATGATGCTCTGGCCGAAAGCGCATATGTCATACGAAGTAACAGAAATGTGCGGAACGTGCGGTCATCAACCGACTTCAATATTCAGGAGCTAAAAAGAACCTCAGACCAGATTGAACAGGGTTTTCAGTACCTTGAACTGGAAGAAAACCTGAATTCCGAACGTCGTTTATATGTTAATTTGAGAGACTCTCTTGACTTGACACAAACAAAGATTAATGACGGAGACAGGCTATTCATACCGCGCAATGCAGATGCTGTGGTTCTCTATGGACAGGTTAATAAACCGGGTGATTACAGGTATGATTCAACTCTCGGCTTAAATGATTATCTTTCCAAAGCGGGAGGGGTAACACTTGCCGCTGATACCGAACGTATTTTTATTATAAAAGCCGGGAGCCGTACATGGATGAAGCCGGAAATGACAGATATCAGCTCCGGGGATATTATATTTGTTGACAGGATACCTTTTGATGAATTGAACGCTCAGCGCAGTTTTGATTTGCAAAAACAGGCAGCAAGAAGAAATAATATTCAGCTGGTTTTGAGTGGCCTTACAGCCATTACGGGAATTATAACAACGGTTGTAGCTATAAGGCGTTAAAGCCGAAACAAAAGTTCTAATAGGTGTGAAACTACTATATCTTACTCAATATTATCCGCCGGAAATTGGAGCAGGCGCGGTTCGCAGTAATATTATGAGTAAATATCTTGCTGATGATGGCTGGGAGGTAGATGTGGTTTGTGAACGCCCCAACTATCCGACAGGAATTCTCGACGAGAAGTATAAAAAAGAGTGGTGTTACGAGGAAAAGGTAAATGATAATCTTTCCGTGCACCGGATATGGGCCATTGCCAATCAGCGAAGAAACATTCTTGAGCAGATGCTCTTCTTCGTATCATTTATGATCTCAAGCTTTTTCTATGTGCTTGCAAATCCGAAGAAATATGATGTCGTCTACGTCACCTCACCTCCTATTTTTGCCGCTATTTCCGGGTTTGTATTGAGTAAAATAATCGGCAGTAAATTTGTTTTTGAAGTACGTGACATCTGGCCGGATTCTGCGGTTAATCAAATTGACCTCGAAAGTGAATCCTTTTTTATCCGGTTTGGACGCGGAATTGAGAACTGGCTCTATCATAAAGCCGATTTAATTGTACCTGTAACATCAGTAGCTGAAAGTATTATAAAACGTCGCAGCAACGGGACACCTACTTCCGTAATTCCAAATGGAGTCGATACCGCTCTGTTTCAAAAGATGAAAAATCCCCAGCAGGGTATGGATGAAATTTTCAATCCGGATAAATTCCGCGTAGGATATGTGGGCTCACTTGGAGTGATTCACGACCTTCGCACCTTTGTAAAAGCAGCTAAATTGTGTGAGCAAGATCCTGATATTGAGTTTATTATTGTAGGAGACAGTGGCCGGAACAATCAATTGCAACATATTCTGGATGAGTTTCAGCCAAAAAATCTCTCATGGGTCGGCCTCAAAAAACATGAACAAATACCCTACTACATATCCAGTTTTGATGTAGCCATAAATCCGGTCAACCCATCCAAGGCATTTGAATCCATTGTTACTGTAAAATTTTATGAATACCTGGCTTGTGAAGTGCCGGTCATTACCTGTGGCAAAGGTCTTCTGAAAGTTATTGGCGACCAAAGCGGAGCAGCAATTACAGTTGAGCCAAATAATCCGCAAGAGCTTGCTGGTGCAATTGAAGAGTTAAAAAAAGATCAAAAACAGAAATTCACTCTGTCAAAAAATGGGAGACTGTTTGTTAATGATAAGTACTCGAGGCAACGACTGGCCAGGAATTTGTCAGACTGCCTGAAGAAGAATTTTATTTAATTGAAAAGTCTCTTTCCACCCATTTTTTGCAACGATAATCTGAATGTCTGCTCATTTGATTATTTGATCATAAGTAAAATAAGACATCAAAAGTACAATAGAGTTGCTATTCAGTCTTACGCTCAACAACAGGTAAAAAATCTAAGAAATGAATAAAGATGCCTCTGCAAGAATTATATTCCTGGACGAAGCATATGAAATGGCTTACAGAGTTTCAAAACAGATAACCGATTCTTCAGACTCTTATGATATTATACTTGGAATATCACGGGGCGGATTGCCGCCGGCAAGGATGATATCTGATTTTTTAAATATTGAGACCCTCACCTCTCTTCAAATCAGTCATTATGCACGCGGAGGGGTAGAAAAAGAGAAAGTTGACGTAACTGACCCTCTTAATATCGACATAGAAGGAAAAAAAGTTCTGATTGTCGACGATGTAAATGATTCCGGCGAAACACTGAAAGCTGCTTATGAACATGTAGGTTCACTAAATCCAGCCGATGTTAAGACTGCCGTTCTGCATGAAAAAAGCAGCACGTCATTTAATGCTCACTACACCGGTTCGGATCTTTCTGAATGGAAATGGCTGATCTACCAGTGGGCTGTAACGGAAGATATTCTCGAATTTTTGAATAAGGATGAGATGCTAAACGCTGAAGAAAATAAAGCTATCAATCACCTGTCTGAAAAATATGGTTTGAAAATAAATATTGATCTTTTTAAAAAAATAGTTTCAATGAAAGACAATTATTTTCAACAGACTTAAACGATTGTGAATTTATTCGAAAAAAGTAAAAAACAGTTATCATAGATAGTGAATTAGCGATATGCAATTGTTAGATTGGACCTCACAGGTCTCAAAATTTTAAAACCGATTTCCTTAACTGCATTACTTTAATTATATGAGCGAAGATCAAAAACATCAAAATGATTCAAATGAGGCTCAGGGGATTTCCAAAAATAAATTTCCATACTATATAAACCTCATTTACCGGTGGAGAAAATTTTTAGCTTTACATCTCTCTATAGTAGCTGCCGGGGCGGTTATAATCACCTTAATTATTCCAAAGACATATACGTCATCCGCAACGATTATTCCCGAAAGTTCACAGAGCATTGCAAATATGATTTTGCCTCAGAAAATGACGGAGGGTCTCGGTGGAGCTATCGGAGCTCTCTCAGGCGGCGCTTCTAATCAAACCAATACCATCATGTCGATCCTGAAAAGCCGGGAGCTGGCTGTAAAAGCAATTAATGAATTTGACCTGATGGAAAGATTTGAAGCTGAGAAACTGGAAGATGCTATTGAGTTTTACAGGGAGATGACTTTCGTAACCATTGATGATGAACAAATGATCAGATTGTCGGTGAATGCCAAAACCGACTTTTTTAGCTTCGGGGATAACGTTGATGAAACACGTCAATTTGTTTTCGAGTTAGCTGAATTTATCACATCCGAACTTGATCGAAATTTCACCCGTTTAAATGCAGAAAAAGCAAAATTTGAACGCATTTTGGTTGAAAAGAGATTTATGGAAAATCAAGAGGATCTGAGAAAAGCAGAACAGGAGATCATGGAATTTTCTCAAAAAAATTCGATGATCTCATTACCGAGACAGGTAGAAGCTGCTGTGGAAACAGCCGCTATGCTTGAAGCTGAAATTATTGCCAACCAGATAGAACTGGCGGCTTTAACTCAAACCATGAGTTCTTCAAGGCCGGAAGTTCGCCAAAAACAGATAACTGTGGAGCAAGCCGAAAAAAAACTCAGCGAAATTAAGCTCTTTGGTTCCAGCCAGGATAGCCTCAGGCTACTTCCATCATTCCGGGCTGCACCGGAGCTGTTAATGGAATTCGTAAGGCTGCAGCGTGAAGTGAGCGTTCAAAATCTTCTATATGAATTTTTGATTCAGCAATATGAGCAGTTAAAAATTCAGGAGGCACAACAGTCACCATCCCTTCAGTTTATCGACCGGCCGGCCGTACCTACTAAACGTACTAGTCCCGTAAGATCACTTCTTGCTATTTTGTTATTCTCAATTGGATTTGTTGCAGGCATGGCCTATTTGGCCGGATATGAATTGTATCATGATAAGTACAAACAGTTACTGAAACACTCCATACAACAAGCAAGAAAAGAGTGATCTTTTGAAAGAAAAGGTTGAACAACATCTGAGTACAGTTCCACTCAAACAAATTTGGGTAAGTGCTGTTGTACTTCTTTTTCTTTTGTCGGTATTCATCATCCAAAAGCCGATACTGCTTATCTTGCTTCTTTTTATCAGTTTTATCGCCTGGTACTCTTTATCTATCGATTTCCAATATAAAGATGTGCACCTTGTTGCATTTCTTTTGTTTGCAAGTATTCTTTTGCCTCCTGTTACCGCACTGCCGGGCTTTCCTGATATCAGAGTTGAAGAACTGTTTTTCTTTTTACTATTTCCTCTGCTACTCTTGTTAAAAAACAAAGAGAACCAGGATCCCTTTCTGAGATATTTTTTATATGCTCTTTTAGCATTTGGTGGGGCGGTTTTCGTTTCCATCTATTATGGTAAGTTTGTACTTGGAGTGCCACTTTCACTGAGTGATCATTTTGAACTATTGAAAGTATTCAAGCTCTTTATTGTGGTGTTTCTTATAAGCCGTTTAAATCTTTCGCAAAAAAATATCTATACACTTCTATATGTGATCGTATTTTCATTTCTGTTATCTGCGATTATTGGATTGATGCAATTCTATGGAATCCTTGGATTTGATCAAATTACAGCTCCTTTCTATGCAGCAGAACGTATTTATGATGTACACAATCGTATGATGGGCACTTTCTACAATCCAAATACCTATGGAACCGCACTTACTATCGGAGCTATTGTTTCTTTGGGATTGCTTTTTTATGAAAAGAAAACAAACAGGCGCATTTTTCTGTTTCTGACTGTTATTCTCCTGGCTTTTTCTATTGCTCTTACTCAATCCAGGACTGCGGTCGTTGTTGTACTTTTTGCATTTATTCTGATCACCCTGCTGAATTTTATCAGAAAGCAATTCAGTGTAAAAAAGTTACTAATTATTCTAATAGTCACGACCATTGTTTTACTTGGCATTACCGGTCTGCTTGCAGATCAGATTTTAATTCGGTTCATGGCATTGGGTGACATTTCAGAAGACATGAGCTGGAAAATGAGACTCCTTGCATGGTATCTGAATCTTACACTCTTTAGTGAATCCATTCTGCTCGGATGGGGACCGGCTAAAATGATTCATACAACTATCGTAGACAGTGAATATATACTTATCCTCAGAAGATATGGATTGATTGGATTCTCTTTCTATATTCTGCTTTATTTCATCCCGCTTCTCAGGTCATACATGATTCAGAAAATGGGAGGTATCAAAGAGCTTATCGGTCAGATTGTATTTGTTTCAACCACTGTCTTCCTGATTGCAAATATCACTAATCCTCTTTTTCATGAAATTCAGTTTATGGATCTTTGGGCTCTGCTCTTAGGTATCTTTTTTGCAGTATCTTTGAATAGCGAGAATAATTTCCAAAGAGAAGCTAAGGAGAAGCCGTTTGATTAAAACAGCCATTGTAAGTCATACATACCCGACCAGAATTTCTCCCGGTCAGACTACATTTATCCGGCAGGAGGCCCGCCTGGTTCATACGATCGCAGATGCTGAAGTACATATTCCGGCAGTGTACGCACTGCCTTTTCAAAAACAGTATAAAAGATCACTTCAAATTGACGAGTCTGTGATTCCTTATCATCGCTTCCGGTACCTCTCATTTCCGAAAAGAAAACTGGCCTCTGTCACAAAAAAATCTATTTCAAAAGGTCTGCTGAAATCAATCCGGAAACAAAAGCCGGACCTGGTCCACCTTCACTGGCTCTACCCGTCCGGCTTAGCCGTACCTTCGCTGAAAAAAGCCGGGTACCCGGTTGTATTAACAATTCATGGCGGGGACTGGTACTCAAATCAATTTGATCAAAAGCTGATGCCGCTTCTCAAGAAGTCACTTCTGCTATGCGACAAAATCATCTGTGTGGGCAAGCAGCTTACCAGGGATATTACAAATTTTCAACCGGGATTAGAGGATAAATTGGTTCATATCCCGCATGGTGTAGATACCGGCCTGTTTCATCCCGTTCCGGATAATAAAGTGATTTTGAAGAAACCTGGATGGAATATGGAAAAGAAAAACCTTCTCTGTATTGCCAATCTGTATCACGGAAAAGGTGTTGACCTGTTGATCCGGGCTTACTCCACTATCACCGATAGAAGAAAGTATCATCTTCATATCGTATCTCCGGCCAGTGATAGTGAGACAAAATCCGAAATTGATCAATTAATAAATCAATATAAACTCCATCATCATATTACATTTTATGACTCAATGCAGCAAAACCGCCTTGTAAATTTGATACGGGCTGCAGACCTGTTAATTTCACCCAGCCGTAAAGAAGGCTTCGGGCTGGCGGTTGCAGAGGCGATCGCTTGCGGAACACCAGTACTGGCCACACGTTCAGGCGGACCGGAAGAGATTGTGAATCCTGATTGCGGTATGCTGGTTGAAGCAAACAGTGCTGACAGCTTATCAGCAGGATTGGAAAGCATCCTGAAAAACCTGGACAGGTATCAGTCCGATATAATGCATCAATACATCAAATCAAATTTCAGTATTGAATCAAAAAAGAAGAAGTTGCTGGCGGTATATCGTGATATTATATCCTGACCTATGATCAATCGCTTTTTCAAAAACAAACTCTTTAGAGATGTGGCAACCCTGGTTGGAGGCACAGGTATCGCACAAGCCCTGCCTGTTTTGATCTCACCCATACTTACCAGGATGTACTCGCCGGAGGAGTTCGGTATCCTGGCGTTTTATATGGCTGCTATTGCCATTATTGGTGTGGCATCAACCGGACGCTACGAAATGGCCGTTCTGTTGCCAAAAGAGAATATCAAAGCATACAACCTGGCCGGTTTTTCTGTGATACTTTCCCTGGCGGTTTCAATTGCAACTTTCGCGGTTCTCCTGATTTTCGGTGACCGGATTTTAGAATTATTTGGCTTCAGGCCGATGCCTGTTCTCTACTATACGATCCCCGCCGGGATTTTTGCGTTCGCCCTTTTTCAGATCTCCACCTTTTTACTGAACAGGGTGCAGCATTACAAAGGGTTGGCATCGGCCAAAATTGCCCGTTCAGGGGGTATTTCTGCCGGACAGATTTTGTTCGGGCTGACCGGCTTTTCAACTTTCGGTTTGGTATTCGGAAAACTATTCGGAGACCTGGGCAGCGCCATCTATGCGAAGTGGCTGGCAAACCGTAACCGTGCATTCAAAGACTCCCGTTACTCCCGGATCATCATGAAAGCTGAGGCCCTGACCTTCCGGGAAATGCCGAAGATCAATGCTCCTCATGCTGTTTCTACCACGTTAAGCAATCAGCTTCCAAATATACTTCTGGCGGGTTTCTTTAGTCCTGCAATAGCTGGTTTTTACAACCTGAGTTTCAGAGTCTGCTATGCACCGGTTATGCTCATATCAGGTTCAGTCTACCAGGTTTACAGCCGGTCGGTCAGTAATAACCAAAAAGAAGGAGATGATATTTACCGGTTTACACTATCCATCGTAAAAAAGCTGGCTCTTATTGCTCTTATTCCCTTCTCCATACTATTACTTTTTGCTCCCGATCTTTTTGACTTTATTTTCGGTACAGAATGGCGTATTGCAGGTTTTTATGCACAGCTGCTTACACCCATGTTGTTTTTTAGTTTTATCGTCTCTCCTGTAACATACCTGCCTATACTTTTTGGGTATCAGCGAAAAGCATTTTTTCTGGACCTGATCTACCTGGTATTACGCATTGCTGCCCTCTCAACCGGTTTCTTCATGGATAGCGCAACAATTGCAATAGCCGGATACAGTGCAGTTGGCGTAATATTCCTGGTTTATCTTCTGTTCTGGCTGCTGTCACTGACTAAAAAGCATAACTACCAGAAAGATTCCCCTTATATGAAATAAAATTCAAATTTTCATAGTACAAAGTGACCGGGTGCCCTTATGCACAGAGTCAAAACAGGCGTAGTTACCGTTTCTGTCTGTTCTCGGGTGTAAATCACATCTCCAGTTTTTATATGGGTCGGATGAGCTGAATCTTTTCGGATGTATAAATTGACCCAGCACATCCAGTTTTTTTAAATCCTCATCATACAACAACAACGATGATCTTCTGGATCTGTCCGGATAGGTATCCGTTAAAATTTTGTTTTTCCCGGGTAAATATGTAGGATGCCCATCTGATTTAAAAATATCTTTCCCCACTTGTCTGAATTGATCGGTCTGATCTGTAAATAGAAAATAACCATCACGACCGTCTGCACGGCAATAAGCAAGAATCTCATCATTATTTTTCCAGCACAAATGAGAAACCATATCATCGGTTGGAAATAAATGTAGTGCATTGCCGTGAATATCCATTGTTATCATTCGTGAATATCGATTTCTTATATCTCCTTTTATCCACCGGTGTAAAAAAACAAAACGATTATTGTCCGGTGAAAATAAAGCATGGCTGATAAAATGTGCAGCTCCTTCCATTGAGGGAGCCGGTTGAATGCCGGCCAGATCTGCTACACTGATGAGATCATTTTTTGTCTGTTTCTCTAAATTCAGTATATAAAGGGTCGAATTACCGGTAATTTTTTTATCTATTCCTTTTTCATTGGTCTTGTGAACGTATCCATATCCCGGCATATATTTCTCAACTCTTGAAAAGCTATATCCAACTGCAAAATTGCCGGATCCATCAACAGAGCTGACTGGAGAAGGTAATTCATGGGATTCCGATCTGTTTATATCGCAAAGTACCGAAATAGTTCTGTCCTTTTTATGATCGTTATATATAAATTGATTTGTATCTCCGCGCCACTGTAATTTGGCTCCCTGATGCCAATTCCATGCTCTTGTTTTGGTTAACTCAGTATAACTTTCCCAGTTCTCTCCTCTAAACAGACCTATTGATACATAGTCATCCGGTTTTGGCATTCGCAATGGGATTTCAAATTGATGTGCCAACAAATTTTTATTGTCAGAAGAGAAAGGTGTATGGTCGTGAAATCCATAGAAAAAACCTTCTCTGACAGTCACAGAATTTTTACTCCAACCAGACTTTCGAGGAACAAGATCAAAAATGCCTTGATACAGATCACGGAGCACCATTTTTATCCGCGGATTTTGTTTTACAAGATCATATACGAAACGCTCAAAACGGTTCATCCCTGATGTATTGATTTTAAATTTTCAATATGATTCAAAATATGATTCACACGGTGCTCCCAGGTGTGATTCTTTTCCACAAATTTTCTGGCCGGAATGGTCCTGGAAGTTATTTGATCACCTTCATTTATTAAACTGATCACCGCTTCGCAAAACGACTCCGGATCGCCCATATCGTAAAACCAGCCGAGGCGGCCATGATCAAGTTGCATTTCAGACTGAGATGAACGTGCTGACAATATGGGCCGCCCGCTCGCCATGTATTCGTATATTTTTATGGGCGAGGTATATGATTTTTCTTCTGAATCGGCATTAATTAAAATATCAAGACTCCCTATTATACCTGGCATTTCCTGAAAAGGTTGTGCGCCGTGAAAAATGATCGATTTATACTCAGAATATTTCTTTTCCATTTCAGCTTTGTAAGGGCCATCTCCATAAATATGAAACTCAATTTCTCTGTCAGATTTTTTATTTGCTTTAATAAATCCCAGAGCTACATCATCTAATCCATACCAGCTTTCGATTAATCCTGTATATCCCAGTTTAACCTTGCTTCCGAAATCTCTCCTGCAGTTATTTTCCCAATCAGAAAACCGGTCTGGATCTACTCCATTATTTACAATAACAGATTTGTTGGTCAGCTTGTCTCCCCATAACGTATCAATAGATTTATAAACCGGATCTGAAATCAAAACAAGTAAGTCAGCGGCGTTCAAAAATAACCCTTCGAATATTGACATCCATTTATGGCGCTGAGATCCAAAACTATTCACTTCAAGAATGAGCGGAATATTACCCAATTTTTTTTTTAGCAGCGGAAGCCAGTTCTGAAATCCAACCGAATATCTGACATAGCAAAATTCGGGATTATCCATGGCTGCCAGTTCTCCCACTTTATCAACTAATTTCTTTCCCCAAAAGATTCGATGAATTAATGAGTTCTTTTCGAGCTTTATAATTTCCGGTATTCTGCAGTCCCCTTCCATTAAACCGATTGGTTCTTCCATGATTATTCTCACAGTATATCCCTGATTGGCTAAAGTGGAAGTAACTCCATAAGCGTGTGCAACATGACCTCCCACATTATTGTGTTGAGAGAAAAACCGTGGATATGGAATCAGATAAAAAGCATTTTTAATCTTTTTCATTCGATTTATAACAAAGTCTGCAAAGTTACTGGTTTCGTATAATTATTATTGATACGTACCTGAAAATCGTATTAAATATGGTGATTATCAGTTGAACTTAGATATAAAAAAGTAAGGTAACCTCAATGCCGTTTCGCTTTAAGGAATAAAACCCAAATCATACTTCAGGGAAATATAATCATCCATTGCTGTTGCCATTACCAAAGTGCAATCCGGAAACTCTCTTTTTTTTCTGAATCTCCGACAAAACACAATCCTACTTGTATAAAATCAAAGGAGTAATCAACCTGTGGATTTGATTTAATCTCATTCCATGCCTTGAACATTTCGTCAGTTAATCTGATATCATCCAATACAATAATTGAATTTTCTGACAAATGAGGCAATAGCGTTGTAAAGTAGTGCACAGTTGATTCATACCGGTGATCACCATCTATAAAAACATAATCAAAAGGTTCAAAATCTTTGATCACTTCCGGCAATATTTCATTAAAGTTTCCCTGAATACAATTAATATTTTCGATATTTAATGAATTAAATAATTCCATAGCAAAATTATATCTTGATTGAAGTCCCTCCATGGTTGTAAATGATCCTGAACCATTTAATTTCATGCCCAATGCCTGGTAGGCTGCAGTAATCCCAAGACAAGTGCCAAATTCCAATCCATTCTCGGGTTTTAAGTTCCTGATAATTTTTAATTGTAAACCTGACCAGGATTTTCTTTTACTCGAAACTTTTGCCAAATACTTTGTTGAATCCGTTTCATTTGAATTTGGCGAATTTGTTGCTTCAATTTGAGTATTCTTTTTTATGATCTCTTTTCTTTTCCGTTCAACAGCATGCACAATGGATCGCTCTTCATTTGAATAGTTATCCTGAAGGGATTCTTCTAAAGATTGAGCTAATAATCTGACTCTTTGATCAGAATGATTCTTCAGTTTATTAATTTCCTTTTCAGAATGTCTAAATCTCCGATAAATCCTATTTAATTTTCTAAAGATTTTACGAACTTTTGTCATAAATTTTTAATCGTTGGATATAGAAAGAGGATTATGCAAATCCCTCAGATTCAGCGAATTGGAAAAAATCTTTCTTATTAATAATAAATCGGAGAGATTAATAATGAAGATATCTATTGCGATTTACCACCTGCCATCACACTCTCACCCCGCCGCTCAGCAGATACAAAACCGCCATTCGCACAGCTACACCGTTGGTTACCTGGTTCAGGATTACCGCCCGGTCGCTGTCGGCTACATCGCTTTCCATTTCCACTCCGCGGTTAATGGGACCCGGATGCATCACGGTAAAATCGGGAAATTTTTCGAGATGACTCATTTTGATCCCGAATTTTTCATGGTATTCTCTAAGGCTGGGAAACAGATCTGTACCGCCTCCGATCCGTTCGAGCTGAATGCGCAGCGCCATGCCGATATCACACCATCCCAGCGTCTCTTCAAGATTGTAAGAGACATTTACTCCCAGTGATTCCACAAAAACCGGCATCAGAGATTTGGGTCCGCAGACGGTAACTTCGGCCCCCACTTTTATCAAACCAATAATGTTTGACCGCACCACCCTGCTGTGAGAAATATCCCCGATAATCGCAATTTTCCGCCCCTTTAAATCCGGGGTAATTTGCCTCATGGTGAACATATCGAGCAGTGCCTGTGTAGGATGTTCATGCGCACCGTCACCCGCATTGATAATGGCAGCATCCACACAGCGGGTCAAAAAATGGGGTACGCCGGGACTCTCATGCCTCACCACCACCATATCGATCTTCATCGAGCTGATGTTCCGGATCGTATCTTTCAGCGACTCACCCTTTTTTGTACTGGATGTACTTGCTGAAAAATTGACAACATCAGCTCCCATCCGTTTCTGTGCCAGTTCGAACGAGAGACGAGTACGGGTGCTGCTTTCATAAAAAAGATTTACGATCGTTTTATCGCGCAGTGTGGGAACTTTGGGAACCGGCCGGTCGAGCACTTCCCGGAATGTTTTCGCCTGGTCTAATACGTATAGAATATCATCACCGGTATAGTCGGTTAATCCAAGGAGATGCTTTTGATTAAAATCATATCCCGGCTGTTTTTCACTCATCTCCTGCCTCCTGTTCAACATTTACAAGATAGACCGCATCCTCACCATCCAGTTCCTTAACTTTCACTCTCACTTCTTCGTTTTGATGTGTAGGCACTTGCATTCCCACATAATCGGCTGCAACTGGAAGTTCGCGATGGCCGCGATCAATCATGCAGCAAAATTTGATGCTCCGGGGGCGTCCGTACGACATAAGAGCATCCATCGCGGCACGGATGGTTCGTCCGGTATAGAGCACATCATCTACAAGTACAATATCCCGTTCGTAGATATCAAACGGTATCTCTGTTACCTGCACCTGCGGCATTTTCAGTTTGGTTCGAAAATCATCGCGGTAAAATGTTACATCCAGGATACCAAAATCGGGAGCTGCAGAAAATTCGTCTTCAATAATAGCCAGGATTCGCTTTCCCATATAAACACCGCGGGTCTGCATACCGATCACCACCGGCTCAGCCGGATCATCATAGGGTTCAATAAACTGATGAGCAAAACGCAGATAGGTGCGCTTCACATCCTCAGATGACATTATCTGGACTTTATTCAACGATCAGTACCTTTCATTTTTGAAATTAAAATTAGGGATTGATCTGCACCTTTCCAATTGGAGATTGCGGATTTTAAGATAGAAGAAAATCCCTTTTTATTTATCTTAACCGGAATCATTCGTATTTTTGGCCTTCAACTTCAGATCTAAACAGATAAAGCCGGTATCCCGTTACAAAACAATTCATGCAAAAAGCCTTTTTCATCGACAGAGACGGAACTATTAATGTTGATTACAATTTTGTTTATCGTCCCGAGGAGTGGACCTGGTGCAAGGGGGCGATAGATGCCATCCGATGGATGAATAAAAACCAATTTAAGGTAATTGTTGTAACCAACCAGTCCGGAATTGTGCGTGGCCGGTTTTCACTGGAACAGGTTCTGGAACTACATAAGTGGGTTGACAAAGAGCTTGAAAAAGAGAATGCTCATATTGATGACTGGTATATTGCGCCCCACCATCCGAAGCACGACTCTCCGCCGGCTGATTTCAATCCTGACGACAGAAAACCGGGAACCGGAATGTTTCGTAAGGCCGCACAAAAATATGGTATCGATTTTAAGAGATCCTATATGGCCGGAGATAAAATAACCGATCTGAAACCCGCTGTAAAACTTGGGATCACACCTTTTTTTATACGATCTCGTCATGAACGGAACCAGGACAAACAATGGTTAGCAGATCACGGGATTGAAACCTTTGATACCCTTTACGATATTATCATGAAAAAATTTCAAACATCAACAGAACAGAACAGATGACTCATAACAGACAGTTAATCTCAATTGACTTTTGGGATACCATCGTACAGGCCGGATCAGGCGGTGAACAGAGGAATGAGATCCGGGTCAGGGCAATTCGTGAAGTTGCCAAAAGATATGATGTTGAACTTGAAAAGAAGAAAATAGCAGATATTTACAATAAGTTAGCCAAACACTTTCACGACATCTGGTTCAACGAACATCGGACCTTACAGCCAAGAACCATATTGCGCATGTTTACAAAGGAACTTGGATTCGACATTTCCGACAGCGATCTTGAATATCTTTTCACTGAATATGAAAAGTCATTTTTAGCCAGTCCCCCGGCATTGATAAAAGAAGCGGATACAGTGATTACCGAGCTCGCAAAGAACTTTAAACTGGCAATTATTTCAGATACAATGGTGACGTCAGGAAAAACGCTGCGTAAATACCTTCAGGAGCTCAATTTGGAGAACTGCTTCAGCAGTTTTCTGTTCAGCGACGAAGTTGGATACAGTAAGCCCGATCAGCGCGCGTTTGAATTTGTACTAAACGAATGCTATTGCCTGGCAGATAACTCATCACACATCGGTGACCGACTCAACACAGACATACAGGGAGCAAAATCCATTGGTATGAAAGCGGCACTCTTTACAGGAGCTGCCGACCGCAGCAATGAACTGGATGGGGAGTACCCCGAACCCGATTACATCTTCAAATCCTGGGGGGATGTCGGTAATTTTTACCTTTCATGAAAGGCTGTCCAAAAAATATGGCTTGTCGCAGCTCAACTTAAATTATATAGTTTAATTTTTAACAGATTTAGAATGAGCTCTTCGTGCTGCTTTGTGTCCTCGCGTCTTCGTGGCAAAACCCGACAGTTTATTTCTGCGAATCCGCAGCTGGCGGATCAAAGGTTCACGAAGTAAACTTAACTTAATATGGCATCTATAAATAAATTAGATGTTTTTGAACAGCCTCATACCAGACATAAGCCAAACTCCAGGAACCGGATGAAATTCTGTGTTACGGGTTATCCCTCATACTTTTGGATGTACCACTGAACCGTTTTCCGCAGCTGTTCTTTGAAATCGGGTCCGGGCTGCCAGTCCAGGTCATTTTTGATTTTTGATGCATCAACAGCATAGCGATAGTCATGACCCGGCCTGTCCGTTACAAATGAGACAAGGTCCGTGTAATCTCCATCCGGCCCTTCGCCTTTCTCCTCATTCAGAATGGTGCAAATCAAATGCACAAGGTCAATATTTTTCCATTCGTTATCACCACCAATGTTATACGGTTCGCCTGATTTGCCTTCAAACAGTACCTTTGCGAGTGCACGGCAGTGATCTTCCACATAGAGCCAGTCTCTTACATTATCACCTTGTCCGTAAACAGGTATGCTTTTATGATTTAATGCACGGCGTATCACGGTAGGGATCAGTTTTTCGTCGTGCTGATGCGGCCCGAAATTGTTGGAACAATTGGTAATCACCGTGTTCATTTTATATGTTTTGTTGTACGAGCGGACCAAAAAATCACTGCCGGCTTTCGTAGCAGAATAGGGAGAGTTCGGCGCGTAAGGAGTTGATTCGGTAAAATATCCCTCATCACCCAGTGTGCCATAAACTTCATCGGTTGAGACGTGTAAAAAACGGTTTAACTCAAGACCCTTTTTGTGTTGCTGCCACAATTGCCGGCACTCTTCCAAAAGATTGAATGTGCCCAGTACATTCGAAAGCACAAAAGGCTCAGGTCCTTTAATAGAATTGTCTACATGCGATTCAGCTGCCAGGTGCATCACCGCTTCAGGTTGCCACGAATGGATCGCTTTTCTCACTCCCGGCCTGTCAACAATATCCAGTTTTTTGAAGTGATATCTTTTGGAGTTTTTCAGCGATGCCAGATAATTGATATCAGAAGCATAGGTCAGCTTATCAACATTATAAATTTCAATGTCAGGAAAATTTGTATGAAGATAAAGTATCAGGTTCGAACCGATAAATCCTGCACCCCCCGTAATTAAAATACGCATCTGTTTTTGATTTTTTCCGTTTGGACCCTGTGTTTATATTCCTATTCATGCAATTTAATGTTTTTTTACCGGCAATCGGTAATCAGAAAAGATCTCTTTCTGAAATTTCTTTTAAAAGCGGCAGTTCCCTATCCTTTTCAGATAAAACCGGGATTTCTGTCTCCCACTGAATATTCAGTTCAGGATCATTCCACCTGATTCCCCTTTCTGCTTCCGGATCATAATAGGAGCTGCACTTATACATCACAGCAGCCTCCTCAGACAGAACGACAAAACCGTGTGCAAAACCCTCCGGGATAAAGAGCTGATGATGGTTTTCACTGTTAAGCTCCACAGCGGCGTACTCTTTAAAAGAAGGAGACTCCTTTCTCAAATCAACAGCCACATCCAGTATCGAGCCGTGAGCAACGGTAATCAGTTTGGCCTGGGCTGAGTCACCTGCCTGGTAGTGCAGCCCTCGCAGTGCATTCTTGCGAGAAAATGAATAATTGTCCTGAACAAACTCTGTATCAATTCCATGTTCTTTAAAATATTCACGCCGAAACGTCTCAAGAAAATAACCGCGATTATCTCCAAAAATCTTTGGTTTCAATAAAAAAAGTCCGTCAGGTTTCAGTGGCTCAAAGATCATATCACTCCCATATTTAACATACTATTTTTTATAGCTGGTTCAGTAAATTCTGCAAACCCGTTTTCCAGTTGATTGTCAATTCGGAATTCAGTGACTCAATTTTTTTGGTTGATAATTTTGAAAATGCAGGACGCTCAGCTTTAAAATTAAATTCTTCGGACTGAACAGGCTGTATTGCCACTTTTCTGTCACTTATTTCAAAAATAGCGGTTGCAAATTCATGCCATGTTATAATTCCCATTGACGTATAATGATACGTTCCCCTTTTCTCTGCATCAATTAAATAGTGTGTGGCTCGGATCAATGACTCTACAAATGTAGGACTCCCACACTGATCATGAACTACTTTTAAATACTCCCTCTCTTCAGAGAGAAGAAGCATGGTCTTTAAAAAATTAC
>Ga0102932_1000352_pt1 | contig 22616 bp, 14 predicted proteins | sample SalPonR1_C_D2_MG_FD_78212 | JGI IMG/M metagenome (GOLD analysis project Ga0102932, IMG submission 78212) | Salt pond soil microbial communities from South San Francisco under conditions of wetland restoration - Salt Pond MetaG R1_C_D2_MG | ecosystem: Environmental > Aquatic > Marine > Intertidal...
GGAGGTAAATATGGCTACTAAATTTTCGAGTATTTTTAATAATGTTATTGGTCCAGTTATGAGAGGACCATCCAGTTCTCATCTGGCTGGTGCAGCCAGGATTGGTTTGATGTCTAGAGAATTAATAGATGGAAAGTTAGAGAAAGTCATAACTAAGTTTGATCCACAAGGTTCACTGGCCACCACATATAATGGTCATGGTTCAGATATTGGACTTTTGGGTGGTTTGCTGGGCTGGAAACCTGATAACAAAAATATTGTAAACTCTCTAAAAGAAGCTAAAAATAAAGGAATAAGAGTGGTCTTTAAAGTAGAAGACTATGATGCTAATCACCCCAACACATATAAGTTAACTTTAATCAATGATAAAGAATTATCAACAAATATAACTGCTTTGTCCCTCGGTGGTGGTATGGTTGAAATAGTTAATATTGATGGAATTAATACTTCCATAAAGGGGGACTTTTATGAGACTTTAGTTTTTATTAAAGATATAGACGAAGAGCATATTGATAAATACATTATAAAAATAAAAAAACTTATAAAAAATGTAGAAAAAATATTTTATAACAAAGAAGAAAATAAATATTTAATAAATGTGAAAACAGGTCAAAAAGTTAGCTCCAGTATTATTAATGATTTATTGAAGGCGGAAAATATATTTGATGTTAAACAAATAGATCCTGTCCTACCAATATTGACAAAACAAAATACTGAAATACCATTTAAAACGGCAGAAGAGATACTTGAAATAAGTAAAAAAGAAAATCTTGATATGTGGGAATTAGCTACATTATATGAAAGTATGAGAGGAGATATACAGAAAAAATTAGTATTTAAGAAGATGGAAGAGATAGCGGGAATTATGAATGATTCAATAAAGAATGGACTTAAAGGTACTCAATATTCAGACCGTATTTTAGGGCCTCAAGCATGGATGATAAAAGAAGCGGAAAATAATAATAAGCTCATACCTACAAATATATTAAATAATGTAATTACTTATACAATGGCAGTGATGGAAGTAAAAAGTTCTATGGGATTAATTGTAGCTGCGCCAACTGCTGGTTCTTGTGGTGTAATACCTGGGACAATAATTGGGGTCTATGACTCGCTTAATTTAGATAAAGATAAATTAATTAAAGCTATGTTATCGTCTGCAATAATAGGAATATTAATTTCCGAAAACGCTACTTTTGCTGGTGAAGAAGCAGGCTGTCAAGCGGAGTGTGGTTCTGCTTCAAGTATGGCTTCTGCTGGTCTGGTTCAATTGATGGGTGGAACAGTCAATCAGGGATTAAAAGCTGCTTCTATTGCTTTGCAGAATGTTTTAGGATTGATATGTGACCCTGTTGCAAATAGAGTTGAAGTTCCATGTTTAGGTAGGAATGTAATGGCAGCTACTAATGCTATTGCATCAGCGAACATGGCTCTGGCGGGAGTAGATGATGTTATACCATTAGATGAGGTAATAAATTCAATGCATCGCATTGCTGAGATGTTACCATCTGAATTATGTTGTACAGGTCTGGGAGGATTATCGGTGACAGATACAGCAAAACATTTAGAAAAGAACTTAAAATAGTATAATATTATGAGATTTAAGGTAATAAATTATGAATATTTATTTTCCCAAGTAATATTAAGATAAATGGATAATTCAAATGTAATTATCATATAAAAATATAAATATATTATTAAAAAGTTTTTAGTATAAATAAGAAAGGGAGAATTCAAAGTGGAAAAATTAGAAGGAACATTTGCAGTATTAGCAACACCTTTTGATGAAAATGATCAAATTAATTTTAATGGACTAGAAGAAAATATTAACTGGTATATTCAAGAAGGCATACATGGTATAATACCTTTAGGGAGCACTGGCGAATTCACAACACTTAGCACAAAGGAAAAAAAAGACATTTTAAGTTTTGTAGTAGATAAAGTAAATAAAAGAGTACCAATATGTACTGGTGCTAGTGCTGATAGCACCGCTCAAGTTATTAAGTTTGCTAATTTTGCACAATCAGTTGGAGTAAATGGATTATTAATTCTTCCACCATATTATTTTAATCCTCTACAGGAAGAAATCATAAGACATTTCAAATTGATTAACAAATCAGTAAATATACCAGTAATGGTATATAATAATCCAGGAGTTTCTGGAGTAGATATACAGTTAGATACTGTTTTAAAAATAGCGAAAGAAGTCAATATTGAATATATTAAAGAATCTACCGGAGATATAACAAGGCTGAGAGAAATTGAAAGAAATCAAGACGGGGAAATTAAAACATTTTGTGGTTGTGATGAATTAGCATTGGAATCATTTTTCTTTGGAGCGAAAGGATGGGTTTCAGTAATATCAAATGCTTTTCCTAAAGAAGCTTCCAAATTATTTGAATTAGTAACATATGATCAAAACTATAAGGAAGCAAGGAAATTGTATAACAAATTATTACCATTTTGCATAGAGTTAGAAAAATCTGGAAAACTAGTACAAGTTATTAAATATCTAATGGATAAACGTGGTGCTTGTGGTGGCAAATCAAGAGAACCAAAGTTAACTTTAACAAAAAAGCATAAGAATAAATTAGATAAAATGTTGGATAATTCAGGTTTATTATAACAAATGGAGGTATTTTAAATGCCTAATAAATTATTTGGTTATGCAGGAAAACAGCTTAGAATTAAATTAAATGATCAAAATATTATAAAAGAAAAATTAGATACTGATTTAATGAAAAAGTATCTTGGAGGTTCTGGTTATGGTATCAAAGTATTATATGACGAATTAGAAGCTAATATTGATCCTTTAAGTGAAGAAAACATTTTATTTCTTGGTACAAGTCCACTAACAAATAGAAAAGTACCCGGTGGAGGCAGTCTAGAAATTTGCTTTAAATCACCTTTAACAGGTACTTGGGGAGAAGCTAGGGTTGGCGATGAATTTGGCTTCCAAATGAGGCATGCTGGTTTTGATTTTATAATAATTGAAGGCCAATTAGAAAAACCAAGTTATATAGTAATAAATGGTGGAGATATAGAGATTAAAGATGGTAAGGGGTTACAAGGTTTATCTGCATCTAATAAGGCAAATAAAATCAAAGAAAAAGATGGTGAAGATTTTTCTGTATTAGCCATTGGACAAGGTGGAGAAAATGAAGTATTATACTCTTCAATAATGATTAATCATAGAGCTGCAGGTCGGGGTGGAGCTGGAGCTGTTATGGGATCTAAGAATTTATTGGCTATTGCTTGTAAGGGTGAAAATGAAGTAGAGATTGCTAACAGCAGTCAATACATAAAAGCAGTTAGGAAAGCCCATAAAAAAATAAGGGAGAATCCAGACACTTCCGAATTTAGAGAACATGGTACAACTGGTGATATGGGTGCTTGTGATGCCGCAGGAGATTTTCCTACAAAAAACTGGCAATCAAATTCTTGGGGAAAGGGTGAAGAGCTCTATGACTATTTTTATGAAAATAACTTAGTAGATAATAGACAATGTTATAAGGGTTGTCCAATAGGTTGTGGTCGAATTGCTGAAGTGAAAGAAGGCAAGTATAAGACACCTAGTCATGAAGGTGCTGAATATGAAACAATAAGTGCTTTTACTGCTTTTGTCCTAAGTGAAGATGTTGATGTGGCTGTTCATTGTGATTACCTATGTAATGAATATGGTATAGACACTATTTCAACAGGAGCTGTAATAGCTTTTGCTATGGAATGCTATGAAAATGGAATTTTAAATAGTGAAGATACCAATGGGTTAGATTTAAGTTGGGGAAATTCCGAGGTTTTACCTGAATTAGTGAAAAAAATAGCTTATAGAGAAGAAATTGGTGATCTATTAGCTGACGGCGTTAAAAGAGCTTCAGAAAAACTAGGGGATAACACTTATGAATATGCTGTACAAGTTAAAGGTTTGGAAGCGCCTGCTCATGATCCGCGTGGAGGGAAAGCTTTAGCTGTTACCTATGGTACTGGCAATAGGGGATCATGCCATATACACCCTGTTGAGGCAATGGGTTATGATGCAGGTAAAATGGAGTTTGGTTTATCAGAGTTTGGGCTACCTGATCCACATAAGGTAGATCGCTGGGATGAAAAAGGTAAAGGTAAAGTAGTAAAATTATTACAAGATGGTGGAACTTTACCTGATATTATGGGTACTTGTAAATTTATGCTTTATGTTGGAACTGATTTAAAAGATTATGTTGATATGATAAAAGGCTTAACTGGATGGAATATTGATGGATGGAAGTTATTGAAAATTGGAGAAAGAGCTATAAATTTACAGCGATTGTTTAATATTAGAGAAGGGTTTTATAGAGAAGATGATATGATTCATCCTCGTATGGGTGCAATTCCTAAATTTGGTTTATATGAGGATCAAGAAGAATGTGGAATCAAGGATTTCAGTATTATATTAGATGAATATTATAATGAGCGGGGTTGGAATAAAAAAACAGGAAAACCAAAAAATGATAAGTTAAAAGAGTTGGGACTAGAATTATATATATAAACAAGGTTTATTTTTAATTGATGGCAAACAAAAAGATTCAGAATATAAATCATCAGATGGAGAAAAATATTTTTATATTAATAATTGTAGTAGGAGGATGGAAATAAGATATCAAATACCAATTTAAAAATAGAGATTTATTCATATTGTAGACATATTAATTTTTTAAAATGTATTAACTTTAACCAAATTAAGTTGATATTTAAACAAAGTTTATACAAGAATATATACCCCTTTAATAATGGAGTTTGAAAACGGTTTTCTATTATTAAAGGGGAAATTAATTTTATATTATAAAAAATAAACTATTCAATGCATTTAGAAGTTTTGAATTGCAAAGTATAATAAAATTTAAATGTAAACTGAGGTTAGCAGAAAGATATTAAAAAAGAATGATAACGAATAAATTAAGTCAACTGATTTATACAAAAATTATTTCGAGCCAAATAATTAGATGAAAATTATGGTATAATTAAATATTATTTGTTATAATATAAGTGTGGATATTCCTATAAAAGCAGAAAAAGGTGTTTAAATTGAGTAAAAATATATTAATATTACCTCCACAATTATATGAAAAGACGTTTGAATTAAAAGACATAAATAAAATATTTTTATATGAACATCCATATTACTTTAAAAAATTTAATTACCACAAACAAAAACTTATTCTACACCGTGCTTCTATGAAATCTTTCCAAAACAGATTATCAAAATATTATAAAATAATATACATAAATTATAATGATTCATTTTTAGATAAGATAGATGAAAATAATTTACTCATGTATAAACCCTCTGATAGTTATATAAAAAAGCAGTTCAAAAAACAATTAAGAGATATAAATATTAAGCTAAAATATATTGAATCCCCAAAATTTTTAACAAATATGAAATACAACCAAACATATTTTAAGGACAATAAATTTTACCACTTTAATTATTATAAAGATCAACGAAAAAGATTAAATATATTAGTTGATAATGGAAAACCTTTAGGAAATAAATGGAGTTATGACCCTAAAAACCGAAAAAAGTTCCCTAAAGATATAAATATAAAAAGTAGAAGTATAAATGAGAATGCTTATGTTAATAAAGCTAAAAATTATATTGAAAAACATTTTCCTAACAATCCTGGTGAGACAGATAATTTTATTTGGCCTATTAATAATAAACAAGCAAATAAATTTTTTGATGAGTTTCTGATTGATTATTTTCATAATTTTGGCCCATATCAAGATGCCTTTGATACTGATATTGATTATGGATTTCATTCCTTGCTCTCTGCTAGTTTGAATATTGGTATTATTACTCCTAGCAATGTTATTGATAAAATAATAAAGAATTTTCAAGATAAAGATGTCAATATTGAATCAGTCGAAGGTTTTATTAGACAAATAATTGGTTGGAGAGAATATGTAAAAGCCGTTTATGACCTTAAAGAGACTGAAATGAAAGATTCTAACTTTTTTTGCTTAAAAGGTAAAATGCTTGCTGCTTTTTATACTGGTCAAACTAATATTAAACCAGTGGATACTGCTATTAAGAGAGTTAATAAAAATGCTTATACTCATCACATTGAAAGATTAATGGTCTTGGGAAATATCATGTTGCTTTTAAATATAAATCCTAATGAGGTTTATAATTGGTTTATGGAATTTTTTATTGATGGATATGATTGGGTTATGGTTCCTAATATATATGGGATGAGTCAATTTTCTTATCCTAAAATGATGACTAAACCATATATTTCTTCTAGTAATTATATATTAAAAATGAGCCATTATAAAAAGGATGATTGGTCAGAGATTTGGGACGGGTTATATTGGAATTTTATTGACGAAAATAAAAAAAGTTTATCTGATATAAAAAAAATGAATTTAATGTTGAGTATAATGAAGAAAATGGATAAAGAGAAATTAAATAGCTACAAAAGAACTGCTTCTAATTACAAGAAAAGTCTTTTGCAAAAATAAAACACAAAAACAAATAAAAAATACTATAAAAACAAGATACAAAATTATTTTTAGCATAATGTTTAAATCAAATTAAAGCCTATCATATCAATAATTCATTTCAATTAAATTTTTAACTTATTGGGTGAGAAATATTAATTGAAATTATTTTTTAATAAATATAGAAAAGGAGGTTCTTAACCTTTATAATCATAGTAAAAACTACAAAAATACAAAAAAGCTTCCTTATAATTACTATATTTGAAAAATGATGAATTGCAACTTAAATTTTGATGGTGGTAATTTAACTTCTCATTCAGGCCTTTAAGTTTACAAAGAATTTGATAATAAAATTGGCTTTAGTCAAGAAATTAAAGAATGTTTAAGTTTTGATCTATTCATTTAAAGAAGGACCGATTATTAAATATGAAGATAAATTAAATTTAATACTAAAAAAGATATCCTAAATTCAAATCAATTTTAGATACATTAAATTACATATTTGGTTATTTAAAAAATGATTTGTGCCGGAGTTAGAAATTTTTCTAGCTGTTATTAAAAAGTGTAGAAAAAATAAAGTGCTGCTTTCAGCACCGATTTATTTATTAACATGGATAATTGAATATGATAAAGATCATTTAAAAAGTTAAAGCTTCATAAATCCTTCTTATGAAGAACTAAGAGATATTACAGATTTAGGTAAAGCGGCGATAGATTATAAAAAGGAATGATGATTTTGTTTAAAACTATTAAAAATATTTATAAACCAGAAGTATATCATGGCAAAAATATAAATGATACGAATTTTTTTGAAGGTTGGTACTTTAAAATTGCTGATCAAACCCAAAAAAATATATACGCAATAATACCTGGTGTGTTTATCAATAAAGAAGGTACTAACAACCACTCTTTCATACAAATTTTAGATAACAAAAGAGGGAATGCATATTATTTAAAATATAACTTTAATCAATTTAATTTTTCTGATAATAGATTTTTTGTTAAAATTGATAGCAATACATTTTCAATAGAAAAAATAAAATTAGATATAAAAAATAAAAAAATAGAAATAAGAGGCCAATTAACATTTAGTAATATTAATTCCTGGCCAATTAAAATATTATCTCCTGGTGCGATGGGTTGGTATGGTTTTCTGCCTTTTATGGAATGTAATCATGGAGTCCTTAGTTTTAATCATAAGATCGATGGCATATTAAATATAAATAATAAAAAAATAGATTTTACTTCAGGCAAAGGTTATATTGAAAAAGATTGGGGTACAAATTTCCCCAGCGGCTGGTTATGGATGCAGTCTAATCACTTTAAAGATGACAGTAGTTCTTTGATTGTTTCAATTGCAACTATTCCTTGGTTAAGAAGTGAATTTAGGGGTTTTATAATAGGATTTTATTATCAAGGTAAATTATATAAGTTCACAACATATAATAATTCAAAAATTGATAAATTTCAGAAACAAGATCAAAAGATACATATTGAAGCTAGCAACAACAAGTATATTTTAAAAATAATGGCAGAATATTTTTCGGGGACATTACTCAAAGGACCATATAGGAATGAAATGATAAAAAATGTAGAAGAAAGTTTGGATGCAAAAATTGATATTGCTTTGATAAAAAAAGGAAATAACAAACCAATAACTAAAGATAACGGTACTCATGCGGGTTTTGAATTAAATGGAGATATAACAAAGATAATCGATGAATTTAATTAGATTTAAAATTTGATATATTTTCCTTTAAATGTTAAACTTTATAGGTGAAATTATTAAAATTTGGAGGGATATATATGGCATATAATAAATATAAAGTAAATTCAAATTTAGAAAGTGGAATGAAAGTTAAGCTAAATAATACTCGTGGACATGAAATAATAATTGATGAACCCGAAGCAATGGGTGGAACTGATGAAGGTATGAATCCAGTTGAGATTACTCTAGCTAGTTTAGCAGGCTGTCTATCAATTACGACCGCTTTTCTAGCAAAGAAAATGAAAATTGAAATTGATAGTTTATCAATTGATGTAGAGGGTGATATTGATGAAAAAGCAATGACTTCGGCTGAAGTATTTTCGGGTTTCAAAAAAATTAGATATAATATAAAGATCGAATCAAACTCCTCGCAAGATAAAATAGATAAGTTAATTAATAGTGTTGAAGATTATTGTCCGGTTTCAGACACATTAATTAGATCTGTTGATGTTAAAGGCGACTATTTATTAGTATAAAAATATTATAGTTATATTTTAATCCCCTCAATAACAGCTTTGCTCAGTAAAATGAACAAATTTTTGAGGGGATTTTTATATAAGGAAATCTAATGCATATAAACCTTACGTTGTCAGTATTAGTAATAATATAAAATTGCACCACCCCATTTTTAAATTTTGGCTAAATTCTAAACATTATCAAAATGGTTACCGATATGAGGTATACTTTTTTGTAAAGGCACCGTTTTTTAATTATACAATATAGCGCAAATCGGCGACTTAATAATATTTGACAATAGATATTGGTTATGGTATAATTTTTTTAAATTAACTTGTCAGACAGGTAAGTCATGTAAGACAGGTTATAAATTAGGGTTATTAAAATAATAATTTAGGGTGATTAAGAAATGTTATTAGGGAATATAAATAGTAAGTCTTCTGTTAAAAAAGTCATTGATAATGTAATTTCTATTATTGAGGATTGTAATATTTCAGTGGGAGAAAAAATACCTTCGGAAAAACAATTAACGGATAAATTAGAGGTTTCTCGTTCAACAATTAGGGAAGCACTTAGTGCTTTGGTTACATTAGGTATACTAAAATCTCGACCGGGGAAAGGATATTATGTAATAAAATCATATCAAGTTTCTCTTTATACCAATGAACTTGTAGCAGAACTAATGAAAGATGATTCGTTTTTTGATCTTATGGAAGCCAGAAAGATTGTAGAGAGTTCAATATTTAGTCTAGCTGTTAAAAGAGCTGATGAAAACGATATTAAAAGAATAGAAGAAACTTTAAATATATTAAAAAAGGCTGTAGAAGAAGGTTCGGAAAACATTAATGATTTAAGTACTGATATTCATTTTGCAATAAGCCGAGCTTCTAATAATAAAATATTAGTTGGATTGCTTAAACAGCTTAGTCCAATGATAGTTGAAAAAGTTGAACAAATGGATATTTCTCCTGATGAAGATTATAAACTACATAAAAAATTAGTAGATGGTATAAAGTCAGGAAAATCCGAAAAAGCAGAAAGCGTTATTATAGAACACTTAGAATATATGGAAGAAAAGTTTATTGATAACCTTAAAAACTCTGAAAAGTAAATTGACAAAATAATTGATGATATAAATTATGTAAAGATCGAATATTATTTATATTAAAAATATTGATTAGTGGGAGGCAATCCAAATTATGAGAGTGAATACAAATTATCAAAAGACAGTTGGAATGACCACGATTTCTAATGATCAATTCGAGGAACTGCACTTTGCTTCACTGGAAATATTGGAAAGTGTGGGAGTAAAAGTATTCGAAGAAGAAGCACTTGCATTATTAAAAGAAGCGGGAGCAGAAGTAGATGGGAACCTAGTTCGAATTCCATCCTGGCTGGTCAATGAATCTCTATCTTCGGCCCCCTGTAGAGTAGCAGTTAGTAACAGAAGTGGAGAACGGACCATGTTCCTTGAAAAAGGTCGAAGTTACTATGGTACTGGATCAGATACTCCTTTTACCGTAGACATTAATAGTGGGGAGATACGTGCTGCAAAAAAACAAGATGTAGTTAATGCAGCAAGGGTTTGTGATAGTTTAAATAATATAGATTTTGTCATGTCTTTGGCTATTGCTGGAGATGTCCCCACAAATGATTCATATGTACAGCAGTTTGAGGCTATGGTATTAAATACAAAAAAACCGATTATCTATACTGCTGGTAATCGTAAAGATCTTGTTGATATTATAAAAATAGCTGAGGTTGTTGCAGGTGGATCTGACAAATTAAGAAAAAATCCATTTCTTGTATTATATGATGAACCATCTTCTCCATTACAGCATTCTGAAGAAGCTGTAGAAAAGTTAATTTATATGGCAGAAAAGAGGCTTCCCGTAATATATATTCCTGCTGTAATGATGGGGGCGACTGGGCCTGTAACAGCTGCAGGGTCAATTACAGTTGCAAATTGTGAAATATTATCAGGGCTGGTTATACATCAATTAAAAGCTAAAGGTGCACCATTTGTTTATGGTGGTGGCATACCACCTCTGGATATGAAAACTTCTATATGTTCATATGGTGCTCCAGAAGAGCATCTTAATTGTGCTATATTGGTTCAGATGGCTCAGTATTATGGATTACCTGTTTTCACTACAGCAGGTTGTAGTGATTCACAGATATTTGATCAACAGGCAGGCATGGAAGCAGGTTTTAATATTCTTTCTTCTTCTCTTGCAGGCGGTAATTTAATTCATGATTTAGGCTATATTGGAGCTGGAAAAACTTCTTCTATAGAGATGCTGTTACTTTGTAATGAAATTGTGGGTATGGCTAAAAAATTTGTGAAAGGGGTTGAGATTAATACAGAGACACTGGCACTAGATATTATCGAAAAAGTTGGACCGGGGGGTAATTTTCTTTCCGAAAAACATACTTACAATAATTTCAAAGAACATCTCTGGTTTCCTGAGTTATTAAATAGACAGGGTTATGAAAATTGGAAAAATAGAGATAATATGTCATTTGGACAGAGGGCTAATGAAAAGATAAAGGAAATTCTTAGTTCCTATAAAGCTGAAGAGTTATCGGAAGAAGTAACTGAAAAAGTAAAAGATATCTCATTAAATAGAGATCATTAAAAATTAATGAATAAAAAGAAGTACAGATCAGCCTCAGGAAAACATTTTATTCGAGCAGTTATACCAAAAGAATGCTATAAGAATGGATACAAGAAGGGACAAAAAACCCTGGATATCTTTTGATATCATTTTATCAGAACTTTACATAAAATTAAAAAAATAAAAATTGTTAACTCATTGTGGATATGACGTTAATGGAGACAATTAAAGAACAAATTGCCAATATTACTCACAAAACGGGAAAACAAAAAATAAGTTTATTACATATCCACAAATACTACTATGACTAAGGCTACTTATTTAAGCAAAATAAGCCAGTCATAATTATCATATATTTATGAAGATTTATTATTAATCTCTAATCATATTATACGAGGAGGATTTTATATGAAAGGTTTACTAAACGGTAAGAAGCTTAATCCATGGATTTTTTGGCCTCCATTTTTAATATTTGTTATTGCTTCTATATTAAGTATTGTTGCATTTGATGATTTTACTGGTGCTATAAATGCAATGTTTAATTGGGTGGTAACTAATTTTGGATGGTTCTTTACAATATCTGCTTTTGGTGCTGTGGTTTTATGTGCAGTTGTATTTTTTTCTTCAGCCGGGAAAATTAAATTTGGAGGAAAAGATGCAGAACCGGAATTTAAAACATGGGAATGGTTTGCGATATCCCTCACTGCAGGGATTGGAACAGGTATTGTATTTTGGGGAGTAGCAGAACCAATAACTCATTTTTCTTCACCACCACCGGGTTTGGGAATTGAATCTTTTAGTGCTGAAGCAGCTAATTTTGCAATGAGAACAGTATTTTTGCACTGGACTTTTACACCTTATGCACTTTACATTCTCTTTGCTATTCCTATAGCATTAGCTATTTACAATTATAATCAGCCATTTAAAGTTAGTTCAGGACTTTATTTTCTTATCGGTGATAGATGTAGTGGTTGGATAGGTAAAGCTACTGATGCTCTTACTATTTTTGCCCTGGCTGGAGGAGTAGCTGCTGTTCTCGGTGCTGGTTTACTGCAGATGGGCAGTGGACTTAACTTTCTTTTTAATATTCCGATAACACCAGTTTTATGGATAATTATAGCAATTGTAATTATTGCAAGTTACACTATTTCAAGTTATACAGGGTTAGATAAAGGTATTAAGTTTTTAGCTAACCAGAACACAAAAATATTTCTTGGAACTATGATATTTGTTTTTGTTGTTGGGCCTACTACTTTCATTCTGAATATAGGTACTCAAGGTTTTGGCGAATTTTTGAGTAATTTTTTAAATCAGTCTTTTTATCTAAGTCCGGTTGCAGAAGGCAGTTGGCCAACCTGGTGGACTGTCTATTTCTGGGCGAACTGGCTGGCTTTTGCCCCTATAGTTGGTTTATTTTTAGTACGACTTACTAAAGGTAGAACAATCAGGGAATTTATAGCAGTTAATTTAATAGCTCCCGCTCTTTTTGGCATGGTCTGGTTTGCTGTTTATGGAGGAGCAGCTATACATGCTCAGTTGAATGGTATAATGGATCTCAGTGCAAGTATGGCTGAACATGGGTTGGAACATGCAATCTTTTCTTTCTTTCAGATGTTTCCATTGGGGGGGATTATTTCAGTTGTTTTCCTTATTACTATAGCAGTATCTTTTATAACTTTGGCGGATTCAATGACGTCAACTTTAGCTATGGTAAGTACACGTGGATTAGAAGAAACTGAAGAAGCCCCATTAGTATTAAAAATATTTTGGGGTGTTTTCATAGGTGTAATTTCAGTTGTGATGATTGTCTATGCTGGTGTTGATGGGTTCAAAATGTTATCTAACCTTGCAGGATTTCCTATTGCCTTTTTATTGATTGGTATAGGAGCATCTCTTATAAAGGGTTTGTATTATCCAGATGCTGTCTGGTTTAAACAAGTAGGTAAGGTTCAAAAAAATCATAATAAAAAGGAACAGGAAGTATAAATATTGAAATCTGGGAAATCACATATAAGTTTTATTATGAGATTTCCCAGATAATTAATTTTAAACTGGGGGGGGTTAAAACCTTGAAATTTGCATCGCGAGTTAAAGAACTAAAACCATCTGATATTCAAGAAATGTTTAAAGTTATAGCGAAGCCTGAGGTTATTTCTTTTGCGAGTGGAGTTCCAGATCCGGATCTCTTTCCTGTAAAGGAAATAGATGAAATAACGAGTAAAATAATACGCCAGAATGGGGATATGGCCCTTCAATATAATACCACAGAAGGGTATGTTCCCCTAAGAAAAAAAATAGCCTTGCGAATGAAGTACAATGGAGTTGAATCCAGTTCAGAAAATATTATTATTACTTCAGGTGCTCAACAGGGCTTGGAACTTTCAGCAAAACTTTTTTTAAATAAAGGGGATGCTGTAATTTGTGAGAGTCCAACTTATTCAGGTGCAATAAATGCATTTAAATCTTATTCACCTGAATTTATACAAATTACTACAGATAAAAACGGAATGAAAATGGATGAACTAAAAAAAGTATTAGAAACTAGAAATAATATAAAAATGATTTATGTTATTACTGACTTTCAAAATCCTACAGGTAAGAGCTGGTCAGTTGAACGGAGAAAAGAATTGATAGAATTATCAAAATCATATGATATACCGATTATTGAAGATAGTGCCTATGAAGAAATTTATTTTACAGACAATAAAAAGCCAACTTTGAAATCATTGGATACCGGAGGAAGAGTAATTTATTTGGGGAGTTTTTCCAAGACTTTTTGTCCTGGTTTAAGGATGGGATGGATAGAAGTCAAAAAATCGATTTTAAAGAATTATATTACCCTCAAGCAAAGTTCAGATATGCATACGAATATTCTGGCCCAAATGCAAATTGATAAATACCTAGAGTTATATGATTTTGATGCTCACATAGATAATATTATTTCATCATACAAAAATAAAAGAGATAAAATGATAAACGCAATAAAAAAATACTTTCCTTCCAGTTGTTCTCACACTTATCCTGAGGGAGGAATGTTTATCTGGGTTGTAATGCCTGATAAATTAGATGGGAGAAAAGTTTTAGATGAGGCACTTAAGGAAAATGTAGCTTTTATTCCGGGAGAATCTTTTTATCCTGATAGAGAAACAAAAAATACCTTTAGATTAAATTTTTCAAATGCTGAAGAGTCAAAAATTGAAAAAGGTATAGAAAAACTTGCAGTTGTATTAAAAAGAGTAATTGATAATGTTTATTGATATTATCTAATGGTTTTCTCTAAAAATATTATATTATGATAGTAATGCAAATATACTTTTGTTAGTACAACCATATTATTGGGCTTTAACTAGAAACTTTATATATTTAGGAGGGATACTTATGACAAAAATTAAAAATATGAAAGGATTTTCTTATCCTACACCAACAGGTGCCTCCTCTGTAGTTGGAGATTTACCATGGCATTTTGGAACAGAACATTTAGGTATTATATACAGAACTGATCCGAAATCAATAAAAAAATTTCTTCCAGAACCTCTTAAACCTGGTGAAAATCCAGATTTAGTATTTGTAGAATTCGGTAAATGGTATTCTTTATGGGATAATGAACTCGATATGCCTTACATTAATCCTGAAAGAACTGTCTATAATGAAACTGTAATTTGGGTAGGGAGTTCTTATAAAGGTGAAGAAGGGAAAACTTGCATCCAGACATGGGTTGATAAGGATTTTTCTTTAGCCCGTGGAATGTATATGGGGTTTAATAAGAGATTAGGAGAAACCTATAAGACAAATTACTTTTCCGAAAATCCTAAAATGCCTGAATTAGGAGTGGGGTCCAAATTAAGGGGATGGACTACATCACATGGGGAAAGGCTTATGGAAGGGACTCTTGAAGTAACAGAAAAAATTGAATATAACGAATTGCCAGATCTCATAAATAAACCATTGTATAACATCCGATATTTTCCCAGTATTGAAAAAGGAGCTCCACCTTCAGTCTGTGAACTAGTTACACTTAATATGGAAAATTTCCAAAAAGGAGATGTCTGGAAGGGAAAAGGAACATTTGAAATGTATTCAGCAAGTTTTGAAGAATATATAAAACTGGCTCCCAGAGAAATAGTCGGGGCTTATTATTATACGAATGGCTGTACAATTACTGGTGGAAAAGTACTTCACAACTGGGTATAAGTGTTTAAAAGTGCAGTTATTATTACTCAGACAAAAAGAATTAGAAAAGGAACAAGTAAAGGAGAGGAGTTTATGACTATTAATAGGAGAATAGAATCAAATTATAAGACTAATAGTTCAATTCAATTTCAGGTATTGTCAGATGATCAGTGTGAAGAAATATTGCTATCTGCATTTGAAGTTTTGGAAAGAACAGGTGTGGAAATTCACTCTGAAAAGGCTCTTGAATTACTAAGAGATAGTGGTTGCAGAATAGAAGATAAAAGAGTTCGGATTCCCTCTTATTTACTGAAAAAAGCCTTAAACACAGCCCCTTCCAGGGTAGTTTTATGTGACAGGCAGGGAAACAGAAAGTTGTTTTTAGAAGGGAACAAGAGTTATTTTGGACCTGGCCTTACAAATCCTAATTTCATTGATTTGGATACTAATGAAAGAAGAAAAGTTACCAAACAGGATATAGCAAATACAGCGAGAGTATGTGATAAATTACCCAATATTGATTTCGTTATGTCACTGGCAGGTCTGGATAAATTAGCTGATGTTAATGAGGTTCATGCAATGTTGCAAAATACAACTAAACCTATAGTTAGCTGGGGTGTAGATGCTGAAGGTTGTAAAGATACTGTTGATATGTGTGCTGCAGTAGCTGGGGGACTAAAGAATTTACAGCAGAATCCTTTTATTGCTTTTTATTCAGGTGATCCTGTTTCACCTTTAAATCATCCCCAGGACTCGCTGGAAAAATTACTATTTTTGACCGGAAAGAATATACCTGTAATTTACCCTGCCGGGATGTTATTGGGTGGAACTGCACCTGTTACAATAGCTGGAGCAATAGTTCAGGGATTGGCTGATAATTTAGTAGCACTTCTTTTAAGTCAACTGAACCGTGAAGGTTCACCATTTATACTCGGGATAGGAATGGCATTGATGGATATGAAAACAAGTATTTCCAGCTATGGAGCTCCTGAACATAGTCTTGGGTATGCAGCAGGTGTTAATTTGGGTCATTATTTAAATTTACCAACTTTTGGTACTGCTGGGGTTACTGATTCTAAGATTCTTGATCAACAAGCAGCTATAGAAGCGACAGTGTCCTGTTATACATCTGCTTTAAGTGGGGCAAATTTAATTCACGATATTGGATTTATGGAAAGTGGTATGTCGGGATCATTGGAACATTTAATAATGGGAAATGAAATTATAGGTATGGTTAGAAGAATTGTAAGTGGTGTTGATGTAAATAAAGAAACATTAGCAGTTGAAGTAATTGATAAAGTAGGACCAGGCGGACATTTTTTGGCAAGTGAGCATACGAATAATCATTTTAAAAAAGAAACTTGGTTTCCCAGTGTCATGGACAGGCAGAATTACTCTAGCTGGAAGAGCAAGGGAGAAAAAACGATGAAACAGCGGTTAAATGAAAAAGCAAAAAATATTTTGAATGAACATGAACCCAAATCTCTGTCCTCGGATAAGAAAAATAAAATTGATAAAATCTTAAAAAGAGCAGAGAAAAGAGTATCAAATTCATAAAATTATCTCTTACATGATAATTTTGATAAAATAAGATAAATAAATTTTATTTCTTCGGGCTGAATTAGGACGGTTTTTGTTTGCCCGGCATTGAGCATTAGTTCTATGATAAAAGTCATGAACTTGGGTTAGCAAAACCGAGCACTAACTTAACAGTATAGATATCTATTATGTAGCATAATCCGAAAAGTTTAAGGAAGGACTATTTTAAACTATATATGAACTAGAGTGGCTATTTTGCAATGGCGTTCGCTCATAAAGTGGTAAAATCGATGACTGCTTGGAAAAAAGAAAGCATAAATAGGTGAGATTCCATAAAGAATAACAAGATTTCATTAGAGTTGTAATCATCGATAAAAAAGCTTATTTTGAATCGATTGATAAGTTAGATTATGTGATTTTATCTATACTGAATCGAGAAGGGATAGTTAAAGCAAGAACGGGGTGAGAACTCCACTACATTTTTCCTAATGAGTTAATTAGAAGTAACAATTTATATCTTCAAAATAAGGTAATATTAGTGAATAAGTTGCGATGATAGCTTTTTTAAAGAACAGTGAGATATTACATTGCGAAGAAGATAATATAATACATATAATCGAGTATTACACCTGTTCTAAAAAACGCACATTAAACTTTGCAATTTTAATAATTAGATAAACATATAATAATTAAAAGGGATTTTTAAAGTAAAAATAGTTCATTTCTAAGGGAGGATTTATAATATGGCAAACTTTGAAAAAATGGCTGATGCCGTAATCAAGGGTAATCAGAACACAGTGATAGAATTAACTGAAAAGGCTGTCGATGAAGGGATTAAACCTAAAGAAATAATTGAAAAAGGTTTAATCAATGGTATGAATGTAGTAGGTAAGAGATTTAAAGCAGGGAATATGTTTGTACCAGAAGTTCTGATGTCAGCTAAAGCAATGAAGGCAGGTATGAATATTGTAAAACCACTTCTACTAGAACGAGAAATGTCTTCGGAAGGCAAAGTGCTTTTAGGAACCGTTTCAGGTGACTTACATGATATTGGTAAGAACTTAGTCGGGATGATGATGGAAAGTGGTGGCCTAGAAATAGTAAATCTAGGAACAGATATTTCTACCGAAGAGTTCGCTGCTAAAGTAAAAGAACACAATCCTGATGTACTGGGCATGAGTGCACTTTTAACAACCACCATGCTTTCCATGCGAGATACGATCGAAGTATTAGAAGAAGAAGGATTAAGAGATTCCGTGAAAGTTATGGTCGGTGGAGCACCTGTAACAAAAGAATTCGCAGATGAAATCGGAGCAGACGGTTGGGCACCTGATGCAGCTTCAGCCAAAGATTTAGCCTTTGAACTAATTAAAGGCTAAAAAACAAAAAAATATTGATATTAAAAGGGCTATAGTTGACTATAGCCCTTTATTTAAATCGTATCTTAATATTTTAAGACAAGCAAGATTCTACTTGATCATTTAAAAAACACAGCTATTTAATTTATTTAAAAACCAGCAACATCTCATTAAAGAGGATGAAACTATATATTATTTAATAGTATTTAAGGATAAAGTATTTTGATAAGATGTTGTTATACAAGGCATTATAGTTATTATTGAGCCTTAATAAGATATCTCGTGTTTATTTACAAATCGATAGGCTAGGGACTCAACTTCTCTCGGGCATGCCAGTTGTAAACCTTATCATATGAACAATGATAGGGTTTTTTTATTTCTCAGTTTATGGTTGTGCGATGACAGTTTAACCCGAGTCCGACAGTAAATAGGTACATTTCTCCTATTTCAAGATAATGATTGTTGATTTGACGGTAATCTTTATCTCAAAAATGCAATTTTACATAGGTACAATGCAATGTATTATTTATATGCCATAACAAATAAAACATGATATAATATAGATACTATGTACTTAAGACAAACTACCAGCAAACTTGCTGACGGAACTAAAGTTAAATATTTGCAGCTCTGCCACAATTACTGGGATAAAAAAGCTTAACACTCCAAGACGAAAGTTATCTACTCCTTTGGAAAGGAAGATAAAATAGATAAAGAGAATCCTTACAGAGCCTTGTTGAGAGCATCAATCCTGATCAGGCCAGATACAACCGGGCTGAAATAGGTAAATCAGCTGAATTTATCTTTTTGCTAGCCAAAAGGTATGGTGGTACCTATAGCCTTGATCAGCTCTGGCAACTACTTGAGCTGGATACAATTATAGGTAAACTGCTCAAAGAAAGAGATTTTTCAGTTGATATTGAACGCCTAATCTTTACCATGGTAGCTAATAGAGCCGTAGATCCCACCAGCAAACTAGCTATTGAAAACTAGGTAGATGATAATGTATTTATTCCGGGTCTTAACTTTGTAAAAGCTCACAATCTCTATCGGGCAATGGACTTTCTTTTAGAAAGCAAAGATAAACTTAAGGGACAGGTATATAATTCAGTCTTCCATCTTTTAAACTTAGAAGTTGATCTAATGTATTTTGATACCACCTCCACCTATTTTGAAGTACAGACTGATGAAATAGATGAAGAAACTTTGAGAAAATTAGGTTATTCCAAGGACAAAAGGCCAGATCTTCTTCAGGCAGTTATTGGTTTGACCGTGACTCGAGAAGGTATCCCGATTAAAAGCTGGGTTTGGCCCGGCAAAGTTTTCGATGTGTCGGTTGTACAGGAAGTAAAGGACGATTTTGTCGGCTGGATATTAGACCGTGTAATCTCGGTAATGGATCGTGGTTTTGCCTCAGATAGCAATATGAAGTACTCACAGAGAGCTGGTGTTCATTACATAGTTAGTGAAAAGTTACGTTTTGCTAAAAAAGAAGTACAAGAGGCAATAGCTCGTCCTGGGGGATACCAGAAGATAAAAGATAACTTACAAGTAAAAAAAGTTATCGTAGGTGATGGTCCTTCTCGCAAGAGATATATTTTAGCCTACAATCCAAAAGAGGCAAAAAGACAAAAAGAAAACCGAAACCAGATTATTTCTGATATCGAAGAGTAACTTAAAAGTTTAAAACAGTTATCTACTAAAGCCCACACAAAAACAATATGTAATTTAAGATCACATAGAGTATACGGACGATATATTTGGTAGCTAAAAGATGGTCGTTTAAAACTTGATAAAATGCAGATTAGAGAAGATACAAGATATGACGGCAAATATCTTATTCTTACCTCAGATGATATGATGGAGGCCAGAAGATGTGGCCTTAGGTCACAAACAATTAGTTGATGTTGAAGATGCTTGTAGAGCCCTAAAACAGGATCTTTCAACAAGGCTGGTTTACCACCCACTTAAAGATAGAATTAAAGCTCATGTAATGCTTAACTGGTTGACTTTGCTATTTGTAAGAATCGCTGAAAATAAAACAAATATTAGTTGGAAGAAATTACGATATCAGTTAAACAAAATCTAGGTTGGAAAATTTATTTTTAATTCCGGAGAGGTCTTTCAGACCGCAAAGATAGACAACAAATAGCTTGATATCCTTAATATGCCAGGAATAGAAAGACCTCCCAAGTATCCAGACATCAAGCAAAATACCTAGTAACAGAGATTTTGAATGTAATATATGTGGTGATTGTTGGTATATCAACCTTCTCTACATATATTTTTGCCTATGAACTGTAGAACTCGGGCTAAACAAATTTAAGTTTAAATTAATTTTCCAAGGAAAATAGATTCGTTTGTTGAATATAGTTACTAATAGATCCCATCTATTTTTATATATATTTGATCATCCTATTAATTTTTTCTAACAAAATAAGGAGAAGTCTTTTTATGTATTATTATCGAGATTGTTAAATCAGAATTTGTTTATATGAAATTACTTTAAATAATTAAGATTAAACAAAATTATATGATGATAATATTTATTTCCTTCTTATTCTTAGTTGAATATTATTAATAAAGTTGTAACTATGTAAAGGGCGAAGTAAATATTTAAAATTATAGTTTTTTATATTTAGAATAGATATTTTTATTAATGTTATGACTTTTAAAAAGATTAGAGAGTAGAGTGAATAATATGAACTATCCTTCAACAAAAAATATTGAAATATCTTCTCAGGTACAAAAAAAATGGCAAAAAATTGTTAATGATATTGCAGAATTACTAGATATACCATCAGCATTAATTATGAGAATAGAACCTCCTTATATAGAGGTATTTAAAACGAGTGAAACAGAAAATAACCCATATAAAGTGGGTGACAGGGAGAAACTTGAGGGGCTTTATTGTGAATATGTAGTTTCCCATGATAATCAATTATTAGTTTCCAATGCTATAGAAGATAAGCAATGGAAAGATAATCCTGATATTGAATTAGGCATGATTTCTTATCTAGGTTTTCCTATAAAATGGCCCGATGGCGATATGTTTGGAACACTTTGTGTTTTGGATGTTAAACAAAATTCATATAATGAACTAGCCAAAAAGGTAATGGAAGATTTTAAGGAGTTAATTGAAAATCAATTAAAGTTAATATTACAAGCCAAAAAACTATCAGATAGAGAAAATAAGTTGGAAATGACCCTTCAATCTATAGGTGATGGTGTAATAACCACTTCTACTGAGGGTATTATCACTAGAATGAATCCAACGGCTGAAAAATTAACGGGTTGGAGTTTCAAAAAAGCAGTCGGGGAAAATATAGATAAAATATTTAAAATTGAAAACTCAAAAACAAGAGAGCCATTAGAAAGTCCAATTGATAAAGCATTAAAAACTGGTAAAATTGTTGGACTTGCTAATGATACAACATTAGTTGCTAAAGATGGAACAAGAAGACAAATTGCTGATAGTGCTTCCCCCATCAAAAAAGAGGATGAGATAAAAGGTATTATATTAGTATTTAGTGATATAACAGATAAATACAAGACCAAACAAGCCTTAGAAAAATCGGAGAAAAGATATCATAATCTTTTTAATACAATGTTAGAAGGTGCAAGAATAATAAATTTTAATTGGAAGTATCTGTATACTAATAAGGCTTTTTTAGAACAATATGATTTCAAAGAGGAATCAATATTGAATAAAGAGATATCAGAAGTTTTTCCAGGTATAAAAGAGTCAGAACTGTTTCTTATTTTAAGAGATTGCATGCAAAACAGGGTAACACGAGAAACTGACCATAAATATCTTTTGTCCGATGGAAGAGAAAAATGGTTTCATTTAAAGATTCATCCTTCCCCAGAAGGTATTTTTATATTATCGAATGATATTACTCAAAGGAAAGTTATCAAAGAAAAATTAGATAAAGAAAACCAATGGTTGGGTGTATTATATGAAAATACTGTAGATCCTATTGCTATGTTAGATGCCCAACATCGTATTATAGACATAAATAAAGCTTTTGAAAGGGTTTTTGGTTATAAAAAAGAAGAAATTTCTGGTAAAAACTTAGATGAAGTGATGAATATAGGAAAAGGAGATTCAGCTGATACCAAGTTAACTTATAAATTATTAAATGGAGAGAAAGTAGAAACACAAGGAACTCGCTATGATAAACAAGGTAATCCCTTGGAGATGATTATAAAAGGGATACCTGTTAA
>Ga0102932_1000381_pt1 | contig 21976 bp, 17 predicted proteins | sample SalPonR1_C_D2_MG_FD_78212 | JGI IMG/M metagenome (GOLD analysis project Ga0102932, IMG submission 78212) | Salt pond soil microbial communities from South San Francisco under conditions of wetland restoration - Salt Pond MetaG R1_C_D2_MG | ecosystem: Environmental > Aquatic > Marine > Intertidal...
CAAGCACTGGCAGGGCCTGATCCAGGGCTACCTGGAATCGCGGAATGCGCTCGCGGGCCTGATCCAGGTCATGGATATTCGCCATCCGCTGAAGGAGGGCGATATTCAGCTGGCCGAGTTCGCTTTGCACCGCGGGCTGCCGTTGCACGTGGTGTTGACCAAGGCCGACAAGCTCGGTCACGGCAAGCGCATGGAGGCGGTTCGCAGCGTGCGCGACGCCCTGGGCGGCGTCGCCACGGTGCAGGTCTTTTCCGCGACCACGGGCCTGGGACTCGAAGAACTCGAGCACGTCCTGGCCGCCTGGTTCCAGGTCATGCCGGGCTGATCCGGCATGGCCTGTTCCGGTCAGGCTGCGCTTTCAGCCCGGATACCCATACTCGTAGCGCGCCTGGCGACGCAGTTGGCGCAATTCCTTCGCGCGCTTTCGGGCTTCGCGCTCGATCTCCCATGGATCGGCCCGAAGCGCCCAGTTGAAGTGGCGCTGAAAGTCGACCGACCAGCGTGGATGGTCCGAGTAGTAGCCAAGATCGCACGCTTCCTGGGCCTGTCTTGTGGCCGTTGCCGCGTAGCGCCGGGCATTGTCGTAATGGTGCTGGCGGTATTCGGCGTCTCTATGGCGCGATGGACGATGAGCCGATCCCTGGCGATATCCGCCATCTCGATGTCGAGTCGCCGAACCGGTGTCGTAATTCCCGGCATGGCTGGCGCTGTATCCGCTGTTCTGGCTATTGGCGCGGTCGACCAGCAATTCGGCCCGGGAAGGTCCGGCCTGCGACTGATGGCTGACCAGAAGCAAAGCGGTGGTTGCGGCGGCGATCTGGATGTATTTCATGACAGTGGCCCTTTTCTGGGGTTTGCATTCGAGTTGCCCTGAAACGATCCGACGCGGAGTGTGGTTCGTCGGACCGTCCCGGGGCTGAGGCCAGATTGCCTGCAAGCGGCTAAACGGTTCCTGAATTGACGGTTCAGCAATCGTTCAATTCAGATATCTTCCGACATTGGCGGCGGCTCCCCGGCATCACGGTTCCACCGGCGGCAATGGACGCTTCCGATAGCGTGCCCGAAGCGTCACCCAGAGCACCCCGCCAATGACCATTGCGCCGCCTGCAAGCAGCCTTGCGCCGGGCTGGTCGTCCCTCAGCAATACGCCTAGAACCACAGCCAGCACAGGTACGAGCAACAGGAACGGGGTAACGACGTTGACCTCGTGGCGCTGGATCAGCCAGTAGAAAGTGCCGTGCCCGATGATCGATGCGCCGATGGCCGAATAAAGGATCGCGGGAAGCGCCGGTGAGGACCAGCCCGTGGCCGCAAGCGCCTCGATCGGCGATTCGAGCAGAAACGTCAGCCCGACCAGTGGGATCAGCGACAGAAGCGCATTCCAGGCCTGGAAGCTGAATAGCCCGACGCCCCGCACACGGCGCATGAAGATCGTCCCGAGACCGAGAAAGAATGCCGAGACCAGCACCATGGCCAGCACGTCCAGTTGCGCAAGCACGACGGGATCCAGTCCAACCACCAGCACGCCGCCGAATGCCAGTCCGATGCCGCTGAGGGTCCGCCAGCCGATGCGCTCGCCGAGAATCAGCACTGCAAGAATCGTCGACAGCGGCACATACACCTGCATCAGGATCGCGACCGAAGACACGTCGGCCGAGCGCGCCAGCGCCATGAACACCAGAGAAAAATGCAAAGCGCCCATGCACCAGCAGGCGGCCAGCAGATTGATCCATTGCCCGGCTTGTGGCCGCCGGAGGAATGGAAACAGCAACGCCAGCACGGTGGCAAACCGCAAGGCCGTGGTGAGCATGGGTGGCAGGTGATCGACGGCGATTGCCGAGGCCACGAAGTTGCCCGCCCAGATGAAGCAGATGAAAAGAAGGGCGGCACGGTGTGAAATGGGCATTGCAAAACTTGGGCGGGAGGAACAGGCAGTCTATTGTCCGCTTTTTGCGGCCGTCGCATCGGCCGGAAGGTGACGAAAACGGCGTCGATTCTGACCAATATCGTCACTTCAGCCCCTTGTGCCAGAACCCGTAAAGCGACTTCTTCCCCAGTAAATCAAGGCTTTCCGACTTTTTCCGGCAGATTTGGCATGCAGGTTGCATCTTCAATGGCGAAGCAGGATCAAGACCGAACCAGGAATGTACGGATGTTTGATTCGGAAACAAGGAATTACGAGGAGAACGACATGGATCTGAGCAATATCGATTCAGCAAATTTCGATGCCATGGTCGCCGAAGAAGCGATCCTGGACTGGCTGGTCAATCTCGAGTCGGATGATACCGATTACGAGCTGGCTGAAAGCGACGACCTGTTCGAAGAACCGGTTCGCGTGGCCAACTGATTCCCGGGGAAGGGGAACCTGAAAGCGGCCGCATGAAGGGGTTCAATACGGCCGCACGCCTGGAACCTGACTACAGGGACTAGGAAGACACGCACCCGTTCTCCCACGGGTGCGTTTTTTTTGCTTTTCAATTTTATCTTTCGACTTCCAGAGTCAGCTTTGCCGCGTTATGGTGGGGGCACCGGCCCGGGTGCAGCGTCTTTCGATTCCAACTTCAACATCAATAGCCGTTTCGCCCCGCAGTGATGCGGGCACCTTGGCCGGGTGCGGCGGCCTTTGAATCAAATCCAACTTCTAAAACCATTTCGCCACGCGCTTCGCGCTTGCTGGCGACCGACTTTTCACAAGCGTCTGAAAGGTAGGCAAAAGCGCTTTTTACAGGCGGCAGAGAGTTGAGTTGCAGATCGATGGATGAGGGGTAAGGTGTTTGATCGGGGCACTGGTTCGAGATCTTCTTGTCCGTGGGGCATGTTCCTCTTTGGCTTACGGGCGACAACGTGATGCCGGCTTCGATGACTGTCGGAGCGGGGTCGTGACGATTGCGGGGCATTGTGTGCTTCGGTGGATACTGAAACCCACTCCAGCATCCCCAGCGGATCAATGCCGACTCGATCGAGACAAGCCCGCTCCGGTAGCCATCGAAGCCGGAATCTTCGGATTGCCCGGGAGCCAAAGCCGAACGCTCCGCTCGTACAAGAAGATCCACAATCGAAACCCCATGCCTGACACCCAACCCCCAGACCCTCCGGTCAGCACCGCCGCCAGCTGCCGCCCGCAAAGCGCCCTTTTGGTTACTTTTGTTGCAACCGACAAAAGTCACTCGCTCGCAAGCGCGCAGCGCGGGGCGAAACAGCATTTGTATTTGAATTCGACAACTAACGAACGAGAGCCGCCGGCCGGCTCGTTCCGCCCCGCCGACGGGCGGCCCCGGCTATTTATTCAACCGTCACCGACTTGGCCAGATTGCGCGGCTGGTCGACATCGGTGCCGCGCAGCACGCCGACGTGATAGGCCAGCAGTTGAAGCGGAAGTACCTGCAGAATGGGTGAGGCGATCGAGTGCCTGATCGGCAGGTGCACGACCTCGATCCCGTCCGAGCTGTCAAGCGTGACGTTGCGATCGGCGAACACGATGACCTTGCCGCCGCGCGCCCGGACTTCGTGCAGGTTGGACTTGAGTTTTTCCAGCAGGTGATTGCTGGAGGCCGACACGACGACCGGCAGATCTTCGTCGACCAGTGCCAGCGGGCCGTGCTTGAGCTCGCCGGCGGCATAGCCTTCGGCGTGAATGTAGGACACTTCCTTGAGCTTCAGCGCGCCTTCCAGCGCAATCGGAAATTCCGGTCCGCGGCCAAGGAACAGCGCGTGCGACTTGTCGGCGATGCCGGTGGCGATCTCGGCGATCACGTCGTCCAGCGCCAGGACTTCCCGCGCTTCCTGGACGACTTCGCCCAGTGACTCGGTGACCTCGCGCAGCTTTTCCGGCGCCAGGCCATTCTCGCGGGCGAGTGCCGCGCTGAGCAGCAGCAGCACCGTCAGCTGGGTGGTGAAGGCCTTGGTCGAGGCCACGCCGATTTCGAGCCCGGCGCGCGTCATCAGGATATGGTCGCAGACCCGGGTGATGGCGCTCTCGGGCACATTGCAGATGCCGAGCCGCCCGAGGTAGCGCCGGTCCGAGGCCAGCTCCAGTGCTGCCAAGGTATCGGCGGTTTCGCCCGATTGCGAAATCGCCAGCATCAGTGTGCCGTTCGGCACCGCCGGGGTCCGGTAGCGATATTCGCTGGCGATCTCGACCATCACCGGGATGCCGGCCAGCGCCTCGATCCAGTAGCGCGCCACCATTCCGGCGTGGTAGCTGGTGCCGCAGGCCAGGATATGGATGGCACGAACCTCCGACAGCAGCTTTCGATCCAGTCCGGGCAGGATCTCGGCCCCGTCCAGGTAGCCGTCCAGCGTTGCGGCAATTGCTGCGGGCTGCTCGTGGATTTCCTTGAGCATGAAGTGGCGGAATGCGCCGCGATCTGCGCTGTCGGCCGGGATGGACGAAATGCGCGTCGGTCTTTCCACGGTCCGGCCGTCGACGTCGGTGATCCGGACCGAACGACGGTCCACCTCGGCGATATCGCCGTCTTCGAGGTAGATCATCTGCTGCGTCAGCGGCACCAGCGCCGCGGCGTCGGAGGCCAGGAAATGCTCGCCCACGCCCACGCCCACGACAAGCGGGCTGCCCTGGCGTACGCCCCAGACCCGGTCCGGGTGTTCGACGTCGAGAATGGCAAGCGAATAGCTGCCTTCCAGTTCTCCGACCGCCGCGCGCACCGCCTCGAGCATGGATGCATGCCTGGCGACCTGGCGATGAATCAGGTGGCCGATGATTTCGGTATCGGTTTCCGAATCGAATCCGTAACCCTCGGCCTGCAGCGACGTCTTGATTTCCTGGTAATTCTCGATGATGCCGTTGTGGACCACCGCAATTCGGTCTGTCGAGACGTGCGGATGGGCGTTGCTTTCGCTCGGCCGGCCGTGCGTGGCCCAGCGCGTATGTGCGATGCCGCCCCGGCCGGCATGGGTGGCGTCCAGCGCGTCGGCCAATGCGGCGACCTTGCCGACCGCGCGTTCGCGCATCAACCTGCCGTCGGCATCGATGAAGGCCAGTCCGGCTGAATCGTAGCCGCGGTATTCAAGCCGCCGCAGGCCGTCGATGAGCAGCGGCACTACATCGCGCTGGGCGATCGCCGCGACAATTCCGCACATGTGGTGTTCTCCGGAAAAAAAGCGCCAGAAGCGCAAAATGATACCAGCGGTAGCCCTTCGGGATACGTCGGCCACGCCGTCAATGCATAATGTCGCCATGACAAATTCTGCAACCAGACTCTTACTTGCTGCGTTGGCCTCGGTACTGACAGCCTGGGCCGCCCCGGCCCCGGCCCAGGCCGACGCCAGCGACTACATTCGACATGTTTCGGATCAGGGCAGTGCGCCGCGCGCCCTCGAGGTCGCGATCACCGGTTTCGAGGCCCCGTCGGGTGCTCGGGTTGATCTGGTCGGCGCAATCCACGTGGCCGATCGGGCGTATTTCGCCGAGCTCGATCGCCGTCTGGCCGAATACGGCGTGGTGCTCTACGAACTGGTCGGCGAGCCGGGCCGGGTCAGCGCACCGCGCGGCGCATCGATTTCGATGGTGGGGCTGATGCAGGGCGGCATGAAGAATGCGCTGGGCCTGGCGTTCCAGCTCGACGAGATCGACTATGGGCGCGACAACATGGTGCATGCCGATCTCACGCCCGACGCATTCTCGGCCAGCATGCGCGAGCGCAAGGAATCGTTCCTGGGCATGATGTTGCGCGCCTGGGCGATGGCGATGGCCGAGCAGGGTTCCGGCAAGACAGCCGGCGAGGAAGCTGAATTCATCAAGGCGTTGTTCGCCGATGATCGCCAGCTTGCGCTCAAGCGCGTGCTGGCCGAACAGTTATCGGGACAGACCGAGTTGCTCGAAACGCTTGCCGGCGACGACGGATCGACGCTGATCACGGTGCGCAACCAGCGCGCGCTCGAAGTTCTGCGCGAGCAGCTCGATGCCGGCGCTCGCGATATCGCGATCTTCTACGGCGCCGGCCACATGCCCGATTTCGAGAAGCGACTGGTCGAGGAATTCGGCATGCGCCGCGTCTCGAACGAATGGATCGAAGCCTGGGATCTGCGCTGATTTCGGAAAAAAACCGCAAAAGCAGCTCTCGCGAAGGCGCAAAGACGCTAAGGAGAGCGAAAGGCGAAAGGCTGGATTTCTTGCGGAGACGCAGAGGCGCAGACAAAATCAAAGTCGTTTAACCACGCAGGGCCCGAAGTTCATAAAGCCCGGGAATTCTCGGGGCGCCTTTTTGACCCAACCGGCACAAGTTTGGCGTGCAGCGAACATGATGGTGCGTTACGCCTTCGGCTCAACGCACCCTGCGCGGGCAGTAGGGGTTTTGTAGGGTGCTGTTGAGCGTAGCGAAACGCACCAGCATTTCTGTCTTGAGCTTTTTAACCTTTTTCTTTCTCTGCGCCTCTGCGTCTCCGCGAGATTAAGCCTTGGACCTGCCTCTCCTTGGCGTCTTTGCGGCTCAGCGAGCGTTGTCTTGATCTTTTGCCTATCGCTACGCCGTCTCCACAGGCTCCCTACTTCGCCTGGAAACGCGCCAGGTCGGCGATGACGTCCTGGGTATGGGTGTCCGGCGAGACCTTTTCGTAGTGCTTGACCACGATGCCGTTGGGATCGACCAGGAAGGACTCGCGGTTGGCGACTTCCATGCTGCCGAAGCTTCTGAGTACGCCGTAGTCGTCGCAGGTCTTGCCGCCGGTATCGGACAGGATCGTGAACGGCAGCTTGTACTTCTCGGAAAATTCCTTCTGGTCCTCGACCGAATCCACGCTGATGCCCACGACCTCAGCCCCGGCGCCGCGGATTGCGTAGATGTTGTCGCGGAAATTGCACGCCTGGGTGGTGCAGCCCGGCGTGTCGGCCTTCGGGTAGAAGAACACCACCAGCCACTTGCCGCTGAAGTCTTCGAGCGAGTGGGTCTGGCCGTACTGGTCGGAAAGCTCGAAGTCGGGCGCCGGTTCGCCGACGGTAGCGGCCTGCGCGGTTGAGACCAGCGAGATTGCGAGCAACAGAAAAGCGGTACTCAGAAGTTTCATGACGGCAAATCCGATTGGTTTGTCCGTGGAGTTTACGCCGTTGGTAGTGAAGGCAGCCCCGCAGATGCGTGAAGCGTCCAGTGCATCCGGGGTCCCGGGCCGAAACGGGTCCCGGATGCGCTGGGCTTATCCGGGTTACGAAACTGTGCTCAACACAGCCTGCAGAACCGCTAATACCCGTGTAGGGTGCCGTTGAGCGAAGCGAAACGCGCCATTGAGTTCGCCGCGCGGCAGCGACCCTGGGTTCGATGCCCGAACCCGACGCCTGCAGAGTTTACTAGTGGATGCGCCAGACGAGCTTCAGCCCCAGCGAGCCGATGATCAGCAGCACGAAGTACAGGAACTCCCAGCCGCGCATCCAGCCGGGACCGAACGGCAGCATCTGTTTTTTCGGCAGATCCAGATACACCGCGTCGGCCGGATTCGCCGGTTCGAGGTAGCCGGCCGGGTTGCCGATCAGGAGATTCCACCACTGACGCTTGTGCACCACCGGCACCGGATGCGCGGGCGGAATCTCGATGATGTCCTCGCCGCGCTCGGTGATCAGTTGCGCGAATTGATTCGGCGCCGGCCAGGCCAGCCGCCAGGCGCGACCGGCTTCATCGGTGGTCGTCGGTTCCGCTCGCGTGCCGTGCCACCGCCAGTTTTCCGGTTCGGCATCTCCTGCAGCGCTTGCTGCGACGCTTGTTGTGACAAGCGCGCGCACCTCCACCGGCGCGCCGGCCGGCGGCATGGCGACTCCGTAGGCGTTCGAGATCCATACCAGCACGAACAGCACCGGCACGCCGGCCAGCAGGGCCGGACCCAGCGCCAGTCCGAGCTGGCGACCGGCAAGGTTGAAATTTTCGCGTATCAGGGGCATCAGGCCCCGGAATTCACCGTCGTAGTTCGAAAGCTTCTTCTGCACGGCCTTGATCCGGGGCTTCAGTGCGGCCATCTCTTCCTGGTTGGAAAACCGGCGATAGACCCACATCGACAGCCACGACGACGCCAGCGCCCAGAATGCCAGCATCACGGGTTCGGGCAGCACGGCCGTCAGCGGCTGGTCGATCAGGCCGAAAACGATGCCCGGCCAGTCCAGCAGGCCGCGTTCCATCAATGCACCTTGCCTTCGGCCAGCGTCCAGATGTCCTTGATCGAGAGTACGTCGCGGTCGGGCTTGAAGCTGGTGAACAACACGCCGGGCACCAGGTGCGGGTCGATGCAGTGGTCGCCGGACCATTTCTGCGTGTTGGGTTCGATCAACGCTGCCGGCACCGCGCCCAGGGTGGTCTGCCAACTGGCCCGGTAGCCGCTGTGATAGCCGATCACCAGGTCCGGCGTCTCGACGTTGTCTTCGCCGCCGGGGTAGATGTCCAGGCCGTCGAATACGCGGCGAACGACCGGATCGCCGGTCTCGGCTTCGGTCCAGGATTCAAGCGCCGCGCTCAGTTCCTGCTTAAGGGCCGCGACTTCGCCTGCGGCCACGATGCCCTGGGACTCGCGTCCGGCGCGGTTGATGAACAGTCCGTTCAGACCCAGCGCGTAGGCGCGTGATCGGCGCCAGTCGACACTGGAAAACACCACGTCGGAATCTTCGGCGTCGCCTTCGAGCACCAGGTAGCCGTTCTCGACCAGCCAGCGGTTGAGATGCACCGCCTTGCGGAACGGCGCGAACCCGTGATCGCTGATGACCAGCAATTCGTCGTTCGGACCCAGGCGCTGCATGGTCTCGCCCAGAATGCGATCGGCCTCGGTATAGATCCATTCGATGGCATCGCGATGCTCGGGCGCGGTGTCCGCGTAGCGTGGATGTTCGGGATCCAGGCCGCGGTAGAACATATGGCTGACCCGGTCGGTCTGCACGAATACCCCGACCACGACTTCGCTGTCGTTGCGGTCCAGCGTGTCGTACCACATCGCTTCGCGCTCGGCCAGGATGGTCGTCAGCATTTCCAGCCAGGCCGCGTCCGAGATATGTTCCTCGTTGAGCGACCAGGTCTCTTCCGGCATGCCGATGGTGTGATACAGCCCGATGCGATCGGCCAGTTCGGCTGCGTAGCCGGGTGGCGAGGAGATCGGTACCGCCGGCCTCATCGGATCGATCTGGATCGGCGAGACGTACAGGCGTGGTCGCGGATAGCCCTGCACCAGAAGCATGCGCACGGTGCCGGTGACGTTGACCGGGCCGGTCACATCGAACTTAACCCGCACCCAGTCGGACCACTCGCCGGGCAGCAGTTCGGCCTCGGCGTCGCCCAGGGTGATCCGCGCACCGGATTCCGTCGGCGCTATGGTCAGCGGCACCTGCATCGGCTCTGCCTCCGACCGCAGCGGGTCCGGCGGACCGTCCAGCACGCTTTCGATGGTGCCGTCGCGGGCCGGGCGCACCCTGACCACGCGCGTGCTGGAACCGGACTGCTCCAGGCGCGTGGTCGTGTAGAAGGTGTACGTGCCCTGGGTGCCCAGCAGGTCCGGCACGCCCATGCCCGAAAGCATGCGATGGATGTCGTCGGGCGGGTAGGTGACCGGCACGCGCAGCACCGAGGCGCGCTTGCCCTGCTGCTCGGCTTCGGTCCAGAACGGCACGCCCTGCCGGCGGTTGACAACCTGGCCTTCGTCCAGCGGAATGCTCAGGCCGAACAGATCGAGGTGGCTTTCGGGCGGTATGTTTTCCGAAATCGAGAACTGGGGGCCGTAGGTCTCGGGATCGCGACGCAGGAAATCGAAAATGCCGTGCGACCCGGCGTGTGCGCCGGTCGCGAAATCCGACCAGGCCACCGGAGACTGGGGCGGATTGCTGGTGCCCAGCGGCTGGAAATGACCGGATTCGGCCAGCCGGCTGAAATTAGGCAGCTTGCCTTCGTCCATCCAGCGCTGCGCCAGCACCGGATCCATGCCGTCGAAGCCGAGGATCACCACGCGTTGCTCGACCGGCTCGGGTTCGGCGCTGCAGCCGGCCAGCGCGAGCGTCAATAGAAACGACGCCGCGGCAACGAGAACACGAACCGGTGTGTCTTGCAATCTGGATTTCACGCGTGTTCGTCTTGCGCTATTCTCGGCCATCTTTCGGCGCGGTGGACGATCCTGATTCGTCGCCTGCTGCATCGAACTGGGGCGCTTTCTTTTTTCGGCGCATGCGCTTGATCATCAAGCGGATCGGCCAGAACAGGATGGCGGCCAGAACGAGCACGAAGCCGACCAGCACGGTCCAGATGCCGCCGAGCAGGCTGATGCCGGAGCCGGGACCGATGTACGCGGCGGCCGGCAATGAAGCTGCGGCAAGAAATACAAAAAGGATTATTCGTGTCACTGGTATGAGCGGGTTTTTGCCCGTAACGTGCTGCGGGAAGATATGGGATCATAGCACTTCGATTATCGGTGGCGGTCGCGTCCATGACTGAAAACCGCGCCCCGGGACGACGTCTTGTGACCGCCGGGCTGTACTGGAAGACCGCATTTTTTGCCCGGACCCGTCCGCTCTGGCGCGCGCTGGCGCGTCTGGAAAGCACCATCGTCGGCGATCTGATCGCTGAGCATCCGGTGGAGGCGCCGGTGTTCATCGCCGGCGTGCCGCGCGCCGGTACGACGATACTGGTCGAGATCCTGTCGCGACATCCGGCGCTGACCTCGCACCGCTACGACGATTTCCCGAACGTTTACACGCCTTACTGGCGGAACTGGCTGGCCGACCGCCTGGGTCCCGGCAAATCCGAACCGGTCGAGCGCGCGCACGGGGACCGCGTCATGATCACCAACCGCAGCCCGGAAGCGGTCGAAGAGGCGATCTGGATGAATTTTTTCGACCACTTGCACGATCCTGCCCGCAGCCAGGTGCTGGACGCGGACACCTCGAATCCGGAATTCGAGCGATTCTACCGCGAGCATGTCTCCAAGCTGCTCGCCGCTCGCGGCGCGCAGCGCTACCTGGCGAAGGGAAACTACAACCTGACCCGGCTTCGATATATCGCCAGATTATTTCCCGATGCTCGGTTCATCGTGCCCTGGCGTGAGCCGATAGCGCACGTCGCCTCACTGGTCAAGCAGGACCGGCTGTTTACCCGGATGGCGCAACAGGACTTGAGAGTGCCGGTTCAGCTCGCCCGCTCCGGGCATTTCGAGTTCGGTCCGACCAAGCGCGCGATCAATCTCGGCAATCAGACGCAGGTCGAGACAATCGAGCGCGACTGGGCCGCCGGCGACCTCGCGGCCGGTTGGGCCCGCTACTGGCACGCGGTCTACACCCATGTCCTGGACGCTCTGGAAAAGGATCCGCGCCTGCGCGACGCCGTGCTGTTCATCGATTACCGTCGGTTGTGCGAACAGCCGCCTGAAACCCTGAATGCCGCAAGAGACCATTGCCGGCTGAATCCGGAAGAATTCGATCCGATCGCAGCCGAATATATACCCCGACTAACGCTCCCCGACTACTACGCACCGGATTTCGGTCCCGACCAGCTGGCATCGATCGAGGAAGTCACGGACGAGACCTTCGGACGCCTGCGTTCAGCGACCGGAGCGGTCACCTGATAAAATTCGACCGTCACGATTATTCGGCGGCGTGCGGACGAAACTGGCTATGCCGGTTCCGATTGCGATCAGTTCTGCGCGGCCGGCACTGTGCATTCGTGCGCGCCGGGAGGCAAACGCCCTGCCAACAGACCTGGCAGTTTTCAGCGGCCTGCGGATATTGCACCGCACCGGCTTCGGCGGCTGTCGCCGAGTCTGGAATTCAGGAGCATGACCATGAAGAAGATGATCAAACAGGAATATCTTGAAGCGCCGGCCACGCAGTTCGAGCGCTACGACAATGCGAAACCGTTTCGGCACCTGGTTCTGGATGATTTTTTCGAACCCGACTACGCCGAATCATTGCTCGACGAATTTCCGGCTTTCGACGTCGGGAAGGCGATGAACGAAAACGGCCAGATCGGCGCCAAGTGTGTGCACGATAACCTGCAGAAACTGGGGAAACCTTATCGTGAACTGGATGAATACATTCAGTCTCCGGAATTTCTGGGCTGGCTGCAGCGTCTGACGGGGATAGACGAACTGATATACGACCCGGATTACTTCGGCGGCGGTACCCACGAAAATCGACACGGGCAGGATCTGGATCCGCATGTGGATTTCAACAAACACCCCAAAACCGGATTGCATCGCCGGCTGAATCTGATCGTCTATCTCAACCAGCAATGGGAGCCCGATTGGGGCGGTGCGATCGAGTTTCATCAGGACCCGCGTCTGCCCCCCGAGCAGAACGAGATTGAATACGTGCAGCCCAGGTTCAACCGCGCGGTGCTGTTCGAAACCACCCATTGGTCCTGGCATGGCTTTGAAAGAATCAACCTGCCCGGCGGTGATGACGATACTCGATCGCGAAAGTCTTTGGCGTTGTATTTCTACAGCAAGACCCGACCGCCGGAAGAACAGACCAAACCGCATTCGACGATCTATGTAGAGCGGCCGTTGCCCGACCACATCCGTCCCGGGACGACGCTCGGCGAGGAGGATTACCAGCGCCTCCGCATCCTGCTGTCACGCCGGGACCAGCATCTCCAACGCCTTTACAACAACATTTCGGATTTGAGCGCCCACGTCGAGGAACTCATCGAACAGCGTGACAGGGCCATGGAGATGGTGCGCGGTCTCTCCGGCGAGGACGGGACCGAAAATCCGACGTTGACGCGTCGGGCCCGACGCTGGATGGCGCGCAAACTCTAAATGATCCTCGGCCGGTGCAGCGGGCCTTTTGCGAGATGCCCCGGGTCGAGCTAGCAAAGCGGTACGGGATTATTCGGTGCTGGACCGATCAGGAAGCGTCCGGTTCGACCTCTTTTGGTCTGGTGATGCGTGCCTGCACAATGTGCAGCGCGTTTGCAATTGTCCAGTACAGCACCATGCCGGAGGGAAACGGATAGAACAGCAGGAAGAAGGTCAGCGCCATCAGACCGAGAAAAATATTCTGTCGCCGGCTGTCGGCATCGGACGAAGCCGGCGCGGGAGATAACTTGATGGTGATCAGCGTGGAGATCGCCATCAATACCGGAAGCAGATTGAAGTAGGCGCCGAAAAAAGGTAACTCAGCCCCGAATGCAAAGAGTCGGTCCGGTTCCGACAGAGATTCCATCCACAGAAACGACGCCTGCCGGAGTTCGAACGCCTGGCCCAGAACATGAAACAGGGCGACAAAGACCGGAATCTGGATCAGTACGATCAAAAGCGGTTTAAGGCCTGCCAATGGACTGACGCCATGCTTCTCGTATAGTTTCAGTATGCGTTCAGACTGCTTTCCGCCCTTGTATTTTGCCTTGATTCGAGCCATTTCCGGCTGAATCCGGCGCTGCACGTCGCTGAATTTCTGCTGGCTGGACAAGGCCCAGCGCGCAAAAGGGTAGAGCAGTATCCGAACCAGGACCGCGAGCAGACAGATGGCAATTCCCCAACTGTGCGCAATGGCGTAAAGCCATTCAAGAACCCGCAACAAGCCGAACGACAATCCGCGCATCCAGCGCCAGAGGCTGTGAAACAGCACCCCGGTATAGTCCGAGGCATCCGGACCGCCGGCCAGCGCGGCGCGCGATTTCGGGCCGGAAAAGATTTCGAATTGCCAGCGAGCCGATTCTCCGGGCGATAGTTGCGGTACTTCGAGATCAACCGCAAGTGACGGCAGGTAGCGGTCGGGCAGGCGTTCGGGGTGCGGCGATACCGCCAGTCGAAATTCGACCTCATTGATGCCTGTTTCGCTGGCAGGCTCGAGCAGAATCGCAAAATACCGGCTGTTGAGACCGAACCAGGTTTCCCCGGTTGCCGCACGAAGCGGCACGGTCGGACTCTGACCGGGTTCGGAGAGCTCGATGCGTTCCGTCGAATCGCCTATGCGGATAACCGGTTCCACGTATGAATAAAGGCTGGTCGCTATGCCCAGGCCTTCCATCGGTCGCTCACCGAGGCCAGGTCCGAGCAACAGACGAAGCGGTGCAACGTTTGACGCCGGCAGACGCGAATTGCCTAAACGCGACAATTCGATGGATAGCTCGAGCCGGTAAGCGGTCTCCGATTGCCGGAGTTTTCGCTCCAGCTGCCAGTTGCCGTCGGCGCTGACCCAGCGGTCGCTGGCCGCGCCCGGCGGGTGGGATGCTTCCGGCGCAACGGTTTTCGGCAGCCAGGAAATGCCGGCGGCGGTTTCCAGGCCGAGATGCCGGCTGATCCGCTGATTCTCCCCGGTCCGGCTGACCAGCGATTGCCAGTCGCCGGGCTCGGGTTGCGGGTGCTCTTTCACCTGCCATTGCGCGATGCCGCCGATGTCGCCGGTCCCGTCGAGCTCGAGCTCGCTGGAAGATATACCGCCCTCGTCGGCAATCGCAATGCCGGTGCCGGCAAGGAGCACGCACAGCCCCTTGCCCGCCCGCTGAAGCATTGACGCAAGATTGATCATTGACATCGGATCAAGAAACAGGAAATTCGTGCGGGCCTTGCGACAGACGTCTGGTCGGCCTGAAGAACCGCACCGGAACGCGTCGGCGCAGGCTAACGACCGCGCTTGTCCACGCTGTCGTCCTCGGCTTCATCTTCATCGTCGTCGTCATCTTCGTCTTCCGAGGCTTTGCGCAAGCCCAGAAGCCGCATCAGTCGGTGCCAGTACAGCTTCAGGGTGATTGCGATGGCGGCAAGCGCGCCGATGATCCCCTGCAGAATGGCGCTGCCACTACCGGGATCAAGGTATGCGTGGACATTGCCGGTCGTCGCCACCATCACTACACAGAAAAGCACTACCCATTTCATTTTCGTCTCCAGACACATCAACCTGGACGCCAATGCCGCCCCGCGCAGGCAATCCGGCGTCAAATCAAAAAAAGCCTACCACGGTTCGGCAAGCGCCTATGCTTTCCGGCTCAGCCAGTAAAGCGTCCTGCAGGACCCTTCCACTGCCTGGGATTGACAAATGTCGAACCAGCCCGAAAATGCCTGTTCGAAGCCCTGTTCATGGTAATTCGGGAAAATATCTTTCCGGGAACTCAGGAGACGCTTGACCTGGCTATCGCTTTTTGGAACAAATTCGATAATCAGATGACGGCAGATCCGCGCGAAGAACTGCGCAATCTGCTCCAGCGAAACGTTATTGGATATGGCCAGATGATGGATCAGCGCCAGTGCCATCGCGCAGTCCACCGGGCCGCGCTGAGCCAGCGACTCCCGCTCCTGACCGGCCCAGCCCATGGCCGGGCTGGGATTGGTCAGGTCCATGACCAGCGGCAACAGATGAAATTCCTTTTTCTCGCGTATCTGCCGGAAGTTTATCTCCACGGCCGCCGGGTCGATGTCGAAGGCCACCGTTTCGAAGTCCCGATCCGATGCCAGGCGGCTGAAGTGACCGGTATTGGCGCCAAGATCCCAGACCTGTCGCGGCCTGATTTCGTCCAGAAACGCGTTAATATGCCGGCTCTTGGCGGCGAAGGCGTCACCGGAATAGTTGGTTGCCTGGTAGTAATCTGCCCACTCGGTTCCTTCGGGTTTCCAGTCGAGCTTTCTGATTAGCGAGCGCAGTCCGGAGACGATGCCGATCAGGCCCTTGCGGCTCAAAGCCCGGGATTTACCGGCTTTACCCCGAGAATCTTCATCGGATCCAGCGTACGCCACCTGGGCTCGGGCATGCAGATGCAGGTGCATCAGTATTCCCGGTCGCAACCAGCTCGAACGTGGCATCAGCTTGCTTGCCAGGTCCAGCGGTATGCCGTCGATATGGACTCTGGAAAGCTGGCCGAGGCGGATGTCGCGCGATGACATCAGACATAGCGGTGCCAGAAAATGCTGGCAAAACTGCTTGTAGCCTTCCCAGACCTGGCCTTCCTTGTAAGGGTCGAACGACAACGTATCGATCAACACCGGCTGACCACGGTCAAACTGAATATTGAAAGCAGAGGCATCCTTGAGAATCATGCCGTGCTTGAGCGCGACCAACTGGATTTGCAGGGTTCGGATCGCGGCGGCCTTGAGCTGGCCAAATGCCCATTCGTAAGGATACGAAATGAACGAAACGGGTTCGGGTCGAAGCACTTTGTACGCCAGTTCCGGATCGGCTGCCGGACCTTCGACCTCTTCGTGTTCGACAATCCATCTTTTCTTTGTCAGAGCCGCATAAAGCCCTGAGTTGATCAACGTGTCGTAGCATTCGGCCCCGGCATGATTGATCTGGCGATACAGTGTTCGCTCGTGGGTGAACATGAATCCGGCGGGGTCACGAAATGAGCTGCCGAGCCGGTCGATCGGGTCTTTTTGCATCGATCCTGGTTTCCTTGCGTCGAGTCCGATCCAGCCGCGGGCCTCGGAAAATCCATAACGTGCTGTTTCTCAAACAGAAGCGATCGAGAAAAGCACCCAGAAAGACAGCCGGAAATTATAGCAGGATTTGACGGGCGGCCGTTTTTCTGACGCAACGGCAACCCTCGGAACCGGCCGGCGATTTCTATTTATCGGGCGCCAGGTGCCGCAGCTGAAAACCGATCAGCGCGACCCCGAGCAGCCGAAGATCCCCGCCAGTGCCCAGGTCTGCCGGGCTGGCGGCGTCGGGCAGCACGAAGCGTATATGGAGTTGCGACGAGTCGACCCACTCTGCGGGAAGCGTTGCCTCGAGACGCTGCTTGCTCTGCTCTTCGCCAACCCAGGTAAGCGCTTTCCGGCCGTTGACCAGGATTTCAACGCGCTGGCTGGGTAATGCCTCGCCATTCACGTGAGGGATCAGATCGACCGCCAGGTGCAGATCGGTTTCGGTCGGTTCAACGGTCAGCAGCAGATCGGCAGAATGATCATTGCTCCAGACATGCCGGTCGTCGGGAGCGGACCAGCCGGTCTTGAGGTATCGCCCCCCTGACCCGACCAGCCCGACGTCGACTTGGTCACCGTATCGATAACGATTGGATTCCGAAGCCATGGTGATGAGTTCGGTTTCCAGGTAGGCATCGGGGTCATAAGGACTGCCATCGATGACGACTCGATGAAGTGATCTGTCGTCGTCGTTGCCAAAGTACACGAAATGGCGGATCCGGTGGCCTGATTCCATGCCCAGGATGGATTTTCCAGGAATTGACGTGTCCGAGATGCCGACTTCTTCCAGAATTGTCGCCGCGACGTCGGTCACGCTCGTCGGGGCGTCGGAATAACGCATCGGACCGCGACTGCCGGCTGGCTTTACTGCCAGCATTCCAAGCAGCCGGCTTGGCATGAAATCGGGCTCAAAGCCGCCACCGTGATCGCTCTGGAAAATAATCAGCGACTGATCATAAACACCGATCTCCTTGAGCTTTTGCACAAGATTGGCCAATAAGCGGGTCATGGGCCGGGCCTCATTGGTGTAGTTTTCCCGAGTGTTATCAAGAACGCGCCCGGCCCAGCGACCGGAGGGCAGTGTCCCGAACGGGGGATGGGGCGGCCAGAGGTGAATGAAGTGATAAGCCGGCCGGTCGATGTCGACATGGATGGTGTCGATGTATTGCTCAAAAAACTGACGTTGCACAAAAGACTTGATGTTGTTGGGTTCCGAGACCCGATTCAACAGACGCCAATTGTTCTGGTTGTAGAACCAGGGGCGCAGCCAGTGCGGTGTTTGACGAAACAAGGACAGATCGAGCAGAAACGCAACATCCCTGATCTTGCGTTTGCCGCCTGACGCCAACGATACTTTGGGCAGCGAAAGGTAATTCGTGTACGGGCCCTGACGCATCGTCATCGACGGAATCAGATTGACGGTGTATCCCCGTTCGAACAGGGTGCTGTGAAATCCGTGCTCCATGGCTTCGCGGTAATAATTGGCTGCAGGTTCGGATCCATCGTAGATTCGACCCGAGAAGATGGCGGGTATGGCCAGGGATGTATGGGGCGCGACAGCCGTGTTCTCGCGGTATAGAACAAATCCATCGAAGTCATCCTCCAGGCCCTGTTCGGCGACCAGCGCGGCGAACACGTCTGTCTGGAAATTGTCCAGCACGACATGAACGATGTTGCGGTCCGCGGAATAAGCGTGAATCCCGTCCGGAAATGCGTCCGCGGACCCGGCTCCCGGCGCTTCCGGACCGTGCTCGATCTGCGAAAGGCCGACGCCAAGCAGCGCAGCCTGAAAAAGGATGAAAGCCGTTGAGCCGAACGCCGCGATCCGGGAAATTCGGGGCGCCAGCACCAGCGCGAGCAGCAAGGCGACCGCCCAGAACGCGAAATCCAGCCAGCCCGGGATCGAGGCCGCGCTCCAGTCGATACCGCGACCGTCGAGCACGCCGTAATCGTGCATGAAAAACGATCCCTGGGCCCATAACAGCACGCCGACTACAAACAGAACGCTGCCGTAAATGCGACGAGCCGGGAGATTGAGAAGCAGGCCAGGCAAGGTCAGGACCATTGCTACGCCCAGCGCCATCAGCAGATTGATGACAAGGAGACCAGCAGTCGTTACCGAAAACTCGTCGGTATTGGCCAGGTATATCGTCAAGGGGCCAAATACGGCGAGATTGAACGCGGGCAGCAGCGCGATCAGGAACAGGGCTCCCGGGGCTAGTGAATTCTTGTGTGACACGATTTCCTCCTTACGCACAAGTTCATGTCTCGATCGTGCCATGCGCACGAGATGGCGTCCTGGCGGAATACTTTGGTTCGATCAGGGTAGATGGGTCGATGGCGCTTCCGAAAAGCGAGCCCGTAACCGGCCGATGGTCGGCCCGAGTGGTCAGATCAGGGCCGGCACCGGCGTGGCAAGCCTTCACCCGCCAGCTCTCGGGCCGAAATCTATTGAACATATTCCATCTCGAAATTGTACAGCGCGATTCCCAGTTCGCGTATGTCCATGCTGCGCCCGTGGCTAAACGGAGAAGATGCATCCGGAAAATGGAATTCGAAGCGCAACAGATCCGACCCGTGGAAAAGTTCGGCAGGCAGCCGCACTTGGTGCCAGCCACGCCGTCTCGATGTCCATTGTTGCTGGAATTCGCCGTTGACCACGACTTCAATCCTCGGAGATTCGATGGCGCCGCCGGCTGTATACGGTGCAAAATCGAACCTGGCGACGACTGGATGCATAATCTCTTCCCCCAGCAGAAATTCAATTTCCGCGTTGCTGCTGCGTGACCAGACCAGCCCGTCGGACTGTGGACTGCTCCAACCCGCCAGCAGGCCGGAAATATAGGGCGATCCGGGTCTGAAATGCACGCTCCCGCCGACCTGGTAGATTGGCCGATGGGGTTTCGAATCGGAGGCCGGCGGTGCCATTACACGCCCGGTAGCTCGCCAGTTATGCGAAAACCAGCTGAAGCCCGAGGCTTCATATTCGATCATTCGCGGCAGATATTCACCCGTCCAATTCATAAACTCGTAGTAATAATAAGGTCTGGTCCGCTGCTGATCCATCGAAACATCGAACATGTCGGCGCCGGGAAACTCGTTCTTCAGGCCGAGTTGCTCGGCGAGCGTGCGAGCAAGATCGCCAAGCGAGACGGGCGCATCCGAAATCCGCAGGGCGCTCTGATCATTGGCGCGCTTGATCAGGATCAGCGGCAGCCCGGATGCAAGATGTTTTCCGGGGATGTTCGACTGACCGTCATCGCCGTGCCGGGGAGCCGCGTCCAGTAATCCGGTATCGACTGCAGGCCGGTAACTGCCGCCGCCATGGTCGGAAACGATTGCGATCACGCTGCTGTCATAGATATCGAGCCGTCGCAGATCGTCTAGAAACCGAGTGATCAGCGATATCGCTGCGCGAGATTGCTCGATGTATCCTTCGGCGTCGGCGGGCAATGCGCTCAACTGAAGTTCTCGGTCGAGCAGAAACGGCGAATGCGGAATCATCTGGTGATACAGCTTCAGTGTCGGCGAGCTGCTCCCGGTGTCCGACTCATGCCTGGATCGATAGAGAAAGCGAAGTGCGAAGTGGTCCGGAACAGCATCGCCGGTCGGCGGGGTGTCACCAGCCTCAATTTCGGCATCCCGGGCGCACCAGTCCGTCAGGTGGCGTCCCATCTGCCAGCGATATCCATTCAGCCATAGCGGTTTGAGCCAGTGAGGGCTGATTCGAAACATGCCCAGGTCAACCAGCTTCCCGGTCTCAGCCGCGGCGACATCACACTTGATGACAGGCACTGCATTGGATGCGATGGACGGTGAAGTGTGGACCACGCGTTTGACGTGCGGATACAAATCGATCTGCCAGCCCTGCCGCATGAGCTCACGGGGAATGGAAAGGTCGAGGAAACGATCCTTGATGAATTCCTGAATCGGCGTGCTGTTGTCGTACCACTGCCCGGTCAACATCAGCGTTACGCTCGGATAGGTCTTGGAGAATCCGGATACTGCATTCCTGAAAAAGGTAAATCCCGCGAAATCCTTCTCAAGTACCGGGTCTTCATCGAGCAGTTTCAGAAAGATATCGGCCTGAAACGCATCCAGGATGATCACGATGACGTTTTGTTCGGGCGAGTAGGAAAACTTCGTGCTCTCGTCCAGACTGTAGCGGTGGAAGTCCGGCACTTTCGGTTGATCCAGTGATGACTTCAATGCAGGGACGCCGTGCATCAGCAAAAGTACGACTGCTATGGTGCCGGCACGGCCGGCGATCGCCTTCCGGGCAACGATTGCCACCGCGATGACCAGCAGCCAGACCAGGGAGTCGACCAGTCCCCGGTGCCAGTCGGCCCACCAGTCAATACTGACTCCGGTCAGCACGCCGTACTCCCAGACCAGCACCTGGCCCTGTAGCCAAACCATCACGGCCAGTCCGGTGCCAAGGGCTATCGTTACCCGGTAGCCGTGCGCGGGAAGCGCGAGTAGTGTGCCGACGCCGACGGCAACAACGGGTGCTGCCAAATACAGTAGCCATGGAAGCATGTCAGCCAGGCCGACCGCAACGTCGTAGATATTGTCGGAATGAATCTGGACCGGGATGAGGACGAGAGGCGGCGTCACGATTGCGAGAATGACGGCACCCGCCGGTCCCGCGCGTTTCCATCGGAGTTTGTGTTCCCGGGTGTTTCTCGTTTCGTTCATTCGTTGCTGCACGCGCGTTTCAGGACGTCCTGTGTCCAATCCAGCTGAAATTTTCGTTCAGACCCGAAAGTCGGAACGGGACCGACGACGGGGCGATTGCTCGCTGGCAGTGGAGTTCGGGTAGTGTAAGCCAGACGGACCGAGCCTTTTTTGCTTGTCCAGACTTCGTCAACGGCCAAAAAGTCGGCGCTTGCACCGCCGGGAGGATGTTCCTTCAGATTGCAATGGCGCAGTCGTGGCAGCCTGTCTCTACGCGGCGCCCGAAGCGCAAAAGACCCGCCCGCGAAACGAATAATGCCGCAATGACGGGTTCTTGTTTCGAGGCGGCGCGGTCCATGCTGTCGGGATTCGACGACGGTCTTTCGGAGAATCCTGTTTGACCGAGCACACCGCGCCTGGAAGTGGAAGAACGGTCGCCGGAAGTCGGTGATCGGATGTTACGAAGCTTTTTCCGCCTGCCGAGATTTCAGTGACAGGCCGCCGGCCGCAGTTCGGACAACAGCGCTCCGGTCGCGCGCGTGCGCAGCAGCGTGGCGTGGCTGCCGGTGATCGATTCGACGATACCCATTACCGCATCGGTTCGGCCGGGCGGCAGCAGCGCGCCGAGGGCGGCTTCGGCTTCCAGCGGTTCGTCGAGGTAGCTCGCCTTCAGCGCGCCGAGCAGGTCGCGTTCGTCACCGGTCAGGCCCGGGGCGTCGTAGCGCTCGATATACAGGTGATCGGCGCCGGCGTTCTCGAGTCCGACGAGCAGGGCGCGCAACTCGGCGCCGCAAGCGGTCATTCCGGCCTCCGAGTAGAGCCGGTCGACCAGCGCGACCACGCCCGGGTTTGCGCGATGCGCCCAGACCAGCCGTAGCCCCAGAAGCCAGACGCGCTCGATCTTGCTGAATTGATACTCGAACATCGTTTCTCTCCGCTGCTGCATTTTCTGTTTGGACGAAGCCAATATACA
>Ga0102932_1000382_pt1 | contig 21965 bp, 17 predicted proteins | sample SalPonR1_C_D2_MG_FD_78212 | JGI IMG/M metagenome (GOLD analysis project Ga0102932, IMG submission 78212) | Salt pond soil microbial communities from South San Francisco under conditions of wetland restoration - Salt Pond MetaG R1_C_D2_MG | ecosystem: Environmental > Aquatic > Marine > Intertidal...
AGGAATCGCTTTTCCGGAAGCGGAATCGGAATATTCATGTCCTCAGATATCGCAACTATTGCTGACTGGTTTATAGGTGGAAATGCTGGCTTTGCGAATCTTTCTTCCCCCCTTAGGGATATAGTTCTGTTTACAAATACCTTTAACAATATTGTAGGGCCTAATCAATCGGCAAGTGTTTTTGACGATGGGAATAACTTCGTCTTTAGTGGAAATTCTTCTCAGGAAGCGTCCGGCACCGGCGTGGAAGCGGACCCGGCAATCGCGAAAGCCAGGATAGACGCCTCGGTCATAAATGAGCTCCGGGAGACGCAAGCGGTGTTGCGGCATAGCTTGATGGATAAGTGATCAAGTCCCATGAATTTCGGGCTTTTGTTTCGGGATGAAACCTCGATGCAGCGATTGGTCGCAGTGGCCAACCGGAGACGTCTCCCGATCGCGTTTCTTTAGGCCGGGGACTTCGCCGTTTCAATGGATGCGCCAGAGCAGCTTCAACCCTAGCGACCCGATGATCAGCAGTACGAAATAGAGAAACTCCCAACCGCGCATCCAGGCGGGGCCGAACGGCAGCATCTGCTTTTTCGGCAGATCCAGGTAGACCGCTTCGGCCGGGCTGGCCGGGTCGAGGTAGCCGGCCGGGTTGCCGATCAGCGCGTTCCACCACTGGCGCTGGTGCACCACGGAAGCCGGTTTCGCGGGGGGCAGTTCGAGGATCTCCTCGCCACCGGCCGCGATCAGCGTCGCGGTCTCTTCCGCTGCCGGCCAGGCCAGGCGCCATGCGTGATCGGCTTCATCGACGGGTATCGATTCGGCTTGTGCGCCCGCCCACCGCCAGCTCGCCGGTTCGGCATTCGCTACGGCGCTCACTCGCACTTCCACCGTTGATCCGGCCGACGGCACGGCCACACCGTACGCGTTCGATATCCACACAAGCACGAACAGCACGGGCACGCCGGCCAGCAGCGCCGGCCCCAGCGCGAGCATGAGCTGGCGCCCGGCAAGGCTGAAATTCTCGCGGATCAGCGGCACCAGCCCGCCGAAGTCGCCGTCGTAATTCGACAGCTTCTTCTGAACCGCTTTGATCTTCGGCTTGAGCGCGGCCATTTCGTCCTGGTTTGAAAACCGGCGGTAGACCCACATCGTCAGCCAGGAAGAGAACAGCGCCCAGAATGCCAGCACCACCGGCTCGGGCAGGATCGAGACCAGCGGTTGGTTGATCAGGCCGAAGACTACGCCCGGCCAGTCGAGTACGCCGCGCTCCATCAGTGCACACGGCCTTCGGCCAGCGACCAGACATCCTTGATCGAGAGCACGTCGCGATCGGGCTTGAACGTCGAAAACAATACACCGGGTACGAGGTGCGGGTCGATGCAGTGATCGCCCGACCATTTCTGCGCGTTGGGCTCGATCAGCGCACCGGGCACCGCGCCCAGGGTCGTCTGCCAGGACGCCCGGTAGCCGCGCTGATAGCCGACTACCAGGTCCGGCGTCTCGTCGTTGTCTTCGGCGCCGGGATAAATCTCCAGCCCGTCGAACACCCGGCGGACGACGGAATCGCCGGTTTCGGCTTCGTTCCACGATTCAAGCGCGGAAGCCAGTTCACGCTTCAGTGCCTGGACCTCATCATCTTCCACGATGCCCTGGGACTCCCGGCCTGCGCGGTTGATGAACACCCCGTTGAGACCGAGCGCGTAGGCGCGCGATCGGCTCCAGTCGACACTGGAGAACACGACATCGGATTCGCTCTGGCCTTCTTCGAGCACCAGGTAGCCGCTGTCGGTCAGCCAGCGGTTGAGGTGCACGGCTTTCCTGAACGGCGCAAAGCCGTGATCGCTGATCACCAGCAGTTCGTCTTCGGGTGCCAGCCGGTCCATCGTCTCGCCGAGGATGCGGTCGGCCTCGGTGTAGATCCACTCGATGGAATCGCGATGCTCGGGCAAGGTGTCCTCAAAGCGCGGGTGCTCGGGGTCTAGCCCGCGGTAGAACATGTGGCTGACGCGGTCGGTCTGCACGAATACGCCGACCACCAGCTCGCTGTCATTGCGGTCCAGTGTGTCGTACCACATGGCTTCTCGTTCGGCCAGAATGGTCTTTTCCATTTCCAGCCAGGCCGCGTCCGAAATGTGCTCCTCGTTGAGCGACCACGTCTCCTCGGGCATGCCGATCGTGTGGTACAGCCCGATGCGCTCGGCAAGCTCGGCGGCGTATTCGGGCGGGGAGGAAATCGGTACCGCCGGGCTCACGGGATCGATCTGGATCGGCGAGACGTAGAGCCGCGGGCGCGGGTAATCCTGCACCAGCAGCATGCGCACGGTGCCGGTGACGTTGACCGGCCCGGTCACGTCGAACTTCACGCGTACCCAGTCCGACCACTCGCCGGGCAGCAGTTCGGTCTCGACGTCGCCCAGCGTGATCCGCGCCCCGGGTTCTGCGGGCGCAATGGTCAACGGTGCCTGCATCGGCTCGGCCTCGACACGCAACGGGTCGGGAGGGCCTTCCAGCACGCTTTCGATAGTGCCGTCGCGGCCCGGGCGCACCCGGACGACGCGCGTGCTCGAGCCGGAATTCTGCATGCGCGTCGTGGTGTAGAACGTGTAAGTGCCTTGCGTACCCAGCAGGTCGGGCACGCCCATGCCTGAAAGCATTCGGTGGATGTCGTCGGGCGGGTAGGTGACCGGCACGCGCAGCACCGAAGCGCGCTTGCCCTGCTGCTCGGCCTCGGTCCAGAACGGCACGCCCTGGCGCCGATTCAGCACCTGGCCTTCGTCCAGCGGGATGCTCAGGCCGAACAGTTCGAGATGGCTCTCTGGCGGAATGTTCTCCGAAATGGAAAACTGCGGGCCATAGGTTTCGGGGTCACGACGCAGGAAATCGAAAATGCCGTGAGCGCCGGCATGCTCGCCGGTCGCGAAATCCGACCAGGCGACCGGCGATTGCGGCGGGTTGCTGGTGCCCAGCGGCTGGAAATGCCCGGATTCGGCCAGCCGGCTGAAGTTCGGCAGCTTGCCTTCGTCCATCCAGCGTTGCGCCAGCACCGGGTCCATACCGTCGAAGCCCAGGATGACCACGCGTTGCTCGGCCGGCTCGGGTTCGGAGCCACATCCGGCAAGCACCAGGATCGCGCAGACTACCAGTGCTGTGCCGACCATCCCGCCCGGCTTCATAATCCAGTTGAATCGCATCGGTCCCTACTTGCCCGATTCGTCGTCGCTGTCGGGCGCGGCTCGCTCGCTGGACAGCTCGGTCTGGCCGACATTCCGTCGGGCGCGCATGCGCCTGACCATGTAGCGGATCGGCCAGAACAGGATGGCGGCCAGCGCCAGAACGACGCCGACCAGCACCGCCCAAAGGCCGCCGAGGAGGCTGATGCCGGAGCCGGGGCCGATGTAGGCATAAACGGGAGTTGCAATGATGATCATTGCAATCCCCACGAAACTGTTGAATGGTTTCATTTTCGAGAGCCAGAACTGAATTTCCAGGCGGGATTTTAGCACCCGCGGCAGTATCGGCAACGAGATGGTCGGGAGTCTCGGCAACTGAGTTGTCTGCAGGAGTGTATCCGCTTAAACTGCCTGTGAATCCTGAAATATCGAATCCAGAATCCTCCCGATGAAAACTTTCTGCTCTTTGCGCCGCGTCGCGGCCGGTGCTGCGGCGCTGGCGGCCGCTGCCTTGCTTTCCGGCTGCTCCGAGCAGCCTGAGGAGATCTCTGCTGCAGCGCGCGTCTCGAACGTCGTGATGATCTGTGTCGACACGGTTCGCTGGGATACCTGGTGGATTCCCGAGCGCGCCGGATTCGAAGACGCCTTCTCGCCCTGGGCCGGCAGAAGCCAGACGATGGCGCACGCACTGTCAGCCGCGCCCTGGACCGTCCCATCGGTGGCTTCGATCCTGACAGGCCTGTATCCCAGCCAGCACGGCGGCGGTCTGTTCGCCGATGAAGTGGCCAGTCTCAGCGAGGAGGTGCCTTCGGCGATCAATCCGGCCGTGCCCACGTTGGCCGAGATGCTGGCGCAGGCAGGCGTTTCGACCGCCGCGGTTTCGTCCCATCCGTGGTTTCAGGCCAGTTACGGGTTGCAGCGCGGGTTCGGCGAGTTGAAATTGCGAAGCGGCGCGGAAAACGTGACGGGCCGCGGAATGGAATGGCTGGATTCGACCGGCGCGGACGCCGACCGATTCTTCCTGTACCTGCATTACATGGACGTGCATGACCCGCACCTTAATCTGACCGAGTCGCGCAAGACCGCGGCCGCGATGCAGGCCGGGCGAAAGGCGACACTGATCAAGACCGCTCCGGATAAAACGTGCGATGACCCCGAAAGCGACATGTGCGTGCGCTACCTCACCTATGCCGAGGAGACCTTGAAGCTGCGCGTACACATCGGCTCGGTGCTGGAACAGCTCGAGCAGCGCGGCCTGTTGGAGTCCACGCTGGTCCTGCTTTATTCCGACCATGGAGAAGAATTCCACGATCACCTTGAAGTGGCCCGCGAGCGGAACGAGGATCCGCGCGGTATTTACGGTTTCGGCCATGGCCAGAGCCTCTACCAGGAACTGTTGCACGTACCGCTCCAGATTTGGCATCCAGCGTATACCGGACGCGAGATCACAGAGCCGGTCAGCCTGGTCGACGTGGTGCCGAGCCTGCTCGACTGGTTGGGTCTGCAGCTTCCTGCCGATATCGATTTTCCCGGACGCTCCTTCGCGGATACCGTGGAGCGCAGTCGTGCGGCGTCGTTCGCATGGGACGAAGACCAGCTTGCCCAGACGACGCCTGTGGATCGCGACCTGTTCGCTTCCGGCATTGCCTACGGACCGGAAAAAATGGCTGTTGTCCGCGCCGGGCAGAAGCTGATCTGGCATCAGATCGACAACACGCGCGAGTATTACGACTTGCGCGCCGATCCGCTTGAGACAAATCCCGATCCGCCGGAATCGGCCCGGCGTGCCGATGAGCTGGATGAAGCGCTGGACCGCTACTTCGACTGGTTTGGCTCCCAGGACTACCTGCCGCCGGAACTGAGTGACGAAGTGGTGGAGAAGCTCAAGGGCGTTGGCTACCTTCAGGGCGTGGAGTCAAAAGAATCGACGCAGTCCGGCGACGGAGACTCTCACGACTGACATGAACGCCCGGAGCAGACCGCAGGCCGGCCACGTGCCTGCCGGGTTGTATTGGAAGACCCGCTTTTTTCATGCGACCGCCGGCCTGTGGAAACGGCTTGCGGCCATGGAGTCGGGCGTGTTGCGCGATGAGATGGCCGAAGTTTCGCTGCAGCAGCCCATCTACATAGCCGGTGTCGCCCGTTCCGGTACGACGATCCTGACCGAAATTCTGTCGCGTCACCCGGATGTGACGTCGCATCGCTACAGCGATTTCCCGAACGTATTCACCCCGTACTGGCGAAACTGGATCGCCGACCGGGTGCGGCGCGCGCCGCCCGAAGCTGTCGAGCGGGCGCACAAGGATCGCCTGTTGGTGACGACGGAGAGTCCGGAAGCGGTGGAAGAGGTCATGTGGACACAGTTCTTCGAGGATCTGCATGATCCTGCACGGTGCCAGGTGCTTGATTCGACCACGTCGAATCCCGCATTCGAGCGCTTCTACCGCGACCATATTTCGAAGCTGCTTGCCGTGCGTGGCGCAAAACGCTACCTGGCCAAGGGAAACTACAACACGACCCGGCTTGCGTATATCGCCAGGTTATTTCCGGATGCTCGTTTCATCGTCCCGTGGCGCGAGCCGGTCGCGCAGGTGGCCTCGCTGGTCAAGCAGGATCGGTTGTTCACCCGAATGGCCGAAGAGGATCCGAGAGTGCCGATCCAGCTCGCCCGCTCCGGGCACTTCGAGTTCGGTCCGGCCAAGCGGGCGGTCAATGTCGGTAACCGGGCACAGGCCGAGGCAATCGAGCGCGACTGGGCCGCCGGCGATCTGGCCAACGGCTGGGCGCGATACTGGGCCTGTGTATACGATCATGTGCTCGACACTCTGGACACCGACCAGCGGGCTCGAGGTGCCACTCTTTTGCTGGCCTACGACGATCTTTGCGCGATGCCGGATGCGTATATCGGAGCGTTGCTTGCCCATTGTCGTCTCGAGCCGGAGGTCTTTGCCGCAGTCCGGGCCGACTACGCAGATCAGCTGTCTCCACCCGCATACTACACGCCGAATTTCGACTCGGACGAACTGCAGTCCATCCAGAGAATTACGGAGAAGACCTTGAGTCGCCTGCAGTCACAACAGACATCTCGTCCCTGAACTCGTTACCGACGGATATTGCGCAACCTGGACCATTGCTCGACGCAGCATGCGGTGCAACGGCCTGAAACACTTTGCCCGTGGGCAGATCACGCCGCGTTTCTGTTTCCCGAAGGCGAAATGGCAATCCGGGCCTGGACGATATGCAGGGCATTGGCAATCGTCCAGTACAGCACCATGCCGGACGGGAATGGATAGAACAGCAGGAAAAAGGCCAGGGCCATCAGGCCAAGAAAGATGTTCTGCCGTCGACGGTCCGCATCGGACGATGCCGGTGCCGGGGACAGCTTGATGGTGATCAGCGTGGAGACTGCCATCAACACCGGAAGCAAATTGAAGTAAGCGCCGAAAAACGGCAATTCGGCGCCAAACTCGAAGAGTCGATCCGGTTCGGCCAGCGATTCCATCCAGAGAAATGAGGCCTGTCGGAGTTCGAACGCCTGGCCCAGGAGATGAAACAGCGCAACAAAGACCGGGATCTGGATCAATACGATCAGCAGGGGTTTAAGGCCAGCCAGCGGGCTGACGCCGTGCTTCTCGTAGAGCTTAAGGATGCGCTCGGACTGCTCTTCACCCTTGTATTTTTTCTTGATTCGGGCCATTTTCGGTTGAATCAGGCGTTGCACTTCGCTGAATTCTTGTTGACTGGACAATGCCCAGCGTGCGAGCGGATAGAGCAGTAACCTGACCAGCACGGCCAGCAGGCAGATCGCCAGGCCCCAGCTGATCGTAAATGCGTGCAGCCATTCAAGAACGCGCATCAGGCCGAACGACAAGCCGCGCATCCAGTTCCACAAGCTGTGAAACAGCAAGCCGGTATAGTCCGACGTGCCTGGTTCACCCGCCAGTGCGGCGCGCGATTTCGGCCCGGAAAAGACCCTGAATTGCCAGCGAACCGCCTCACCGGCGGCCAGCTCGGGGACGTCGAGCTCGGCCGCGAGAGCCGGGAGGTACCGGCTGGGCAGCCGATTTGGCTGCGATGATTTTGCGAGTCGGAACTCGACGGCACTTACATCTGTCCCCTCCGCGGGATCAAGCAGAAGGGCAAAATACCGGCTGTTGAGGCCGAACCATGTTTCGTCCAGCGTCGCCGGAAGTGACACGGTTTGGGCTTCGCCGGGTTCAGAGAGCTCGATTCGTTCGGTCTTGCCGCCCGCCTGGATGACCGGATCAACGTACGAATACATGCTGGTCGCGATTCCAAGCCCTTCGATCGGATCCTCGCCGAGGCCTGGCCCGAGTAACAGACGTATCTCCGGCACGCTGGACGCGGACGGCCGAGAGTCGGCGATACGCGAGAGCTCTATGACCAGATCCAGTCGGTATGGGATTCCGGCGTGCTGAACGCTCTGGGTCAGCCGCCAAAGTCCGTCGGCGCTGATCCAGCCTCGGCTGATCGATCTGGATTCACCCCGTGTTTCGGATGAAACGGCATCCGGCAGCCACGAAATGGCGCCGACCGTCTCCAGGTCAAGGTGACGACTGACTATCTGATCCGGCCCGGTCTTGCTGACAAGCGATTGCCATTCCCCGGCCGCGGGCTGCAGATGCTCCCTTACCTGCCAATGGTGGATGCCGCTGACTTCTCCGGACCAGCCGAGCTCGAGATCGTCTGACGACAGCTGCCCCTCGCCGGCGAACGCAGCGCCTGCGCCGATCAGCAGCAGACACACGAGCGTGCCCGTCCGCTGCAAAAATGACGGTACGCCTGGATGTCTCATGAAGTCTCGTGGCGGGCCAGTTAGCGGGGGGCGGGACTAGGGCGTGGGCTTGTCCGTACTTTCGTCGTCGTCATCGTCGTCGTCATCGTAGTCGGCATCCTCGCTCGGCGAGGATTTGCGCAGACCGAGAAGCCGCATCAGCCTGTGCCAATAAAGCTTCAAGGTGATCGCAATTGCCGCCAGGGCACCGATAATTCCCTGCAGGATGGCGCTGCCGCTGCCAGGGTCGAGATAGCCGTGGGCGTCTCCGGTAGTGACCAGCATGAATACGCAGAAAAGAACTACCCATCTCATTTTCGTTTATCTCCAGATGTTCCAGGTCAGGCTGAATTTGCTTCGACTTGGAGTTGTTGAACCCGTAAAAAAGCGTAACATCATTCAGTTTGAGCCTATTCTTTCCGGCTTAGCCAGTAAAGCGTTCTGTGCGATCCTTCGACGGCCTGACGCTGGCGAATGTCGAACAAATCCTTGAAAGCATTTTCGAATCCATCTTCATGATAATTTTCGAAAATATCCTTCCGTGTGCTTAGCAGCCGTTTCACCTGGCTATCGCTTTTGGGTACAAATTCGATAATCAGATGCCGGCACGTCCGGGCAAAAAACTGAGCGATCTGGCCGAGGGAAACGTTGTTGGAAATGGCCAGATGGTGAATCAGCGCCAGCGCCATTGCGCAATCGACCGGGCCACGCTCGGTCAGCGAATCCCGCTCCTGGCCTGCCCAGCCGATCGAGGCGCTGGGGTTGGTCAGATCCATGACCAGCGGCAAAATCGACGTTTCTTTTCTCTGGCGTACTTGGCGGAAATTGATTTCAACCGCGGCCGGATCAATGTCGAAGGCGACCGTTTCGAGCCCCCGATTCGAGCCCAGGCGGCTGAAATGGCCGGTGTTGGCGCCAAGATCCCAGAGCTGTCGCGGCTTGATTTCGTCGAGAAAAGCGTTGATGTGCTTGCTCTTGGCGGCAAAAGCGTCATCCGTGTAGTTGGTCGCCTGGTAGTAATCTCCCCATTCGGTCCCCTCCGGCTTCCAGTCCAGTTTCCGGATCAGTGAACGCAGACCCGAAACGATACCGACGAGTCCCTTGCGGCTGAGGGATCGTGACTTCTTGTTTTTGCCCGACGATTCCGGGTCTGATCCGGCATAAGCCGTTTGCGCCCGGGCGTGCATGTGCAGGTGCATCAGCATTCCCGGTCGCAACCAGCTCGATCGAGGCATCAGCTTGCTGGCCAGATCCAGCGGGATGCCGTCGATATGGACCCTGGAAAGCTGGCCCAGCCGGATATCCCGCGATGCCATGAGGCACAGGGGCGCCAGAAAATGCTGGCAGAACTGCTTGTAGCCTTCCCAGATCTGTCCTTCGGAGTAAGGGTCGAAAGAAAGCGTATCGATCAACACCGCCCGGCCCTGATGGAACTGGATGTTGAACGCAGATGCATCCTTGAGGATCATGCCGTGCTTCAGAGCCGCCAGCTGGATCTGGAGGGTGCGGATCGCGGCTGCCTTGAGCTGGCCAAAGCACCATTCATAAGGATACGAAACAAAGGAAAGCGGTTCGGGTTGCAGGATCTTGTGTGCCAGATCAGGATCGGCGACCGGGGCCTCGACCTCTTCGTGCGGCATGATCCAGCCTTTCTTCTTCAGGAAGCCATACAGGCCGGAGTTCATCAGCTTGTCGTAGCATTCCGACCCCGCACGATTGACCTGGCGGTACAGCGTTCCATCATGAGTGAACATGAATCCTGCAGGATCACGAAATGAACTGCCCAGCCGTGCGATCTGATCTGTGTGCATCGATCCAGGTTTCCTTGCATTCGAGCCCCAGCCAACCAGCGAGGCTCAAAAATCCAAAATCTGCTGATTCTTGAAGAAAAGCGACAAAAAACGCCCTAAAACGCAGCCGATTAGTATAGCAGCGTTGCAAGCTGCCCGCCGTCCCGGGCTATGGCAACTTCTTGCGCCGACGGGGATCTCTATTGCTCGGAGTCCAGTTGCCGAAGCTGAAAACCGATCAGGGCAATGCCTAGCAAACGTTGATCTCCGCCGGTACCAAGCTCGGCCGGACTTGCGGCGTCGGGCAGCACGAAGCGTATATTCATTTCCGAGGAATCGACCCAATTTGCTGGAATCGTCGTCTCGAGACGCTGTTTGCTCTCTTGCTCACCAACCCACGCAAGGGCTTTGCGGCCGTTGACCATGATATCGACGCGTTGACGCGGCAGAATTCCGGCTTTCACATGGGGGATCAGATCGACCACGAGCCGTAGATCGGTAGAAGCCGGTTCAACGGTCAAATTCAGGCTGGCGACACGCTCATTACTCCAGATATGGCGATCGGACGGCGTAGCCCAGCCGCTTCCCAGGTAGCGCTCTCCAGCTCCGATGAGGCCCACATTGACCATGTCTCCATAGCGATAGAGACTGGATTCCGTGGCCATGATTATCCGCTCGGCGTCGCTGTAGGATCCAGGATCATAGGGAGTGCCGTCGATGATGATCTGGTGAAGAGCCCGATCCTTGCGGTCTCCGAAAAATACGAAATGGCGGATTCTGCGATCGTCACTCATGTCCAGCACGGATTGTCCCGGAATCGTCGGGCGCTCGATTCCAACCGCATCCAGGATGGTCGCCGCTACATCGATCACACTTGTCGGCGCGTCGGAAAAGCGCAGCGGACCGCGGCTGCCGACGGGTTTTACCGCCAGCAATCCCAGCATGCGAGTCGGCATGAAATCCGGCTCGTAGCCTCCTCCGTGATCGCTCTGGAATACGATGAGCGATTGATCGTAAATTCCCATGGCCTTGAGCTTGTCTACCAGGCCTATCAGCAGTCGGGTTACCGGCCGAGCTTCGTTGAGGTAATTCTCGCGTGTATTTTCCAGAACCTTACCGGCCCAGCGACCGGAGGGCAGCGTGCTGAACGGCGGGTGCGGCGGCCATAGGTGAATGAAATGATAGGCGGCCTGGTCACGGCCGACATGGATTGTCTCGGTGTACTGCTCGAAAAACTCGCGCTGTACAAACGCCTTGACGTTATCAGGAGTCGCCAGCTGCTTCGACAGACGCCAGTTGTTCTGGTTGTAGAGCCAGGAACGCAACCAGTGCGGCGCCTGGCGAAACAACGACAGGTCGAGCAGGTACGAAATATCCTTTTTTTTGCGGTCTGAATCCGACCCCTCGAATATCTTCGGCAAGCGATAGTAGTGGGTATACGATCCCTGGTCCATCTCCATCAAGGGCATCAGGTTGACCGTGTATCCATGATCGAAAAGCAGATTCTGAAATCCGTGTTCCATGGACTCGCGATAATAGGAATTCGCCGACGTCGATCCGTCGTAGACGCGGCCGGAAAAAATGCCCGGCAAGGCAAGAGACGTATGGGGTGCGACGGCGGTATTTTGCGGGTACAGCACAAAGCCGTCGAATGCTTCCTCTAGCTCCTGTTCGGCAACAATTTCCGTGAATACATCGGTTTGAAAATTATCCACTACCACATGAACGATGTTGCGGCCCGACGAATAGTCATGGATTCCCTCGGGCGCGCCCGCCACCGGTCTTGAGGTCTGCCCTTCCAGATCAACCTTGTGCTCAAACAGCTCGATAGCGATCGGCACAGACTGAATCAGGATGAAAACGACCGCACCGAAAGCCGCAATTCGAGAAATTCGGGCCGCTAGAAACAACGCCAGCGCCAAGGCGGCGACCCATATTGCAGCATCCGTCCAGCCCGGAAAAGGAACTGCTGACCAGTCGATGCCGCGACCGTCGAGCACGCCGTAATCGTGCATGAAGAACGATCCCTGGGCCCATAACAGCAATCCCAGGACAAACAGGATACTGGCATATACACGACGAACCGCCGAACTCATGGGCAGCCCGGGCAATGTCAGGATCAGCGCCAGCGCCAATGCCAGCGGCAAATTGATCAGAAGCACGCCAATATGCGTGACGAGAAACTCGTCGGCATTGGCCAGGTATATCGTCAAGGGGCCGAATACGGCCAGATTCATGGCTGGTAACAGTGCCACCAAATACAGGGCGCCCAGTGTGATGTGGCTGCGTGTCACGAAATCCTCCGGCTGAAATGGGTTTCCTGATAAGGGGAAAAGGGGCTTTTAACAATGGTGTACGGGCCGGCCGATTCGGGCTTGATCCTCGCAGTGCATGGGCCGCAGTGTCTATCGCAGGCTGCAACGGGCAGGACCGTCAGCGCACCACTCGTTACTGGCGCCCTCCGGCATTCATGATTGAAAGCGTAACGCAATCAAGCAGCCTTATGACTATCGCTTCCACGACAGGAATAGGGGCGCCTGGAAAAGGTTGCTGCACGTTCGGTCGTCGCCGGTCTCTTGCTCTGCACACTTCGCCTGAAATCTGCTCGCGATTATACTGGTCGACCACCGGATTCGCGTGCGTCGCCGAACAGCAGCGAGGTGCCGACGAACGTTCGGACTGTCTCGATAAATGGAATCCGCGCCAATGAAAGCACTGGCATCGCCAATCGTCTTCCTTTCCCTCTTCGCCCTCTGTTTGGTTGCCTGTTCCGAAAGGGTACCCGACACGCTGAATAGTGATTCCGAGGCCCAACGAGAGGCAAAGGCCGGCGATGTAACTACGCTCGACTACCCGTCCACCAAAAAAGTCGATGTGGCCGACGACTACCACGGGACCGAGGTCGCCGATCCCTATCGCTGGCTGGAGCGAGACGTGCGCGAATCCGCCCAGGTGGCCAGTTGGGTCGCGGCCCAGAGCGCGGTCACCGATGCCTATCTCGAGACGCTTCCGATGCGCGACTGGTTCGACACACGGCTGGCCGCGCTCTGGGACTATGAGCGCTTCAGCCTGCCGGTCAAGCGTGGAGGGATGTACTTCCATTTCCGCAACGACGGCATGCAGAACCAGGCATTGCTGTACGTGCGGCGCGGCCTCGACGGCGAGCCCCGGGTGCTGATCGATCCGAACCAATGGTCGGATGACGGCACCGTCAGCCTGGCCCAGTGGGTTCCAAGTCCCGACGGCAGGCTTCTGGCTTACGGCGTCCAGGACGGCGGATCGGACTGGCGAACCTGGCGCGTGGTCGATGTCGAGACCGGTGAGTTGCTGGACGACGAGCTGGAATGGCTGAAATTCAGCTCGATTGCCTGGGACGGGGCGGGCGAGGGCTTTTACTACAGCCGCTATCCGGCACCCGATTCAGAAGGCAAGTTTCAATCGCTGAACATTGACATGAAGGTTTTCTATCACCGCGTCGGGGACGCGCAGGTTGACGACCGGCTGGTCTACGAGCGTCCCGACAAGCCGGAGTGGAGTTTCCTGCCCGAGGTCAGCGACGACGGCCGCTTCCTGGTCATCACCATCTTCCATGGTACCGACGACCGGTACCAGGTGGCCTGGAAGGACCTGGCCGCGCCCGAATCCGGGGTGCGGATGCTCATCGAGGGCTTCAAACACAACTTCACCTTTGTCGGCAACCGCGAGCGGACATTTCTTTTCCTGACCAATTTCGAAGCGCCCAGGTACCGGGTCGTGGCCGTCGAGCTGGACTCACCCGAATCGCGAGAAGTGATCATCCCCGAGGCCGAATCCGTGCTCCAGGGCGTCTCCGACTTCGGCGGACACCTGGTCGCGAACTACCTGGAAGACGTCAGCAGTTCGGTCAAGGTTCATACCGCTGCCGGCGAGTTCGTCCGCGAGGTCGACCTGCCGGGTATCGGCACGGCTTCGGGCTTTACCGGAAAAGCGGGCGATCAGGAGACATTCTTCCAGTTTTCCAGCTTCAACCGCCCGGCCACCATCTATCGTCTCGACGTAGTCTCCGGCGACCGCTCGGTCTGGCAGCAGCCCGAGGTGGATTTCGACCCCGAGGCCTACACCGTGCGCCAGGTGTTCTTCGCCTCGGCCGACGGCACCCGGATACCCATGTTCATCGCTCATCGCAAGGACGTGACGCCCGACGGAACCACGCCGACGCTGCTCTACGGCTACGGCGGTTTCAACATTTCACTGACCCCGTCGTTTTCGGTGCCCAACCTGGCCTGGATGGAAGCCGGCGGCGTCTATGCCATGGCCAACCTGCGCGGCGGCGGCGAGTACGGTCGCGAATGGCACAAGGCCGGGACCAGGACTCGCAAGCAGAACGGGTTCGACGATTTCATCGCCGCCGGCGAATACCTGATCGACAATGGTATTACCGCGCCGGAGCATCTCGGCATCCACGGCCGGTCCAACGGCGGTCTGCTGGTCGGTGCGGTCACCAACCAGCGCCCGGCATTGTTTGCCGCGGCGCTGCCGGCGGTGGGCGTGATGGACATGCTGCGCTTCGATCGATTCACCGCCGGCCGCTTCTGGGTCGACGATTATGGTTCGCCAGGCAACCCGGAAGAGTTCCCGGCGCTCTATGCATACTCGCCGTACCACAACGTCGCAAGCGGCGAAGACTACCCGGCGGTCCTGGTGACGACGGCCGATACCGATGACCGCGTCGTGCCTGGGCACTCTTTCAAGTACGCCGCCGCGCTCCAGGCCGCCGACACCGGCAGCGAACCCAAGCTGATCCGGATCGAAACCCGTGCCGGCCACGGCGCAGGGACCCCGGTGCAGATGCTGATCGATCTCTACGCCGACCAGTGGGCGTTTCTTGCCGAGCACACCGGCCTCGCGGTGGAGCAGGTCGGGGTTGCATCCGGGGCCGTCGGGGTTGCATCCCGGACGCTGGAAGTTCCGTAGGAGGTGCGTCCCCGCGCCGACGGGTCTGAGACGATTCCGGCCGTCGCATCGGCACGGGGACGCGCCTCCTGCAAAAGTGCGGATTCCTGGTCGTGAGGAGCAGGTTGGAGGTCGCGAAGCTTTTCAGACTACCGACTACCGACTTTCGAGCACCGTCCTTTCAATGACACGCTGCCGGTTGCATGTCGGGCAGGACCATTCCGGCTGCACGCTCCCGCTGCAGCGTCGCGTGGCTGCCGGTGATGGATTCGACGATCCCCATCACTGCATCGGTCCGGCCCGGGGGCAGCACTGCGCCGAGGGCGGCCTCGGCCTCCAGAGGTTCGTCGAGGTAGCTCGACTTCAGCGCGCCGAGCAGGTCGCGTTCGTCGCCGGTCAGGCCGGGCGCTTCGTAGCGCTCGATATAGAGATGATCGGCACCAGCGCGCTGGAGGCCTATGAGCAGGGCACGCAACTTTGCGCCACAGGGCGCCAGGCCGACTTCCGCGTAAAGCCGATCCACCAGGGCCACTATGCCGGGGTTGTCCTGGTGGGCCCAGGTCAGTCGAAGCCCCAGCAACCAGAGGCGCTCGATCTTGCTGAACTGATATTCGAACATCGATTTTCTCCGCCAATGCATTCGTTATGGACGAAATCAATATACCCTATCGAGAATCTAAATGCAAATGATTCGCACTAAGAATAAATGAATGGCCGTCCCGGAGGGTAAAACTCGCCCCGGTTCGGGCAAAGTCAACGGGCCAGCGGGCCAGCGGGCCAGCGGGCTAACGGGCCAACCAGCCAACCAACCAACCAACCAACCAACCAACCAACCCCTGCAACATTTCTGTCACGTTGCAGTCACGGTCGTGAAATCTTCGCCTCCGAAAATGCCCGAAGTCGCAGGACCGCGCATTTTTTCGGTCATTTCCGATAGTGGAGGTTTCATGTTCAACCGTCTTTCGCGCCTGGCGCCCCTCGTCATGCTGGCGTTCGCCGCCGTTGCCGCCGGCACGCCCGTCGCTGCCCAGGATTCTCTGGATGCGCTCGCCGAGGAGCTGGTGGGTCTCCGGGGGCAGGTCGAATCACTGAATACCGAACTGAACCGGATGCAGGAACAGCATCGGGCGGAAATGAACTCGTTGGCCGCCCAGAAGGGCGATCTGGAAGCCACGCGGCGGCGCGAGGAATTGCGCATCAGGCAGCTGGAGCAGGACCTGGAGCAAAACCGGGAGCGCGCCCGGGAAGCCGGGGTGGCCGGCGAGGCCCTGATTCCGGTGGCCTGGGAGATCATCGACGGCATGGAAGCCCGGGTTCGCCAGGGCTTCCCGTTCAAAACCGAAGATCGCCTTACCGCGCTAGCCGAGATCCGCAGCCAGATCGATTCGGGGGCGATCGACCCGCCGCGTGCCATCAACCGTCTCTGGCGCCTGTATGAAGACGAGTTGCGCATCACCCGCGACAATGGCCTGTACAGCCAGGTCATCCCGCTCGGCGGTGACCGGGTGCTGGCCGATATCGCCAAGATCGGCGCCGTGGCCATCTACTTCCAGACCCGGGACGGCCGCGCCGGATTCGTGACCCGCGCCGGCGAGAACTGGAACTTCACCGTTGCCGAGGGCGGGGCCGAACGCGAGCAGATCAGTGCGCTGTTCGATTCGCTCAGGAAACAGATCCGCACGGGTTACTTCAAGCTGCCCAACGGCAGCATTCGGACGGAGTCGGGCTCATGAGAAGTTTTACACCGACGCTTGCTTCGATTGTTGCTGCGGCGCTCGCGCTGGTGTTGACCGGCGCGGTCGATGCCCAGGATGAAAGCGCGCCTGCCGATCCGGCCGAGCCCGCGCAGCAGGCGACCGGACAAGCGGCCCGATCTCCGGCGCAGGCACCCGCTCCCGAACCGCAGCAGCCCTCGCTGGAGCAAGCCTACCAGCGCGAGTTCGCGTTTCTGCAAGGCCAGAAGCGCGAGCTCGAGCAACGTCTTGCGCAGATGCAGGAAACCGTCCAGGCCGAGAAATCGCGTCTGCAGTCCGACATTCGCTCGCTGGAAGGCGAAGTCGTCGAGATGAGAAGTCGTGCCGACCGGCTGGAGGACCTGGTATTCGAGTCCGAGCGCGCCGTCCAGGCCGCGCGCGACAACACCGACCTGCTCGCCGCGACCTTCACCCAGGCCGATTTCACGCTGGAAGACGCCTGGTCCGCCGATCTGGGCGACCGGGCGCCCGGCGCCGAGGACGTCAAGGGCCTGTTCGATGCGGCGCTGGAATTCCTCGGCAAGGGCCATGAGGTCTGGCGCGAGCCCGGCGAGTTCTTCCTGGCCGACGGCACCCGGGTGGACGGCGACATCATCCACGTCGGCAATGTCGCAGCCTACGGGTTGAGCCAGCGCGGTAGCGGCGCGCTGGCGCCGGCCGGAGACGGCGAACTGAAAATCTGGAACACTGAAACGGCTGAGCAGGCGCAGGCGCTGGCGTCGGGTCGGATGCCCGATCCGCTGCCGATCTTCCTGTTCGAATCGCTGAATGCCGAAGTGGAGAAGAAGACCGCTAAAGGTCTCTTCGAGACCGTGAGCTCCGGCGGCGTGATCGGCTGGATCATCTTCTTCCTCGGACTGATCGGCCTGGTGATGGTCGTTCTGCGCGTGGTCTTTCTGCAGCGCGCCGGCGCTTCGACCGACAAGATCCTCGACGCTGTTTCGGGCCACGTCAAGCGCGGTGATCGCAATGCCGCGCTCGAAGTGCTCAAGCGCAAGAAGGGTTCGACCGCGCGGGTGGTCAGTGCGACCATCCGCAACCTCGATCGCGACCGCGAACACGTCGAAGACATCGTGTCGGAATCCATCCTGCATGAGAACGCGCACCTGAACCGGTTCGGCGCGCTGATCATCGTGATCGCAGCGGTGTCTCCATTACTGGGCCTGCTCGGCACCGTCACCGGCATGATCGCCACGTTCGACGTCATCACCGAATTCGGCACCGGCGATCCCAAGCTGCTGTCGGGCGGCATCTCGATTGCGCTGGTCACCACCGAGCTGGGTCTGATAGTGGCCATTCCGATGCTGCTGTTCGGCAACCTGCTCTCCGGCTGGGCCGAGCGCATCAAGGACGAGATGGAGCAGGCCGCGCTGCGCGTGATCAACCAGTTCAGCGACAGTCGCCAGCCCCAAAGCGAGGCGAATGGCTGAGGTGATTGCGAACCTGTCAACCCGGACTCTTCATGGCCTGATCGTCGCGAGACGCTTCCAGGCCCCGCGGGCGGGGCGTCTGGAGACCGAGCGTACCGGAGGCGTACTTGCCAGTGCGGTGAGGATGCGCGACCGAGCCAAACGGCGCGAATGCGGGGCCTGGGAACGTCACAGCAGGTCGTGTCATGAATAGTCCGGGTTTAAGTGATCTGGCGTATTTCTTCGAGGTCGGCGGCTACGTAATGCCGCCGCTGATCGCGGCAACCATCGTCCTGTGGTTCGCGATCGGCTACCGATACGCGACGCTCAAGCGCGGCTCGGTGCGATCGGTGCGGCGGCTGATCCATCGCGTGGCGGCCGAAAAGCATCTGCGCAAGCCCAAGGGTCTGCTCGACCAGGCGGTGTTGCAGGGCTTGCACCTCGCGCGCCGCAAGCCGGCGCATCTTCGCCGCCATCTCGACGATGCTTTCGCCGAACTGGAAGCAGCCACGAAGAAGTACCACACGCTCATTTTCACCATAGTCGCGGTGGCCCCGCTGACCGGCCTGCTGGGCACCGTGGTGGGCATGATCGAAACGTTCGACTCGCTGGGCGACATGTCCTTGTTCGCCCAGTCCGGCGGCATTGCCGGCGGAATATCGCAGGCGCTTTTCACGACCCAGATGGGGCTGGCCGTAGCCATTCCCGGCCTGATCATAGGCGGCATGCTCGACCGCAAGGCCCTGGCCATCCGACATGAACTGGCCCAGATCAAGGACCTGCTGTGCGCCGGCACGGCGCTGGAGATTCCCGCATGAGATTTCGCGAACGCACCGACAACCAGCAGGGGGTGGACATCTCCCCGCTGATCGACATGGTGTTCATCCTGCTGATCTTCTTCATGGTCTCGACCACCTTCGTCAAGGACATGAAGCTGGACCTGAATCGCCCAAGTGCATCCACCGCGGCGGCTGCTTCGACCAAGGCGATTCGCCTCTATATCGACAACGCCGGTGACGTCTACCTCGACGGCCAGCCGGTTCGGGTCTGGGTCATCCAGAGCCGGGTGCGCGATCTGCTGGCCTCGTCGGCCTCCGGGTCAGTACTTGTCGTCACCGACGACCAGGTGCCGGCGGGACGCCTGGTGGAAGTGGTCGACCAGGCGCGTCGAGCCGGTGCCCAGGATGTGGGCGTGGCCACGGTCGGCGAAGCCGGCGCGGGCTGATCGGCGCGAAGCGTTTCGCGCGGAAGATTCCGCGCGCTTGATTCAAGGAGTATTGAAATGACGAGCAATGAAATGGCCAAAGACACTTCTTCACCCGAACAACCCGGGCGCCCGACAGGCGGATGGAAGCAACTGTCGGCGGGCCTGCTGTCCATGGTCGGCGGCACGGTGCTGGTGGTCGGCACGCTGCTGGTCATCAACAGCCTTTCCGAGGCGCCGGACCGCGACGAGGTCCGAACCGATACCTCGTTCGCGGTTCAAAAGCAGCAGCCGCCTCCGCCGCCACCCAGGCCGCAGCGCGAACCGCCGCCGCGCAAGCGCTCGTCGGAGTCGACGCCGCCCATGGTCAGCCTGGACAGTTCGCTCTCCGGCATCGATTTCGGCCTCCCCGGGTTCAGCGCGTCCGATCTCAACGACCTCCAGGATCAGTTGCTGGGCGACACGCGCGACGTGGTCATGACCGACGACTCCGTCGACAGCCCGCCTCGTCCCACCTACCAGGCGCCCTTGCAGTACCCGAAGACCGCGCGCTCGAGGGGCGTTGAGGGATATGTCGTGCTTTCGCTGCTGATCAGCGCCACCGGCGAGATCGAGAAGGTGCAGGTGCTCGAAGCCAGTCCCTCCGGCGTGTTCGAGGATGCAGCCCTGCAAGGCGTGCGCAGCTGGCGCTTCGAGCCGGCCCAGTATCAGGGCCGCAACGTCAAGGTCTGGGCCCGTCAGCGGGTCCGGTTCGACCTGAGCTGATCAAACGGCCCCATGCGCGCACTGATTCATCTCGTCTTGCTGGCCGGTCTGGCCACGCCGCTTGTCGGCTGGAGCCAGCAGGAGGCCGGCCCGGAAAACCCGGATGATCTGCAGGCGCCGGTCGAGTTCCTGTCGCTTGCCGCCGTTCTGATTGGCGACGGCAATTATCAGCGTGCGCGCAACATCCTGGCCCGGGTCGACACCCGGGCCGGAGACATCGACCTGGCCCGTTATCACGCGCTGGCGGGTCTGATCGCGCTGAATCTCGACGAATTGCCCCTCGCGGCCACCGAGTTCGAAGACGCCATCGCCGCCGGCCAGTCCGATCCGGTGATCAGGCTGTACCTTGCACAAGCCTGGTTCGGCCAGGCCCGCTATGAGGAGACGCTTGAACAGCTCGGCCTGGCCGGCGATGACGCCACGCGCGTCCCCTCGGTATTTTTGATGCGTGCCCAGGCCCACTGGGAACTCGAAAACTACGCCGCCGCCTGGCGCGTGCTGGGCCAGGGGCGGGCGGAATTTCCCGACCGCGCCGGCGACTTTGCCAGGAGACAGGTCTTTTTGCTGGTCGACCAGGGGCTTTACCAGGAAGCGGCCGACCAGGGTCTGCAATTTCTCGAAAGCGGCCTGGGCACCAGCGACGACGCGGTCGCCATCGGAAACGCGCTTCGCGAGACCGGGCAGTACCGGCAGGCCGCCGTGATTCTCGAAAAGGCCCGTCTCTCGGCACCCGGCAACGTGATGCTGGGCAAGGTGCTGTCGCATGTCTACCTCGGCCAGGGACGAGAGCTGGCCGCGGCCGACGTGATGCGGACCACTTCGCTGTACGACCCGGCGCTGGCCTCGGACGCAGCCGAGCTTTACAAGCGTGCCGGCTGGTTGATCCAGGCGCTTTCACTCAACGCACAGGTCATCGATCAGGCGAAGAAGATCAAGCAGCGCCTGGCAATCTTTCTGGAACTCAACCGGTTCGAGCAGGCCGCCGGCATGGAGCAGGACCTGGCCCGCGTCGGTCTGCTGTCCGATGAGGACATCCGCTACGCGCTGGCCTACGCGCTGTTCAAGGCGGGCGACTTCGAGCGCTGCGAGCAGCACCTGCAGCAGCTTACCCGCAGCGACCTTTTCCGCCGCGCCGTCGAGCTGCGCCGTGCCATGGAGCAATGCGCCGAAAGCCCCTGGATGTGCGGTTGAGCCCATGAGAGATTCCCTGGTGACCCGCGCCGGCATGCTGCTGGGCCTCCTGCTGATGACCCTCGGCATTGTTTTTTCGACCGGTGCCGCCGGCCAGCCGGTGCAGATGGCCGAAGAGCTGGAGCCGGCGAAGCTGACGGTGCTCGTATTCGAGCAGGGCCGGCCGGTCGAAGGCCTGATCATGCGTTTCGGCGACGAGACCGGGCGTACCGACGATGGCGGCGTGTGGCAGGCCCGGGTGCCGCCGCAATCGGGCCGGCTGACCATTTTCGACAACGCCCAGGCGCTGACCGCCTTGCCGATGACGCTCCGAACCGGCGAGATTGCCCAGGTCATCATTACGCTGACCGGCCCCGAGCGCCGCGCCATGGTCAGCATCGAAAGCTCCTACGGCGAGTCGCAGGCCGATCTGGGCGCGGCCCGGATAGCGGGCGAGACTCATGGTGAACAAGGCAGTGGCGTGCTCACCGGGCGCGTCGTCTCGACCGAAGACGGCGCGCCGATCGCCGAGGCCAGGGTCTTCATTTCCGGTACCCCGGTAGAATTGCGCAGCGACAAGGACGGGAGATTCGAGGCCGAAGTGCCGGTCGGTGAGTACGCGGTATCGGTGCTGCACGCCGAATTCGCGACCCGCACAGTCGACGGGGTGGGCATCGCGGCCAATCAGACCACAGAACGCAACTTCGAGCTCCCGCCGGCCGGGCTGGAACTGGCCGAGTTCGTCGTCATCGAGCCATTCATCGAGGGCAGCCTTTCGTCGGTGATCGACGAACAGCGCCAGACCGCGAGTGTCGCCAACGTGCTGGGCGCCGAACAGATTTCGCGCGCCGGCGACAGCGATGCCGGCAGTGCCCTGGCGCGCGTGACGGGCCTGACGCTGGTCGACGGCCAGTTCATCTTCATCCGTGGTCTCGGCGAGCGTTATTCGTCCACGCTGCTCAACGGTGCCAACGTTCCCAGTCCC